>Ga0272449_1004923_pt1 | contig 10643 bp, 8 predicted proteins | sample YNPCB0241_FD_198679 | JGI IMG/M metagenome (GOLD analysis project Ga0272449, IMG submission 198679) | Hot spring sediment microbial communities from Yellowstone National Park, WY, United States - YNP-CB-024-1 | ecosystem: Environmental > Aquatic > Thermal springs > Hot (42-90C) > Sediment...
CTGGGAAGGAGACCAATAAACCCGAGGTACAGGAAGTCCCTTAGACGATACGTGGTAGAAACCCGTTCACAGACACTCTACGAACTACTTAAAAAGCCGGTAGACCTTGACAAACTGAAGAAATACTAGAGCATTGCGAGAGGTGCATGGCGGCGTTCATTAGGGGCTTCGCAGACTCGGAAGGGTGTGTTAACAAGGGTGGGCACATAATTATCTCAAACACAGACTATGAACTACTTACATACATCAAAGATCTTCTGAAACGCCTCGGCATTGAAGCTACGGGGCCATGGCCTAGAAGACTGCAGGGAAAACATTCTACTACCCTAAGACAATGAAAAGATATAGACAATAAGGAGGTCTACATTTACATCCGCGCCGGCAGCAACATAAACTTCTACAAAAACATAGGCTTCACCATCAAGAAAAAGCAGAGACGCCTAGAAAACTACATCAGGAGACTCCAGGCCAGAAAACACAAACAGTGCCCAGCCAAACCCCCTCTCCCCTCTCATTCCCCCTTTATATCACCCACTTAACCCACGATTTATCACTGCAATGCCTAATCCCACAGCATACCAGTCTAAGGTTAGCAACAATAGTTTATAACAGAAGTTGCTCCGGCCGGGATTTGAACCCGGGTCACCGGCTCGAAAGGCCGGTATACTTGACCGGACTATACTACCGGAGCCATTTTTTGTGGGGTAGCTGACGTTTTTAAGTTTGCTAGTGGAATGGTTTGGTATGATGGTTGCGCTGCAGTGTGGGTCTCTCTGGTTGGCTGGGATGGGGTTTGGCGATTGGGTGAGGGTTGCTGATATGCTGGGGTTTAGGGCTATGGAGCTATGGCTGGATCGTGGGAACTTCTGGCCCCTAACATCTGAGAGGATGGAGAGGAGGAGAGCATTGGAGGTTTTGAAAGCCCATGGCATTTCAGTCCCATCCGTATGTCCTCTACCCTTGGAGGAGGGGGGTTGGAGCGAGTTTAGGTTTGAGTTCAACATAGCAAGCCCCGACAATAACATGAGGGAGAGGGCCCTCGACTTCTATAGGAGGGCGGTGGATATTGCCTTCGATTTTGAAGCCGAGACTGTCCTTACACTTCCGGGAAAGATTGAAGAGCCTAACCTCATCAAATCACAGCATTCATATCGTATCTATCTTGCACGACTATTGGAATCCCTGAAGATCCTGGCTAGATATGCCCACGATAGAGGTATAACACTGGGCGTGGAGAACGCGGTCATCTGCAACTACATAGATCTGCCGAGTGAGCTGAGATATGTTGTAGAGTCCGTGGGCGAAGATAACGTGAGAGTTTATCTTGACGTAGCCAACGCCAATGTTTTCATGCCTCCTATGGATTATGTTGAAGAGCTAGCCCCGATATTATGTAGGCAGATACATATTACGGATAACATGGGTGATAAGCCCCTACACCTACCGTTGGGCATGGGCAACATAGATTATGAAAAGATTATCGCTAGACTGAAGGAGCTGGGCTGGGATGGATATCTTCTTCCAGAAATATTTTATAACGATGATCCAATCGGCGGCTTGAAGATATGCAAGGAGAAGCTGGAGAGGGTGATCAACAAATTATAGGACTGCATGCATAGATGGGTGTGCGGCTCGTAGTCCTCCTTCTGTTTAGGCGGGATCCGTCTAAGCGGTCTAGGCTAGGCCTCGGGGACGGTGCTCACAGCCCAGCCTCCTTTCCCGACGTGGGACGCCCGTTTCAACCAATCCCATGGACTCCTCGGCGGCTGAGCCGTGTCATGGCCATCGTCCATGGGGGGTCTCGTTTCTGCTGCGTAGCCCGGGGTCTCCCCCGACGCCTCTCGGCGTCACGTCCCATCCCGCGGGGGAGGAACTTCCTCCGGAGCTCCCGGTGACCCGCCCGGCCGCTCACCCACATAACATGTGTACCAAGTTTTTCTTATCTTTTACTCAACTGTTATTCGCGTGCCGCGGGGCCTTTTTTTAAGGGCCCGGACTTCGAGAACACCGTTCTGGAGTCTCGCCTTCACGGTTGATGTGTCGAGCTCTGTAGGCATCTCGATCCTGAGACGGTAGCGGCTGCCCAGTTTACTTGACGGTAGAGGTGTCCTGCATGGAGCCTCCAGTGTGACCTGTGTTTCAGTCACCTCCAGTGTTATGTCCTCCTTTCTGACTCCGGGTAGGTCAACTGACAGTATCACCTCGTCACCGGACTCCACCAGATCATGGAGTGGTATTATACAGCCTGTCCTAGCCTCGAACTCTTTGATGGAGCGGAAGATCTCATCAGCCTCCCTCTCCATCTGGCGTTGAAGCCGTCTTATCCACTCCCAGGGAGAAACACGCTCCGCCACAGACCTCACCTATATACAGGCGGCAGCTCTAGCTCTTTAGATTTTTGCATCACACCCATTGTGTCAGAGGTCCTCCTCATAAGATCCCTCAGCTGCATCCTCACCATCTCAGCGCTCTGGAGAAGTGGGTTGACATCCACATGCTCTTCGATGAGCTTTGGCATCTTGAGGAGAATCTGGGCTGCTGCACCTGGGTCGGGGTAGTTGTAATGGGATTGGGCCAAGAGGACGCCCACATCATATCCCATCCTAGACCCTTGTTTAACAAGCTCAGCATTTATGCCGGCTACAAACCCCTCCTCCAACGCCTCCGCCTCAAGCTTGTCAACCAGCTCATCCACCAGCTTACTATTGCTGCCTGCAATGAATATCTTCGGGGTGTCTATCTCGAGTCTATTGGGTTCAGCCAACCCAGTCAAACAGTATATTCTCCCGATATTCTTTTTCTTAGCCCAACCTATCATTTCCCTTGCCAAGGGTCGTATCAGATTTGATGGGATGGGGATCTCCGAGAGGAAGACTATGGAAGTTTTACCTTCGTATATGCGTATGAGCTCCTTAGCCTCACTATTGCGTATGGTTGCGATAGGTGGGAGAGCCTCTGAGTCAACATATCCCACCTCCCTAAGCTGTAGCTGATCCACCAGGTATGTGACGGTTATAGAGCCTACCAGCCCTACGTCCGGAAAACCCTGCAGTATGACTTTTCCCCTTGCATCGGATACCTTATCGTATATCTCAGCCCTCACCGACATATCCATTTCATCTCGTACGTTGGATAAAACGCTTTCCGCCTACATGGAAGGCCTTCTTCTCAGCTTGACCAGCCCCGCCGGCTCTAGGTTGAATACTATTGTCTTGAGCACCGTCATCTCATCTATGGAGTAGCCGATACCCTCCCTCCCAATTCCTGAATCCTTCACACCGCCGAAGGGGAAGTAGCCTACGCCATGTCTAGGCAGGTCATTGACGGTTACACCGCCCACCTCCAGTCTCTTCGCTATCTTCCATATTCTGTAGAAATTGTTGGAGAAGATACATGAGTCAAGCCCATACCGCGACTGGGATGATATCTCATAAGCTTCATCCTCATTTTTGATCCTAGCTATGGTCACCACGGGGCCGAAGGTCTCCTCCCACATCACCCTAGCCGTACGTGGGACATGATCCAAAACAGTGGGTTCGAAATAGCATCCAAAATATCGTCCACCCTTGAGGAGCTTCGCACCCTTATCTACCGCATCCTCCACAAGTTCACGCACCCTCTCAACCTGCACAGCATTGATGAGAGGGCCTAGCTTGACCTCAGGTATCCGTGGGTCGCCCACAACCCATTTATCCACCTCGCTCAAGACATTTGATACGAACTCATCCGCCACACTCTCCATCACCAGTATGAGGCTTACTGCATCGCATCTCTGTCCGGAATTTTTCAAAGCACCCGTGACGCACCGCTCCGCAGCCAATTTCAGATCACAGTCATCAAGTACTATCGCCAACCCTTTCCCACCAAGCTCGAGATGAAGAGGCTTTATCGTAGAATTTCTAAAGAGCATCCTACCAGTCTCAGTACTCCCGGTGAATGAGAGCATCCTCACATCCTCGCTTGAGGCTAGAAGCGAGCCTAGGGCTCCTGGCCCTGTTACAACGTTTAGACACCCAGGTGGGATGCCGCACTCCTCCAGCACCCTGGCCAGTAGGAGCTGGCAGATAGGGTCTGCGCTTGAGGGTTTGACTACTACCGAGTTTCCTGCAAGGAGCGCCGGTATTAGCTTGGCCGCCGGTATGTATAGTGGATAGTTGAACGGGCCTACAGCTCCTACAACCCCTATAGGCTCATGGATAACTAGGGCGATCTTACCCCTAGTGTCATCGGACCAGTCCCCAGGTATATACTCGCCGAATATCTTCCTCGTCTCCTCCATTGTCAGAAGCATTCTGTCAATGGTGGCCCTCACCTCACCGGCGGCATCTTCACGGGGCTTACCCGCCTCTACAACAAGGGTTCTCACAAAGTCGTCCATCCTAGCCTTCATCATCTCTGCAGCCTGTCTGAAGATCTCGATCCTCTCTATGGCGGCTATATCACGTATCCCACGCTGGCCACTCTTTGCAGCCTTGATCGCCCTCAGCATATCATCTTCGGAGCAGCTCTGGGCATATGCGATAACCTCGCCATCAATGGGTGATTTCACCGGAAAAACCTTCCCCGAAGATGATGCCGTCCACTCACCGCCTATAAATGATTTGAAAACCGGCGGGCCCTCACCGCTGTCGATGTAAATATCACCGAAAAAGTCGCCTAGCTCCAGGGCAGGCTTTACATGCAAGGGGCCCTTCAGGAAAGAGCTGTCACATAATACGGCTCCCATACGAGACCAAGATGTATGTCCATACATATATCTCTAACCGGACACCATATGCATGTTTATTAGGAGCCAATAACTATACTTGATCGCCTCAAGATGACGGTTTCCATCCCCAGCGGTGGAAGCCCGAAGCGGAAGAGAAGCGTTCACACTCTCGATGACCGCGCCCAAAGCATGGATGCGTCGCCAACTGGACGACTGGACGCCTTAGGCCAGAATACGCCAGCCGGTGGATAACTCGGCTCGGGGGCCGAAGAAGGGCGTGGCAAGCTGCGATAAGCCTCGGGTAGCCGCAGGCAGGCGTAGATCCGAGGATGCCCGAATGGGATTTCCTGACGCTGGCCACTTCGGTGGCTGGCGTCGCTCCACTGCCTTGAGCGGTGGGGTGGGAACCACCCGAACGGAAGCATCCAAGTAGGGTGAGGAAAAGAAATCAAAACGAGACTCCCTGAGTAACGGCGAGTGAAAAGGGATCAGACCAAACCGAACTCCCATGGGAAACCATGGGTGGATGTGGTGTTGCGGTGCAGCCGCCCTCCCCTGTCCCGTGAGTCGAAGCGACCTGGAAAGGTCCGCCATAGAGGGTGAAAGCCCCGTAGACGAAGCGGGACGAGGAGATGGGCTGCCACCAGAGTACCATACCTCGAATATGGTGTGGGAAGCTGGGAGCCACCGGCTTCCAAGTCTAAGTACCTCCCGAGACCGATAGCGCAACAGTACCGTGAGGGAAAGTTGAAAACTACCCCGGGAGGGGGGTGAAAAGCGGTTGAAACCGGCTGGTAACAGACGAGGGCGGCTCCTAAGGTACTCCATCCGAACACATCCTCATGGGTGTGGAGGGTGGATTATCCGGGGTCGCCCGCTCCGTCTTGAAACACGGGCCGGGGAGTTCACCGTCGTGGCGAGCTTAACAGCTTACCAAAGCTGGTAGGCGTGGGGAAACCGAGTAGCCCGCAGCCAGCGCTTGCTGGTGAGGGGCCGGGTCTGAACAGGGCCCGTAGTCACGGCGGTGAGGCTAGAAACCGGGCGATCTAGCCCTGGGTAGGGTGAAGCCGGGCGAAAGCTCGGTGGAGGCCCGAACACGTCTTGACGTGCAATTCGGTGTGTTGACCTGGGGCTAGGGGCTAAAAACCAATCTAGCCCGGTGATAGCTAGTTCCTCCCGAAGTGTCTCGCAGGACAGCCTCGGCGGAGGCGGCCTGTGGGGTAGAGCACCGATGGGTTGGTAAGGGCTCGAAAGGGCCCACCTTCCTTTCGAACTCCGAATCCACAGGCGCCGTAGATGCCGGGAGTGGGGTGTGCGGGGTAAGCTCGCACGCCGAGAGGGGAACAACCCAGACCACGGGTTAAGGCCCCCAAGTGTCCGCTAAGTGACAAACCAAAGGGCGTCCTCCTCCTAAGACAGCGGGGAGGTGGGAACAGAAGCTGCCATCCTCTAAGGAGTGCGTAAGTTGCGGAATCTCCGGCGGAAAACCTTATCACATTCAAAAGCAAAAAACAGATAACCAGAAGTTTGTTTCAGAAATAACTGTCCGCAACCCTTCAAAGAAAATGAGAATCCAATCAATTATGCCGGAGCGTTCGCAACCGCAAGACAGCTCACCCGCCGAGGAGGGGGGCCCCGAAAATTGACGGGTCTAAGCGGACCGCCGAAACCCGGGTTCACCCAGCTATGCTGGGTGGAGGTAGGGAGGCGTGGCGGTTGGGCGGAAGCAGGGCCGTGAGGTCCTGTGGACCGGCCGCCAATGTAGATCCCGGCGGTAGTAACAGCTAAGCGGGGTGGGAATCCCCGCCGCCGAAGGGGCAAGGGTCTCCCGGCAATGCGTCGTCAGCCGGGAGTAAGCCGGTCCTAAGGCCGACCTTAACCGGGTAGGCCGAAAGGGAAAACGGTTAAGATTCCGTTGCCTCCGGGGTACATGCGGCAACGCAAGCCCAGCATCTGACGTCTCGGGGTAGGCTGAGCCAAGCCGTAGCTTGGTCTAAACGTATAAGCCTGGGGAGTGGCGTAAAGCCGAGAACCAGGTGAAAGCGTGAATGGCCGCCCGTATGGGCGGTTCAGCTGATCTCCGGGACCATTGAAAAGGATGCTGGGAAGAATCCCCGGAGACCGTGCCAAGAACCGACACATCGGAGGGCCCACCAAGATCTTATATTGGACTGTTCACTAAATGGAGCAGTCAGTTTGATAGATGAAAGGTTGGCTGAGACCATTGGCCACCACTTAGGAGACGGGTCTTCAGTAAAGAATCCTGAGGCCAACGGTTATCGGGTGATTTTAACCGGAGACATAAAGTTGCTACTAGACCATGCGGCAACCGTCAAAAGTTATTTTCGTTTCAGGTCCATGAGAATAAAAGATAGGGGCTGAGAAACTGTTACTGTCTAGCGTATGGTTCCATTGATCGTGATGACTTCAGCGGTGTGCTCGATGGGGTTAGTTTAAAATAAGACCTATGCTCCATATCTGTGTGAAAGGCCTGAATGCCCTTACAGGGGGCGATATGTGGGTGCTAACGTCGCAGATAGATGTGGTGGCTTCATCCGTTCACCCCGAAAACCCTCCCATGAAAGGAGGAGGGAAGGGATAAAAGCTAACGCTAGACCAGAACGGTTCGGTCTACGACCTTATCATATACTCCAAGGACCTCTACAGTTATATCGCAAACTTTTTAAAAATACCGCAGAACAAGAAAAGCGCATCTAACATTATTCCAACACCCTTCTTCGAGCTGCCTCTAAACATCAGAATAAACATTGTCAAAGGTCTCATGGACACAGACGGAGGCGCTTATTTCAAAGAAACGAAAGTACTGGACAGTTGAGTTGAATTTAATTCACAGAGATACGATTTGGTTTGTATCCACAGTTTTGAAAGAGATCGGTATTTCCCATAACATATTAGTCAAAAGGAAAGAGAAAGGCAATAGACGCAAAACACATTCTTTGAAAATTATAGGATATAAAAACATTCAAAAAATAGGTTCAAGTAAATGGTGGCTCCCTCCGAGTCGAGAGGTGCCCCTGGGTGAGAAGCCCAAGGCGTCTGGGGTCACTCCAGGGCGAGGGAACTTGGCAAACTAGCCCCGTAACCTAGGGATAAGGGGTGCCTGCAGCCTTGGCCGCAAGGCTGGGGTTGCAGGTCGCAGTGACAAGGGGGTCCTGACTGTTTAATAAAAACATAGGTAGCCGCTAGACCGAAAGGTTTTGAACGGCTATTGAATCCTGGCCAGTGCGGGTACCTGAACCCCGGGTCCAACCGGTATAAGGGCCCGTAAACGCCGGGAGTAACTCTGACTCTCTTAAGGTAGCCAAATGCCTTGTCGGGTAAGGGCTACGGTGACCGTCGAAAGCTGGAGGGTTTATGAAAAACGTAAGATAACATGGAATGGTGTCCAAAGTACATGGGTAGTGAGATCTCAGACGACTATGCATACTTGTTAGGTGCACTTAGAGATGCATGCGTCTATCTGCCCGAGTATGAGCTCAAGTTTGTGCAGAAAAACTTTTCATGGCTCAGCGATGTCGTACAACCTAAACTGATGGGGACGTTTGACATTGGAAGGATGAGCGTTAGGAAAAGGGCTGACGGGCTCTATGAACTCAAGCTAAACTCGAAAAAGGTTGTCAGTAAACTGATCGAGGATGCAGGTGTTAACAAGCGGCACATCGATACGCCGCCGATAATTCTTAATCAACCACTACCGAAGCTGGCGTGGTATGTGGCAGGCTTTTACGATGCGGAGGGTGATAAGAGTGGAAGCAGGTTTAGGTTTTGGCAATCATGGACGAGGGAGGATGAGTGTCCACCACTGCAGTTTATTTCCCATGTGCTCAGTCACTTGGGGATTATGACAAAGTATTACAGATTAGGAATTAGAAGAGGTAAAATGTATGAGTTTTGCTTAGAGGTTTGCCGTTCTCCAATGACAAATTTAATTAAATTTCTGAACTTTATCCCACTCCAGCATCCGGAGGCGGTCCTCCGGGCCCCCCGAGAGTTCCGACGTGCATGAATGGATCAACGAGGGCCCCGCTGTCCCCGCCTGGAGCCCCGTGAACCCACGTAACGTGGGCGAACAGTCCACGAACTCCCAACGGGGAAAGAAGACCCTGTGGAGCTTTACTGCAGCCTGTCGCTGGGGTGTGGCCGAGGGCGCAGAGCGTAGCCGGGAGCCGTCGATCCCAGCATCTCCGGGTGCTGGGGGAGGCGACCCTGTAACACCGGCCGCTTTTGGCTGCACCTCTTACTGGGGCGGAAGCTCTGGAACAACGGCAGGTGGGCAGTTTGGCTGGGGCGGCACCCCCTTGAAAAGATATCAAGGGGGCCCAAAGGTCGGCTTAGGCGGGACAGAAACCCGCCGTGAAGTGCAAGGGCAAAAGCCGGCTTGACAGGACCCTTGAAAGCAAGGGGTCCTGAGGGGAAACCCAGGCCTAGCGATCCATCGGCTCCCACCGGTGGGGGCCGGTGGTGACAGAAAAGTTACCCCAGGGATACTGCGTACACCGCCCTGAATCCCACGAAGCCCTCTTAAGGCAGGACCTTGAAAAATAATTTATTGACATCCAGCAACAAAATGGGCAACATCTATTATCTTGTCGGCGCTTTGGAAGACGGTTATTTAGGCTGACGTGAAGACAAGGGCGAATACGTCGTAGAGTTCTATCAAAAGAACAGCGAGTGGCTTAGGTGTCAGGTGGTCACAAGACTGGAGAAGCATGGTTTTAGTCCTAGAATTAAGCGATTCAAACTTAACTACTACCATGTCACAATCTACGCGAAAAGTCTTTATGAGGAACTTGCTATTGTCCGAAAAAGGCTCTACGATATGCTTGAGAGTGCATCGCTGGAGGACGAGAGGGCGCTGAATTATCTAAGAGCCGCTTTTGACTGTAAAACTCGAGCTTATTAAAAAGTTGCTTGACACAGGTGGAATAAAATGTGGAAAAGTTGTTTACTCAAGAAGTGTTGGAGGCTTACCCATTTACGGAAAGAAAACTTGGAACTGTTTACACGTCAAATCGGTTTTAGACATCCTGCCAAGAAGGCTTCGCTGGAGAGAAAGGGCGTATTGGCGCAGCCCTAAAACAGGCTCGTCGCGGGCGAGAGTCCACATCGGGTCCAACTGAGTAACTTTAAGTATAGACACCGCCGTTAATTGGGATAGTGCTGGAGGCTAGAAACGTTCTGATAGACATAGCCGACGGGATGGACAAGCAATACGTCAAAAACTACGTCAAAGACATCAATGATAAGATAATACTCATTGAAGGAAGAAATGGACAACGAAGATACCTAAACGTGATCCCCGAACCATCGAGTTCGATGAATCCGTTTCCTATAACTTAGGTCTATGGATAGGTGACAGATGGGGTGGCAAGTCTAGAGTAGGGTTGAAAAACAAGGACATTGCCTTGATAAGCTCTTTCAAGGTCTTTTTGAAAGGTAAGCTATACCAAGACAACATCAACGAAATGATAATCCGGAGAGACAATAGGGTAGATATCGGGGTACAGCTTGATTGGGTGCGATCGGCTAACATGAGTCCACGAGTTGTTGAAGACCCTTCAATGTTCGGCAACTGGGTGTATGGGATTTTCGTGCAAAACGGCAGCCTTCGAACCAAGGTGATGGACAGACTTGTAAAGGAGCTCCCTGATATCCTTCAAAGGTCTTCCGAAGAGGTTGTTGCTGCCTTCATAAGCGGAGTTATAGATGCAGAGGCGTACATGGATTGTAACAAAAAGCGGGTTGCAATATCTGTGTCATTACGGAAAAAGACCGGAACATCCGAGCTCAACGTATATTTATGGTGTCTAAAGAGATTAGGTGTTCAATACTTCCTTATAGAAGATAGGTTTTCACAAGTGATAAAGATGCCCTACAAAGGAATTGGGCGCCTAATGGAATTGGTTGAACCTTA
>Ga0272449_1004925_pt1 | contig 10636 bp, 11 predicted proteins | sample YNPCB0241_FD_198679 | JGI IMG/M metagenome (GOLD analysis project Ga0272449, IMG submission 198679) | Hot spring sediment microbial communities from Yellowstone National Park, WY, United States - YNP-CB-024-1 | ecosystem: Environmental > Aquatic > Thermal springs > Hot (42-90C) > Sediment...
GGAGGAATAAAGATTGCCCTCATCGCCTTAGCAATAACGATATTAATAATACTGCTTGTCTTAAGTGTTCTAGGGGCCTGACTTAGATTGAGCACGGACAGGGATTCCGCGGCATTCGCGATGATGCTGATAATTCTTGGATTCACATTAGTAGTCATGGGCATATTTCTCTCTCTCATTGGTAGCCTGCAAACACAGACAGTGGAGGGCGGCGGCCTAATCTTGATCGGCCCCATACCTCTAATAATTACGGGTTCTGGAGAATCGCTTGTCTCCACCTTCCTAATAATGCTAATCTTAGTCATATTGAGCATCATTATTTTTCTATTAGTGGCAAGAAAGTTACTTCATCAGTCTTGGCATGTGGAATCATCATCCTAAAATAGCTCAGTCCAATCATTATTAATGGTAGTGCTGAGTTGCGTTACTGCCCCGAGTGTGGTGGAGTAATGGTTTACGACCGGAATTCCAAGCTCTACACTTGCAGCTCATGTGGAGTGTCCATGAATATGCAGCAGTTGCTCGAGTATCAAGAAAGACTGAGGGCGGAGAAAGAAAAACTGGAAAGAGAGAAGAAGAAAAAAGAAGAATACTTAGAATGGTGGCTCTCAAGCAAGAAATAGAAATTTTTTATGACTCGAGTCCTAAATAAGACTTATATATAGGGGCAAAATAGTAAAAAGATGCGTGGTGAGGAATTGGGGGATTTAGTTTGGCTACTCATATAGCCACGTCATAGAACTACTTCTAAGCGCCGAGATCAATAATTGTCTCGCCCCCGCCAAGTTTTCAGGTGATGACAGACATGGTTAAGGAGATTATCCGAAAGTTAGTCGACGGCATAGACCTGAACGAGGAAGAGACCGCCGACGCATTTAGAAGAATAATAATGGGCGAGGCGACGAATGCGCAGATTGGCGCATTCTTGACCGCGCTCAGAATGAAGGGCGAGACCGTGGAAGAGATGATCGGAATGACACGCGTCATGAGGAGTATGTGTGTTAAGGTAGAGGTCGGTTCTACTCAAGGCTTGATTGACATTGTTGGAACCGGTGGGGACAGGTTTAAGACCTTTAACATAAGCACCGTAGCCGCCTTGATCGTCGCGGGTGCTGGTGGAAAGGTCGCTAAGCATGGTAATAGGGCAATTACGGGAAGATGCGGCAGCGCCGACCTACTCGAGGCGCTTGGAGTCAACATTAATGCAGGTCCTGAGAGGGTTAAGGAATGCATAAGCTCTGCAAACATCGGCTTCATGTTTGCTCCCAATTATCATCCAGCAATGAGGAGAGTTATGGAGCCGAGGAGAGAGATCGGGATACGCACCATCTTTAATGTGTTGGGGCCGATAACTAATCCGGCTGGCGTCGTCTCACAGGTAGTCGGAGTATCTGACGAAGATCTGATAGTTAAGGTTGCTAGGGCCCTGCCGAGGCTAGGCTGCAGGCACGCGATGGTTGTTCATGGGCACGAGGGCATGGATGAGATTTCAGTTTCAGGAGAGACAAAAATTGCATGGATTAAAGAGGGAGAGATATCACTCCTTGAGCTGCATCCCTCAAGAATCGGGATAAAACCAGTAAAACCCGATTTAATCATCTCTGAGAGCGTCGAAAAAAGCGTCGAGACTGCTGTTAAAGTATTGAGTAATTGCTACCCGGACGACGACCCCAGAAAGTTGGTTGCAATAGTAAATGCAGCTGCTGGATTACTAGTAGCTGGACTCGCCGAAAGGTTTGATGAAGCAGTAGAACTCGCAAAAGAAGCACTACAGAGCGGTAGAGCCCTGAAGCGATTAGAGGAGCTCGTTAAGGTATCGGGTGGTGATCATGAAAAGTATGAGAGAGTCGTCGAGAGATACGCGGGATATGCTTAGGGAACTGAGCATCGAGGCCGCCAGACTAGTCGACGCTGGCTACTACAATGTCGATCCATGCAGGAAGCGCGCTCCCAATAGCCTCAGGCTCAGCATACTGAATCGAAGCAATAATGCAATAATAGCGGAGATAAAGCGAGCATCGCCGACGGCTGGATGGCTGAGGAGAGAGATAGAAGTAGGATCAATCGTTGCATCAATCGAGAGGGGCGGAGCTGCAGGATTATCCGTCATAACAATGCCGAGATATTTTTACGGCGACCTCGAATTTTTAAGTCAGGCAAGTTCATCTTCTTGTCTGCCAATACTCATGAAGGACTTCATAGTATCGAAGAGACAGATAGACGCTGGGTGGAGGCTAGGCGCAGATGCGGTCTTGCTAATCATGAAAATTTTCAGGAATGGGTATTCTGAAGTAAGTCTAGAGGGTGCAGTCAGACATGCACACGCGCTGGGCATGGAGGTCTTACTGGAAGTCCATGGACGCGAAGAGCTGCTGGAGGCGCTTGACATAGATGTCGAGATGATCGGCGTAAATTCTAGGGACCTAGTCAGCATGAAGACAAGCGTTGACAACCTTCTCCGAACTATTGACGGCGTAGATGTAGGCGAGAAAGTCTTAATTGCCGAAAGTGGCATTGAACATCCGAGACAGATACTTGAGTTGAGAAAGAAGGGATTCGAGGCGTTCCTGATAGGCACGGCGATAATGAGGTCAGAGAATGTGGAAGAAGCGGTAAAGAGCTTCGTGAGTGCGGCATGATGGTCAGAGTTAAGATATGTGGAATAACGAGGCTGAGCGACTTAGAGGCAGCAGTAAAACATGGTGCAGATGCGTTGGGATTCATATTTGGTTTCGAAAAATCTCCGAGAAACCTCTCGCTAGAACAGGCTAAAGAATTGATGAGACGAGTCCCCCCATTTGTTACCAAAGTACTAGTCACTAGGTTCAGCGGAATGTACGATCTAAAGAATTTGCGTGATGAGCTAAATCCCGACGCCGTTCAGCTCTATGAGTGCAGTGACCCACTATTTGTCAAGAAAATGCTTCCCGACATATCTTTAATCCTCCCCATAAATCCTGAACTCACAGATAGAGTTATAAATTGTGATGGAATCGACGCGTTGCTTCTAGACTCTGGCAGTCGAGAATTGCCGGGTGGTACTGGGAGGATTCATGATTGGAATCTGAGCAGATCAATTAGAGATAGTGTGAAAGTGCCTGTCATTCTTTCCGGAGGCCTAACGCCTGACAACGTTGTAGAGGCAATCAACAGAGTTAGGCCATACGCAGTCGATGTATCGAGCGGCGTAGAGTTATCGCCAGGAATTAAGGATCACGAAAAAATCAGTCGGTTTATTCAGAGAGCTAAGTCGGTGAGGATTGATGAGTGACGAGAGTTATAATTTACCAGATTCTGCTGGAAAATTCGGGATCTTTGGGGGGAAGTATGTACCTGAGACGCTCATGGCTGCCCTAGATGAGCTTGAGAGAGCCTACGATGAGCTGAGGAGCGATCCTTCATTCTGGAGGGAGTTTGAGTTCTATCTCAGGGACTATGCCGGCAGGCCTACACCCCTCTACTTCGCTGAACGGTTGTCAAATTCAATCGGGGGAGCGAAGATTTACCTAAAGCGAGAAGACTTGCTACACACTGGCGCTCACAAGATCAACAATGCCCTAGGTCAGGCGTTAATCGCTAGGAGAATGGGCAAGTCAAGACTGATCGCTGAGACTGGTGCAGGACAGCATGGCGTAGCAGTTGCTACTGTCGCGGCAAAGTTCGGTTTCAAATGCACGATATATATGGGAAGGGAGGACGTTGAGCGGCAGAAGATGAATGTGTATAGGATGCAGCTCTTGGGCGCCGAGGTCGTGCCTGTTGACAGCGGCTCGAGGACGCTTAAAGACGCAATAAACGAAGCGATGAGGGACTGGGTAACAAATCTTGAAGACACACACTACTTGATAGGGTCCGTGGTAGGCCCTCACCCATATCCAATGATCGTTAGGGACCTCCAGTCGGTGATAGGACAAGAAATTAAGAAGCAATCCTTAGAGAAGGAGGGAAGGTTGCCAGATGTCTTAGTAGCGTGCGTTGGAGGTGGGAGCAACGCTATCGGCACATTCTATCCATTCATCAACGACAGGAACGTAAGATTGATAGGTGTCGAGGCGGGTGGGCTTGGACTCGAGTCCGGAAAACACGCCGCAAGCCTAACGGCGGGGAGCCTAGGCGTGTTTCATGGAATGCATACCTACTTGTTACAGACTGAGGAAGGATTGATAATGACTACTCATAGCATATCAGCCGGCCTAGACTATCCAGGCGTAGGTCCGGAGCATGCATACTTAAAGGAGATAGGACGGGTGAACTACGTAGCGGTCCGAGATGAGGAGGCTCTAGACGCATTCAAGAAACTTTCAAGAATTGAGGGAATAATTCCTGCCCTTGAGCCTGCTCATGCGTTGGCATACGCAATAAAGCTAGCATGTACCATGGACACGGATGAATTCATCGTGGTGACGCTCTCCGGGAGAGGCGACAAAGATCTCGAAATAGTGAGGAAAAATGCGGGTGAATTTTATGAATGAACTCGTCTATGCATTTCGGAAATGCAGATCTGAGATGAGGACCGCGATAATTCCCTTCATCACTGCGGGTGACCCTAGCCCAGCATGGACAATCAGGATTGTGGAGACTTTGGCAGAAGAAGGAGCGAGCGTGATTGAGCTGGGTGTACCCTTCTCTGACCCTATTGCCGACGGAGTGACGATTCAAGCCTCATCCGAGAGAGCGCTAAGATCAGGCGTCAAATTGAAGGAAACTCTCAAGATTGCGAGAGAATGTAGAGAGGAGTGTGGCTTACCGATAGTGCTACTCTCCTATCTCAATCCACTTTATAGGATGGGGCTAAGTAATTTCTTTGAGCAGGCCTCAAGCGCTGGCATCAGCGGCGTAATAGTCCCAGACCTGCCAATAGAGGAGGCGGGCGAATTCATCGAAATGGCGAAGAGACACGGGGTCTCGACAATTTTCTTAGCATCACCAACCACTAGTGATGAAAGGCTCGAAAGAATAGTTAAGAGCTCCACAGGCTTCGTCTATCTCGTCTCAGTGAAGGGAGTAACAGGAGCTAGGGAAAGGATAAGCGAAGATGCATTTATTCTGATTCGGCGAGCTAGGAGAATCGCCGGTAGACCTCCAATCGCCGTTGGTTTTGGAGTGTCGAGCCCTGCTCACGTAGAGATGCTGGCAAAAGCTGGCTCAGAGGGAGTTATCATCGGGAGCGCATTGATAAAAGTAATAGAGCAGAACCTGACAGATATCAATAAATGCTTAGATATGCTGAAAAACTTCATTAGACCTATCATTGAGGTGAGCAGGATCGATAACTATACATTGTGGGAATAAATGAGGAGAAGGAGTAGATGGAGGAAGATAAGACATTCCTGAATCTCAGGCCTGTCCTAGTCAAGATTGATTGTCTGAAGGAGCATGAAGACTGTGACCCTAATTATCTTGAGGAGCTACTACAAAAAATCATTGAGGACGGAGAGCTTAAACGTCCAATCATCGCGGATTCGAGAACAATGGTCATTCTAGATGGACATCACAGGTATGTCTGCATTAAAAAACTCGGTAAAAGATACATACCTGTATACCTCATAGATTACAGCATACCCGAAATAGAGGTCTATTCTTGGAACAACGACGAAGTAGTGACGAAAGAAAAGGTGATAGAGGCAGGACTAAGTGGTAGAAAAATGCCTCCCAAATCGACTAGGCACATGGTGAGAATCGGGAATGAGCTTCACCACATCACATACATTGAGAAAGAACATCCATATCCCCTATCTAGCATCCCATAAATAAACAAAGTCTACATGGGCTGCGAAATAGTTGTTTGCTGAGGCAGAGTCTCGGGAATTGAGAAAAACGCGATTGTCTGAAGTATCAGAGCTACTAACAATATGACGAAGCCGACTAGAACTATCAGAAGGGCTGCACCTATCAGGTAGAGTAAAGCTGCGGTTCCGAATAGCTTTACATTAAGTCTGCTAGATATGCCCGTGAAACTTTTACGAAGAAAAATCGCTGAGATGATGTAAAAGACCCAGATAACCACTAATCCTATAATTACTCCGATAAGCAGGCCTACTATGCTTTCAGGACTGGCCTGTCTAGGACCAAACCACTCCGAGAAGTCTGACGGCATTCCAACAGCTCTGCCAAATACCGTGAAGAAGCTGATGATCCCTACGACCAAGCCAACTACTATACCTATGATTCCTAGTATTACTGAGATAAGCATGTTGTTGAAGATTGACCTATCGCCCACGACGTCCGAGACGTACTTAACTGCTATAAGCACGAGGATGAAGCCAACAATGCCCAACAATCCGCCTACAGTCGGGACAAATGAAAGCAGCATCAATAATGAACCTATTCCACCCAATATCTTAGCCTGAGACAGCTCCGACATGGAGTTACAAAGAAAGGACTAGATATATTAGTTTTTCTTCATTATAGTAGTTAATGGAGAGAGATCAAAGGCATTAGACTTTTTCTACTCTTATTTAGCCTACTCTCAGCGGCCTTCAGTATCTCTTTTAACATCCTCTTATAGCTCCATCCAAGGGCCCGGCAGGCCTTTCTCAGGTGCCCATCCCATACCCACCCCGGGTTTGGATTGACTTCTAACAATCTTGGTAGCCCATCTGACCCAATCCTCCAATCAAACCTGGCATAGTCCCTACATTCTAGTCTAATAAATGCCTTAACACTCCAGGATGTTAGTTGTTTAACTATATGTGGTGCTAGACATGCGGGACGGGAATTCACACATCCATACACGCTATTCGGATTCCATTTTGCGTCGTATGTACAAACCCTCGGCAGGTTGGGAGGAAGCTTTGAGTAATCCTCCTCGAGTATTGGTAAAACAATATAGTGACTTGGCGGATTGCCAATTATTGAGACAGTAAGATCAGCTCCTTCCATAAATTCTTCGACTAAGATAGGCCCATGGTATCCCCATTTCGATCTCAATTTTTCAATAACCATACTTAGATCGCTTGGACTGTATATCACGTTCTCAGGACCAATACCCCAACTATTATCTCCGAAGTTAGGCTTGACTATCACTGGATACCTAAGCCTCACATTTCGATCCATATCATAGTCAGTTATCAATACATAATTAGGCGTAGGGATTCCGAGTGACGATACAATTGATTTGACCGCCGCCTTGTCATAACATAATGTTAGACACCTAAAACTAGCACCTGTGTAGGGAATGTTTAGCATCTCGAGGAAGGCCGCTATATGTGGTTCCTTAAATGGATCATTGAAAAAACCATCGTCGCATAGATTAAACACCAAGTCTATTTTATCTCGATTTTCTAGTAAGTATCTAATCATAGACGGGTGATTGTCAAATAAGAAGAAGTTGTATCCGTCGATTCCGTAGAGCGCTGACTTTAATTCATTCACTGCATACTCGTCATCCTCATCAAACCTCTTGCCGGGTTTAACATTATTAATGTGATTTGGATCTCCCAATAATACGACTACGTTCTTGCATCCAGATCGTTGGTTATTGTTTTTTGCAGCTAATGCACGGACAATGATTCTAGACGACATTAAGCCAGAGTCCCTGCTGGGATTAGAGACTTTTAGATTTGTAACTAGAGACACATTAACGAAGCCTTGTTCTTCCAGTAATGACTTAAGTTTGTTGTAAGTGTATATCCTTATTGCATAGATGTTGTCTGCAATGAGTCCCTTACGCGTATCTAGGACTATTTCACGCGTTATGACTCTGTCACCATCACTTGAAAGTTCTCTTTCTCTAGCTACTAGGGTATTTTGATCCGCCCATTCCCAGCTCCTCTTCTCCAACATGCTCCGGACTTTTTCGCCGTCTGAGATATCTATTAGGAATCTGCCGTAAGGTCTAAGAACGCGCCAAATTTCCCGTATAACTTTCACATCATCCCTCGGGTCTGCGAAGTAGCCGAAGCTATTCCCCATCATGATCACGGCATCAAAACATGAGTCTGGATAAGGTAAAGACCTGGCATCTCCAATCTTGAATGCCACGTTAAGCCTAAGCGAGGCTGCTCGTTTCTTCGCAACTTCTATTAATACATTTGAATAGTCGAGACCCTCCACGTATTTGAATCCTCTCTTGGCGAGCTCCAGGACATGTCTACCATGCCCACAGCAGACATCCAATAGCCTTTCATCCCTATCTAGGTCTAATGAGTTGATCACAAGATCAACTTCAAGCCGCGTTAACTTTTCATTCGATACGACATCAGCATCTGTCTTCAGGTAAGTTAGGTTAAAAATCTTCTTCCACCAGTCTGGGTCTAAAGACCCCTCTAGTTTTTTGAAGTCATTGGGGGTACGTCGCAAATCGGATACAATATCCCCAGAGGTATCCCCCAATTATTTCGCCCTAACCGAAATCTCGTAACCTTTCTTATATATAAACGTGATTGGTGCTTTCTCAAATATAAATACTAATTCTCGACCATTCCCAGCTAATTAATTCGATAATCCGTCCTAGAAGAGTGCGTATTACGGAGTGTAGTTAAATGAAAATGTTTAACCGATTCAATCAAGGATCTACTAGCAGCGCTCCTTCACAAATCTGTGATGAGAAGAGGAACCTATTTTTCTAACCAATTTGGTGTTTTGCGTATAACTTTTAAATAGGCAATTACTGACAGTGTAACTAGATTGGACTTAGGATCTCTTGGCATCCGTCTAGGAGGTAAGATAGAATGTACTTGCGGCCAGGTTCATGAGATTTATACTAAAAAAGTTTTAATAGATAATGATGGAATTGACAGGATAGCAACCATCATTGATGAGCTTAAACTTTCTGGAAATGCACTCGTCGTTCACGATAAGATAACAAAGGAGATAGCTGGTAACAAGTTGATGCAGCAACTTAGACAGAGTGGACATACCGTAGATGAGTACGTAATGCTCAGACCCACTGATGAGGAAGTAAATAATATTCATAGAGTCTTGAGAAATTTTGGATACGCAGTTGCTGTGGGGGGTGGCAGTGTGATTGACACGTGTAAACTAGCCACCTACAAGTCCGGTATCCCTTTTCTATCAGTTCCTACTGCCCTGTCACACGACGGAGTGGTCTCGGCTACCGCCTCAATAACCTCGGAGGACGGCTCCAAGATGACGATTACGGCCCATCCACCGATAGCAGTAATTTTTGACCTGAAGATCCTGAATAGCCAACCAAGAAGGATGCTGGCTTCTGGGTGTGGCGATATGCTTGCCAGGGCAACGTCACTGAAAGACTGGGAACTCGCATCAAAGGAAAAGGGAGAACACTATTGCCCAACTATTGCAAAACTTGTCCTAAAGTCATTTGACGAAGCAGTTAAGTTTATCCAGGCCGGAGGAAAAGACATAGCTAGTTTTTCATGGGCTATTTTTGAGTCAGGGATCGCGATGGCTATGGCTGGATCATCTAGGCCGAATTCTGGCTCCGAACACATAATATCTCACTATATCGATATGCATAGTAAGAATCCGGCCATGCATGGCGAGCAGGTAGGCATAGCGACAATACTAATGAGCCTATACCACTCAAAACACAACCCGGACTGGTGGACAGAAGAAAAATACCAATGGTATGCCATCAGACAAATGCTAAAACAGATGAATGCACCCACAACTCTAGAAGAACTTGGAGTAGAGGTAGATGTTTTGATCAGTGCTTTAAATGAGGGATATAAGATAAGACCTGAGAGATACACAATACTTCATAAAAGACCTGTCCCTAGAGACGAGGCAGTAAGACTTCTGAAGAGTACTGGCCTGATTTCGGACTAATGTCCCTCATGATCATGACTGACTCCGATGTATGCAAGTGAGCATTCATTTTTCATCAACTCTCTCAACAACGCCGTAGCATAAGAACCTCTCGGGAGCGACAACATAACGTCAACTGAGTCAGAGTATATCTGCTCTAACTTTACCTGATACTGCTGTATTGCAATGCACCTACTGCTTCCAGCGGTTCCGGCCTCAGGAATTTTTTTGACGCGGAAATCCCATAACTCAACTGACTCTTCATCTAAGACCGATTTGATTGCATCTCCCCTAGGACCGCGAGGCAGTTTTGATGAGTATCCCGGTTGAGGTATGGCAATTGCGATCTCTCCATTTTTTATTCGCTTCTCAACCTCTTCAATATTCCAATTATTCACCTCGTTGACCTTGTCAGTAGGGTATCCATACATGTCGAGCCTGACGGCTAGGTCTCCAATATGAGGCTCATAGAGGTTGGGATTTTCCTTAAGCGTGATTGATAGGGCTCTATTGAAGATGTATGAGGAATATGCCTCGACTATGAGTCTCCTAAGTCTAAGTGGAATTCTTCTGAAGGCACCTACGAAATCGTCTGGTCTTTCCAACACGTGTCTAGCCAATGCTCTTTCGTATCTCAGTTGGCGGGGAAACCTATCTACAACGTACTTATAGTCGCAGGTCTCCATAAAGTACTCTCTCAGCTCTCTTATGCCCGGCTTCTCTAGCCTAGTCGTGGCGCCTATGAAATACCTCAGCGCTGACTCAAAATCGTTCTTAACGATTAAAGAGCCGACGAGGTGAGTTATTGGACGCACAATTCCAAATCTCTGGTATCCGAAAAAATTTGGCACGCCTCTCACTCTCAGCTCTTCAAAACATTCGTTGATTACCTCTTCTGAGATAT
>Ga0272449_1004926_pt1 | contig 10634 bp, 6 predicted proteins | sample YNPCB0241_FD_198679 | JGI IMG/M metagenome (GOLD analysis project Ga0272449, IMG submission 198679) | Hot spring sediment microbial communities from Yellowstone National Park, WY, United States - YNP-CB-024-1 | ecosystem: Environmental > Aquatic > Thermal springs > Hot (42-90C) > Sediment...
GGGCACTTTTATCCCACGAAGCTGCGGGGGAAATGGTGGCTTGTGGACCCCGAGGGCCGGCTTTTCTGGTCCCATGGGGTCGATTGCGTTCGGGCCATCACGGCCACTACCCCCATCACCGACCGCTTGCACTATTTTGCGGAGCTTCCCCCTCGTGACGGACCGTTTGGAGTGTTTTTTGGCCGGGCTAGCTGGGCTCCCCACGGCTATTACCAAAACAAAGGCACTTACGAGACGTTCTGTTTTTCCGGGGCAAATCTCTTGCGAAAGTATGGTCCACAGTGGGAGCAAATCTTTGCGGAGTTGGCTCATCGGCGGATACGGAGCTGGGGGCTAAACACGATCGGCAATTGGTCCGATCCCGAGGTGTACCGGCTCTCTCGAACTCCGTACGTGGTGACTTTGGGGACGGGTCGTCGGCCGATCGAAGGGTCCACCGGCTATTGGGGGAAGTTTCCCGATCCTTTCGATCCGGATTTCGTTACTCCCCTCCGGAAGGCGATGGAGGGTGAACGGGCCCGGTCCGCCCAGGATCCGTGGTGTCTTGGTTATTTCGTGGATAACGAGCTGTCCTGGGGTGATGAGTTGTCGCTAGCGATTGCCACGTTGCAATCCCCGAGATCCCAACCCGCAAAACAGGTGTTCGTGGACGAACTTCAGCGTAAATATGGAACGATCGAAGCCCTCAATGCTGCTTGGGGGAGCGATTATCCGTCTTGGGATGCCCTGCTGGATTCCACGGCTGCACCGGATCGAAGCCGAGCCCGCGAAGATTTAGCTGCTTTTACCACCCGGATTGCCTCCGAGTATTTCCGCCGGATTCGGGAGGTACTTAAGGCTGCAGCACCCCAGAAGCTCTATTTAGGCTGCCGATTTGCCTGGGTAAATGAGAGGGCAATCCGGGCTGCAGCAGAATACTGTGATGTGATTAGTTTCAATCGTTACGACATTGATTTGGCCGAATTCCGACTGCCGGAGGGCATCGATCGGCCCGTGATTATTGGGGAGTTTCACTTCGGGGCTTTGGACCGAGGTATGTTCCACACTGGGTTGCAAGAGGCGGCCACCCAGGCCGAGCGGGCCGAACTTTATCGCCGCTACCTCCTGAGTGCTTTGGATCATTCGATGATTGTGGGCACTCACTGGTTCCAGTTTCAAGATCAAGCCACAACCGGCCGAGGTGATGGTGAAAATTACCAAATCGGTTTTGTTGACGTCTGCGACACTCCTTATCCGGAGTTGGTAGCCGCCAGCCGGGAAGTTGGCCGGTCGATGTATTCCCGCCGGTTGGGTGCCGAAGCAAACCCCCGGTAACAACCGAGGGCAAGCCCGGGTGATGATCAAAAGTGAAGCCGGCCTCAATCGGGGCTTTCAAGGCGAACCGTGTGAGCCTTCGATGTTACCCGGGCTTAAATCGGGGATGGGCTGAGTGCGGGGCTTTTTGGGAAGTCCTACCGGTTATCCTTTCTTGAGCTTGACTACTCCCCTTGGCCGGGTAGCGAGCCTTCCGGGATTAGATCCCGCGGTTAAGGAGGATCGTAACCTCCCGGATTCCACGGGTTGCATCGGAGGATCCGCCACAATCCCCGCAGGGTCCCAAAGAAGGGACCGTACTTTTTTACCGCCAGGATAAAGTACTGGCTGCAAGAAGGCTCGAACCGGCACCATCTCCCCAGGACCGGGCTTAGTGTCCACTGGTACAGACGAACCACCAAGATAAGGAATGTCGCTAAGACGAGGTTGACAACTCGCCAGAAGAATCCGACGGCTTTTCTGAAGGATTGGACCCAGGAGGGGGACTGCATCGCTGGAGCTTTCGCACGAGTCGCCAGCTAAGATTCACCAGGGACTGCTTGAGCTGCTCCAAATGGGGTGCTTCCGGAGCCCGGGCTACCACCACAAGATCGATTCCCGGGGGCAAACGGTGCCTTTGAAGTCGGAATGCCTCCCGAATAAGCCGCCGCCACCGGTTCCGCCGGACTGCTTTCCCGATCTTCCGTGGTACAGACACAGCCAACCGGGGGTGAGGCAGACCATTTTCGCAACCATACACGATGATAACCGGATCGGCCACGCTCACACGGCGGGTAAAAATCCGGTCGAAATCTCGCTGGAAATGGATTCGAAACTTGCGGGGAAAAGAGTACTTGCCCATCGAGTTTGGGCCCTAAGTCCCCCGTCATCTTGAACTTGTTACCTTGATTCCGAGGCCTCACGTCCCCATCCTGCAGGGGGAAATTATGAACCACTCGGGTTGGCAAGGGAATCTGGGGATCGAAACTCGGAATTAGTCCACGGATCCGGCCTTTCTCGATCCACCGCTTTGAAGTTAGGGATTCCAATCTTCTTCGGAAATCCCGGTATTCCGGCTGTTTCCAACCTACGGGCTACCAATAAAGATCCGCTCGGATATCGCGAGGGTAAGCGGTCTCCAGCTGTTTAATTGCCTGCTTGGTGGATTCATCTAGGCGGGGAGGGAGCTGGATTTCCACCACGGCATAGAGATCGCCCGCGGTCCCATCGTCTCGTGGGACCCCATATCCGCGAACGCGGAGTTTTGTTCCACTTGAAGTGCCAGGGGGAATGCGGACCGAGACGGTGCCTCGGGGTGTAGGAATGTCGACCTTGGTGCCGAAAACGGCCTCCGTTAAGGTTACCGGTACTTTCACATAAAGGTCGTCTCCCCGCCTTTCAAAATACTTGTGGGGAAGAATCTTCACCCGGAGGTACAAGTCCCCTGGGGGACCGCCGGACGGGCTGGGAGCTCCCAGTCCCCGCAGCCGGATTTTTTGCCCCTCTTGCACCCCCGGGGGAATGTTGACGCTCAGTGTTGTTACCCCCCCGCCCGGCTTATGGAACGTAAAATCCCAAGTACCGCCGAGGACTGCCACAGGTAAAGGTACTTCCAGCTCTCGTTCGATGTCTGCTCCTCGCTCCGGAGCCTGCGGTTTGGTTCGATATTGGGCCGTGCGTGCTCCGGCAGCACGAAGCTTTTCAAAAAGGTCCTCGAACCCGAAACCGAACCCCCCGGCCTTGCCGAAACGGTCTCCGAAAATCTCGCTAAAGTCGAATTCTTCGAACCCACTCCCGCCGAACTCCGCCTCGGGGCCACTGCTCCAGTAGAAGGTTCTGGTGTACGGCCCGGCACCAGCACCTGCGGTTTCGAAGGAGGCCCCGTACCGATCGTACATCTCCCGTTTTTCCGGGTCGTTCAATACCTCGAAAGCTTTTTGAATCTGCTGAAATTTCTTCTTGGCATCGGGATCATCGGGGTGGAGATCAGGATGGTATTTGCGCGCAAGATCCCGAAAGGCCTTCTGAATCTCGGCCTGAGTGGCATTCCGTGGTACTCCGAGAATCTTGTAGTAATCTTCAGCCATCAGTGGTCCTTCCCAATGTGGTTAACCCCCTTAGGAAGTTATTTCGCAGATTCTGATAGCCCAATGTTTCCAAATCTAGAGCTAATTGTACTGGTTCGCGGAAATTGCCTGCAATTGTTACCCGAAACGGTCGGGGGGCATCCCGACAGAGGTTCGGTTCAATGCACTGAATTCTTTCCGGATGAACGGTTTTGGTGGACAACCAGGCAACGGCTAACCTTAGAGGAGAACCCGGTAACTACTTCCGATTTCTCGAACAGCCTGGCCTGGATTTATCAATAACTTTCGGCCCTCTTTGGTCCGTTTTCTACCCCTTTGTGAGTTATTCAAACTTGCGGGAGTATTTCGAAACGCAGCAGTTGGTTCCGGAAATTATTTACGGTTGATTCGTCGGAATGATCGCTTCGTGTTCCTTTCGAGAGAGTAATTGCTCCCCGCCTATTCGGCGAGGTGGGGGCTCTGGCTGTTTTTGACGGGAGTATCTGCCCTTGGACAGCCAAACGTGGGAACAAGATAAGAGGGAAAAAAGAGGAGAACAAAGGGGAGTTTTCCGAATCTTCTTCCTCAAGCTGGGCGGAACTGGCAGGCTTAACCTCTTTTCTTCCGTGGGCAGGGTGCCTAGGCAATCGGCATCATAGTCAGGTTTGGAACCGAGCGGAAAGGGGCTTCGATTGGGAAGCGACGGGAACAGACTTCAGGGAGTTCAACCGAGAGAAGGAAACCTCTGGAATCAGGCGGCAGAAAGGTCCGCCTGAGGAACTGCATATCGCCCGATTTATTGATCCTCCACTTTTGATTTATTGATCCTCGACTTTCCCCGCCCGTGAGAGTTGGAAGAACGGCAAGTTCGGGGGAAATCTGACCGAGAACCCGATCGCCGCTTTAAGGACTCCGGGGTAACTTCCTCCTCAGGTCTACCATGCAAGTTGCATGCACCTACCCAGGTAGTTGGAAAATTTGTCAGGCAGCCGCGGAAGCTCCTAGGGTTCGGGAGAGGATTTGATCGCAGGCTTGGCAAACGCTGGCAACGTCGATGGCCTCCATGTACTGGGAGGAAGCCTTCCGACGCAGTCGGCTTGGCCCGTCGAGGTACATCTTTTGGACCCAAATATGTTGGCGACCGTAGGGTCCACACCGCTCGGCAGGCCAAGGGCCGTAAAGTCCGACGCAGGGGGTTCCAACCGCCGCTGCTAAATGAAGAGGACCTGTGTCCCCCGAGACAAAGATGGCGGCTTGCCGAGCAAGTTCCGCTAGCTCGCGAATCCCCGTGGGCGGGGCCAAGAGGGCAGCCCCTTGAGAGGCACCCACTACCTTGTCAGCCAACCTTCGCTCCTCTTCTCCTCCCCAAAGGACTAAGGTGGGGAGTTTCCAACGAGTTCGCAGGTGGGTGGCCACCGCGGCGAATCGCTCCGCGGGCCAAAGTTTCGAAGGCCACCCAGCTCCAGGGTTGATAATTCCGAACGGTCCACTGCAGCCCAGTTGGCTTCGAATTCGGAACACCTCTTCAGCCGTCTCGGGCCAGCAAGGAATCCGAAACTCCACCTGAGCCTGGCGGACTCCAAGTACTTGAACCAACTCGAGGTTTCGTTCCACCACATGCCCTCTTGAGGGATACACGAGATCGGTGGCCAGTAGGGGACTTAACTCCCGGGCATCTCGGGTGGCGAAGGTTACTTGGCGACGGACCCCGGCCAATCGGCCAAGAGCTGCACTTTTGGTCAATCCTTGAACATCAATGGCCCAGTCGAAATGTCGCGATCGCAAAACGGCCCGAAGCTTCAAAATGACCGTCGGCCGGACCATCCACCTTTTGGGTACGACAATCACCTCGTCTAGGTCGGCATGGTCGGAGAGGATTCGAGCCGGACCGGGTTCTACCACCCAACTGATCCAAGCAGCGGGGAAAGCCTTGCGGAGGGCACAGAGCACCGGTAGTGTGAGGATCACGTCCCCGAGGGCACTGAGCCTCAGCAGGAGAATTCGCGGTCTACGGTCCGGCGGGGGGCTGAATTTCCGGGGAACATCCATGGTCCCATCCTCCAAGAGTGGACAGATTAGCAGACATCCCACTCGGTCCGAGATGCTCGCGGGTTTCCCGAATGGGGCAAATCGATCGGTTTGAGCCCTCCTGGCCCTCTGACAGCCGTCAAACAGACCATCGAGTTTTGTCAATCGGCTTCTGTCGGCTTTGGGGCTTTAAGTTCAGATTTGAATCCTAATCCCCGGAAAACCAGGGGTTGAAATTGGAAATGTTTTGCCGAAAGGTTCAGCAGAAATGTAACTCGGCAAATTTCTTCCCAGAAATGCCGGAAGCCTCACAGCTCGAGTGGGTGGCCGCCGTAGGTCTAGCTAAAAACCTCGTCTGTGTTCCTGGGCCTGAGCTTGGAACACATACCCACGAATACCGGACGAGTGGGCCAGTCCCGGAATTTTGGACGGGGTTTTAGCCCCTCGCGAATGTGCAAGCAATGCTTATCCACCCTAGGAAGTGGCGGAATGAGCCCGAGACCTGATCTAGCCAAATTAGACAAAGACCTGTCGACCAAAATAGGCCCCCGTCTTTCACGGGTTGGATTAATCAGGGTTTTCCTCGAGGTTTGCCCGGTCATTACGGAAAGCCCCAACACCGGTCGGATTGTTCCCAAAATGGCTGTGCCAACGATCCTCAGTTCGTTTGTGAATTTCCGCAAATTCTCGGTCTGCTATGACTCTCGGGGTTAAGCCCACTTTCCCGCCCCAGCTGGATGCCCGGGTTTTTCCCCCGACCACTTCCCTAGGTATTTGGCTTCCAGGTTTTCCTCAGGTTTGAAGAAAACGGGCGGAGTTCAACCCTCCAAGGCCAATTGGGCGAAAGGGCTTCCCGAGATGGCTGACAGCATTACCCTCGGCCAGCCCACGTGTGGAGTTTACGCAAACTTCGCTCCGCCCGCGAAGGGGACTTTAGAAAAGCACGGAGAGGTTGGAGCGGAGCCAAACTGAAGTAATCGAGAAGACGGCGACAGCGAGCCGTGGGCACTTTCAACTAGCAGTTTAATCAAAATGGGGACGTTCCGGGCAGAACCAACGTCGGGAAAGGTATCGAGGCAGCAAAATGCCCTCAAAATACGCCCGGTAATGCCACAAAACAGAGACTTGCCTCCGGTCCTGGACGGGGCCCAAAACGGATCCCAATGCCAAGAAAGAAGGGTGCGGAAAAAGAAGGGTTTTGTAAGAGCCTTAAGGGTTGCCGGCCTAAGTTCCCACCGGGAGTTGTTTGGTCGCCGAGATCCTGGGACTGGATATACAGGAGGGTCCGTAGGTCAGGACCGATTGCATTCCGGCTCTAGTCTTTTGCACGAGAGGTTCGTTCTCCCGTGCGGCAACAAATGGGGCACCGAGGGGGCAAGGACATTTCCCCCTGAGGTCTACGAGCTCCATTCGGCATTCAGCTCGTATCGATGGGCGGCTTTAGCTGCTGCGGGCTTCTTCGGAAGGGTCTCCTTCCCCGATACCGCCCTGGTTTCGAACTCTACTCCGTATGGCCGACTTCCAGGTAAGTGTAGCCATTCAAGGCGGCCTCGTAAAAGTTGAGTAGTCTGCCGGCTTGGCGGTCGTCCACGGCCCCACTGCGGATGGCCCGTTCCACCTCCGCCCGCAGCCGAGTGTAAAGGTCCTGGGAGTCGAACTGTACGTAATGCAGGACCTCGTGGACGGTGTCCCCCTTAATGACCGCCTCTACCACTACTTCGCCGTCGGAGTCTAGGGAAATATGAACGGCGTTGGTATCTCCGAAGAGGTTGTGTAAATCCCCGAGAATCTCCTGATAAGCCCCTAAGAGGAAAGCTCCCAGGTAATAAGGTCGGCCGTCAAACTCGTGAACCGGTAGGGTCCGCTTCACGTCTCGGCGATCGATAAACCGGTTTATCCGGCCGTCGGAGTCACACGTAATATCCGCCAAAACCGCCCGGTGGGTGGGCCGTTCGTCTAACCGGTGAATAGGCATGATGGGGAAAAGCTGCTTGATGGCCCAACTGTCGGGCATAGATTGGAACAAGGAAAAATTGCAGAAGTAAGTTTCCGCAAGCAGGGCGTCAAGGCCTTCGAGCTCCTCTGGCACATATTCCAGCTGGTCCACAAGGTGAGAGATTTTGCGGCAAATTGCCCAAAACAGCCGTTCAGCCAGGCTTCGTTCTTCGAGGGTAAGATAGCCGCTGCCAAAGAGAGTCATCGCCCGGTCTAACGCCTCCACGGCATCGTGGTAACTCTCCAAAAGATTGCGGACGTTAAGCCGGCGGTATGTTTCGAACAAATCACGAACGGCTGCCTCGCAATTTTCGGGAAGAGAAGCAGGGATGCAGTTTTCACCCCGGTCGGACACCCCTAACACATTGAACACGAGCACGCTGTGGTAGGCCACCACCGCTCGCCCACTTTCGGAAAAGATGTTCGGATGGGGGATACGTGCCTCGTCACAAACTTGCTGGATGTGGTAAACCACGTCATTGGCATATTCTTGTAGGGTATAGTTGGCACTGGATTCGAAATTGGTTTGAGAACCATCGTAGTCGACCCCTAACCCGCCACCGACGTCCAAAATTTCTAGGCCCGCTCCGTGGCGGACAAGTTCCACGTAAATTCTTGCTGCCTCATTCAGAGCATTCTTAATGTGGCGAATGTTGGTGATCTGGCTCCCCAAATGGAAGTGGAGGAGTTTGAGGCAGTCGGCCATTCCGGCTTCTTTCAGCCGATCCAATGCTCGGAGGAGTTCCGTGGTGGTCAACCCGAACTTCGAGCGATGTCCCCCGGAGGCCTGCCATCGGCCAGAGCCCGTGGCCGCCAACTTTACCCGAACTCCAATGAGAGGACGGACTCCTAACTCTTGGGCATAGTGGATAATCAGGTCTAACTCGGAGAATTTCTCCACAACGACGAAGATTTGCCGGCCGATTTTCCGGGCCAGCATTGCCATTTCGATATACCGGGCATCCTTGAACCCGTTACAAACAATCGGGATTTCGTTGGATGCCAGGGCGATTACCGCCACCAGTTCCGGCTTGCTGCCTGCCTCCAGGCCGAACCGATACTTTCGCCCGTACCGGAGAACCTCCTCCACCACGTGCCGCTGTTGATTGACCTTTATGGGGTAGATCAGCTGGTAGGTGCCGTGGTAATCGTGCTCCTGAATCGCTGTGCGGAAAGCATCGTAAATTTCCTGCACGCGATGCTGCAGGATATCTCCAAAGCGGATGAGTACCGGCGGCTCGATACCGCGGATCCGGAGCCGGTCCACTAACCGTTTCAGGTCGATGGCCCGGTGCGGTTCTTTGGTGGGATGCACCAGGAGATGCCCCTCCGGGCTTACAGAGAAATAGCCTTTGCCCCAATTGGCCACTTCATACAGCTCGGCTGCATCTACCGCCGTCCAACGCTGCGTTTCCTGTTCGACCTGAAGCATCCCTTTCGGTCTCCTTAGAGTACCGCCGGGGTCTGCGGCCCGGACCCTAGTGCTGAAACCATTTCCCCCTTGCAGGGCGGACAAGCTTTCTCGGTGATTAATCCATTCCTCCTTCATCGCTTCCGGAGTGAAACTCCCGCCTCGACATCAAACCTCATCAACCGAACTGGCAGTGCCGCGATCGCCGTCAAAGAACCTTCGAATTTTCTACGTAGCAGCTGGGGTACTTAGGGGAACCAATTCCTTATGCGGGCGGATTCCTTCCAGGCATCGTTACCGATCTAAGCAACCATCACGGAACGTACCTAACCAGAAATCGTTGGACCACCAATGTCGGGCCCCCAACATGGAAACTCCTAACCAGAATCCCGGTGCAGGCACTCCTTGCCGGCCCAAATTTCCCTTTCAAAACGGTTCCAATGATGTATCAAAACCTTCGGCGGGGCAGGGAACCTTCTAATCGGAAACCGAATCAAAAAAGTCCCCGGGAGGGATCCACTGGGACTTACCGCGAAAAGTAGCGATCTATCCTCGGCTTTTTGACAGTGAGGACTACCCACTCCAACCGTCCCAAGAACTCCGGCCTGGGCTCTGCCGAATTCCACCGTCCGATTTTAATTGCCCTATCCGCAAACGGAAGGCAGCCACCATTCACCCGTTGGGGGTACGGGTCGGTAATGTTAAGGACCTCTCAGTTTTTGGAGCATGAAATCTTAATAATAGTTCGTTGGGTTTCAAGGGGAAAGATCAACAAACAAAACATTTGCCGCTCACCAGGGGAGGGACAGCGAAAGCGGTGTCTCCAATCCACCAAGAATTTTGCGAGAAGTCAAGCGTGTTGCTCCCCTGCGGCCGGTGTCCTTTCGCCGAAGGCCCTCCGGGCTTCCCTCGTTGAGACTTGCCGCTATTTTCGGCGGCCCAGCTCACTCCGACAAACTTCACACACACTTTCTGGAGGGAAGTGAGGACCTGCTTGTTTCTTCACCCGCCTTTTCTCAGAATTTTCAAACTGATCTCTGAATTTTCATCCCTACGACCTTTGACATTTCCGAAGGACGGAGTCAAACCGTCGTACGAAAGGTGCCACCCAACATTGCCGAAGTAGCCGGTCGCTCCAATCTCACCGATTTTATCAGAAAACTTGGGCCAAAATCATTCCCTAAAACGAGCGGAAAAGCGGCACACCGGTTCGACCAGATTCCCCGTGTTTTTAAGCGGACTCGGAACTCCGGTGGATCCGCCGGTACCTGCGGTTTCGAGGCAGCCAGGTTGACATTTCGGGGTGGGGGCTTCTTTTCGCGAGCAAAGGATCTTGGAGCCCCCCGCCGCCGGAAAGCCACCAAAAGGGGCCCCCGCCTCAAGGGCGTTTTGTCGGAAATCCGCTTATAGAAATCGGTCCTTCCCCCTGACAGTACACAATCCACTGATTGGTTTCTACCGGTCCAAATGACTCCACGGTACCATCGAGCCACCGAATTTCCACCCGGTCTACTTGACTTGCCTTTCCCAGGCCGAAGTGCAGGCGGAGTCCCCAATGACTTTGGTAACCCCGCCCGCTGATTACCTCCGCTACACTTTGTAACTCTTGTGCAGAAACTGTCACCCGGGCACCCACCCCGAAGCGGTTTTGCGATCTTGCAAAGAGGGAAATCATAATCCACCGATGATCTAAGGCTGTTTCGTTCCGGATAATGGTAGGATGCTCCCGGGAGTTAAGAACCACTACATCGACGCGACCGTCATTATCCAAGTCTTCCAGGGCGGCACCCCGGCTGGCATGTACCGGCTGCAGGCCCGTGCCGCATAATCGAGACACATCG
>Ga0272449_1004927_pt1 | contig 10634 bp, 10 predicted proteins | sample YNPCB0241_FD_198679 | JGI IMG/M metagenome (GOLD analysis project Ga0272449, IMG submission 198679) | Hot spring sediment microbial communities from Yellowstone National Park, WY, United States - YNP-CB-024-1 | ecosystem: Environmental > Aquatic > Thermal springs > Hot (42-90C) > Sediment...
TTGGAGGAATTCAGGGTCACCTATGACCGGTGGTTCCACGAATCGAGCCTGTATGAGGAAGGAAGGGTTCAGTCCCATTTGGAGAGGCTCAGGGAAAAAGGCCTGGTCTATGAGAGGGATGGAGCTCAGTGGTTCAAAAGCACCGAGTTCGGAGACGAGAAGGACAGGGTAGTGGTGAGGAAGGATGGAAGGACCACTTACCTGGCCTCGGACATAGCGTACCATGCTGACAAATTGGAGAGAGGGTATCAGAGGTTGGTGGATATCTGGGGCGCGGACCATCATGGATATGTCCCCAGGATGAAGGGCGTTATGCAGGCCTTGGGTGCAGATCCTTCTTGTCTCAACATAGTCCTGGTCCAGATGGTGAGCCTTCTCAGGGACGGAATCCCGGTGGCCATGTCCACGAGAGCGGGAGAGTTCGCGACCCTCAGAGAGGTCATGGAGGAGGTGGGGGTGGATGCGGCGAGATACATTTTCCTCATGAGAAGTCCGGACAGCCACCTCGACTTCGACCTGGAGTTGGCCAAGAAGCAGGAGAAGGAGAATCCCGTCTATTACGTTCAGTACGCCCATGCCAGGATATGCAGCATAGAGAGGGAAGCCAGGGAAAGAGGGGTGGAGCTTCCCAAGGTGGAAGAAGCAGATCTCACCTTGCTCCAGCTCCCAGAGGAGTGGGAGCTCATCAAGCAGATTGTCGGATATCCAGACCTTGTGAGAGAAGCGGCAGAGGCCATGGAACCTCACAGACTCACTTTCTTTTTGGACGGCCTGGCTGCCCAGTTCCACGCCTATTACAACAGGGGATGGTTGGAACCACAAGCTAGGGTCATTTGCCCTGATCCAGAACTCACGAAGGCGAGACTCCTCCTTGTGAGGGCAGTGAAGCAGGTCCTGTGGAACGCCCTCACCATACTGGGAGTGAGCGCTCCGGAAAAGATGTGAAGGGGAGAAAAATGGCGGAAGAGGAAGCCACCCGAGAGGGAGAGCGTTCCAAGGGGGATCTTGTGACCCAGGCAGTGACCTTGATAGGAATCTCCTTTGTCATGTTCGGTCTGGGCTTCATGGCAGGAAGTAGTTGGCAGGAACAGAAGAGGGGCGAGAAGGAGAAGGTCGTTGTGGGGAGGCTCCTGCCACCTCAAGTGGAGATCCTCTCGGAAGAGGCCAAGCCAGGAGAATCCAAAGAGGAGGAAGATGGCCAGTTCTGGAACATTCTCCTGGGAAAGGAGACGAGTCTCTTCCCACAACCTCAGGCTGCCAAGACCCAGGGACAGGAGCCCCCAAAGAGGAAGGAAAAGAGCAGGACCCAGGAGGAGCCAAAGGAAAGGCCAAGAGTTGAAGGACCTCCCTCTGCGAAAGTCCAGGTGCAGGCCCCATCGGTTCCCCCCCCTAGCGTTCCAACTCCTCCCCTCCAACCTCATAGCCCCAGATATTCTCTCCAGGTCATATCCCTTCAGAGCCCCGAGAAGGCCGAATCCATAGCCAGGGAACTCTCTTCCAAGGGCTATCCGGGGGTCAGGGTCAAGGCTGGGGAGGTCCCCGGTCGAGGAACCTGGTACAGGGTCTGGGTGGGAAGCTTCGGGAAAAAGGAGGAGGCAGAGGCCCTGGCAAAGAGGTTAAAGGAGATGGAGCGATTGGATGCTCAGATAGTTCTTGAGACAAGATGAATTGGGCTTAGGGCTTGAAGCCGAAGGTGTGAGACCCCTTTCTCCATGGGAAAGAGGCTCGCGCAAAGAGGCTATGGAGCACTTCCCGAGCTGAGAGATGGAAAAGAGGCCATCCGGCCTCATTCGAGCCCAACCATGGAGATGGCCGCATCTTTCCCCAAAATGGGCAGGAGCTAGGGTTCGGGCTGCAACCACGGCTCCGAACCTCCCTCGCCTCTTAGCGCATAATTGTGAAAAAAACTCCATCGGGGAGCGGAAAATCGAGATCTTCTCGAGGAGAAGCGCCTTCTCTCCTGCTACAGGGGTTGTGCCAGCCCCCGCCCTGTGTGCCTTTCCCTGATGATGCGGGGGAAAGAGAGCGATGAAGGATGCCCTCCCCTCATAAAGACACTGCCATCATTGGCAACACTCCTTTAGCAGGCCGAAGAGGGTTAAAATAGAAGAGCCCTCCCAGTCTGTGGAAGGGAGGCATCTCTGGCTCCCTCGGGCCTTACCTCCAATTCAACAAGTTTTAAGGATCAGAGGGGGAAGATAGAAGCCATGGCCTCTAAGGCAATATTCTCGAAGGGGATGAGGGGAGTTCTGGTTCTGGTGATGCTCTTCCTGGGCTCCCTCTCTCAAGCCAAGGAGCTTTATGAGAAGAGTTGGGCAGTGGTCATAGGGATAGACGGGTATCGACACTGGCCGCCTCTTCAGGCAGCTGTGGCCGATGCCACTGCCATGGCCCAGAGGCTCAGGGAAATGGGGTTTGACACCGTGACCTTCATCAGGGATACCGAGGCCACAAGGGAGAGGATCTTGACGGAGATCGGGACTCGCCTCAGCGAGGAGACAGGTCCCAATGACAGGGTGGTGATATACTTTGCAGGACATGGCTACACTGAGGATCTCCCCACTGGCGAGCAAGTGGGCTATCTCATCCCAGCCGACTGCCCCCAGTCCAACTTCTTCACCCACGCCATCTCCATGCAGCAGATAAGGGAGACCTTCTCCAGGATGAGGGCGAAGCACATCTATTACATCATTGATGCGTGTTTTTCTGGTTACGGGTTCACGAGGAGCGCGGGGATTTCTCCCCAGGCCAGGGGATACTTGAAGGTGGTCACTGAGAAGAGGGCTGTGCAGATGATAACCGCCGGGAGAAAGGGAGATCTGGCTCACGAACAAGGGGGGCATGGAATCTTCACCCTCTATGTTCTGAGGGGTCTCAAGGGCGAGGCAGACCTCAATGGCGATGGGGTGGTCACAGCATCGGAGTTGGGAGCCTTCGTGCAACCCAATGTTTATCAGGCCTCCGGCCAAAAGCAGCTCCCCCAGTATGGAAGGCTCGAAGGCGAGGGAGAGGTGGTCTTCCTCGTGGGAGAGGCCCCAAAGATCAAGGAGATCAAGGAGCGGATCGAGGCCCTGGAAAGGGAGGCCTCGCAGCTGGACTTGGAGAGAAAAGGCCTGGAGGGCAAGAGGGAACTGCTCCTCACGGACATAATGAGACTGGATGTTCAGTTGAGGCAGAACAAGGAGAAAAGGGAGCTTTTGGAGAAAGAACTGGAAAGGCTTCGTTCCCAGCTAGGCCCCCAAGGATCTCCCCTTGCCCAATCTTCGAGACCCTTCAACGAGAAGGAAAAAGGAGATACCAAGCTTTTGCAGGAGATGCGACCCCAAGGGGGGAGGTTCAGGGACATGGGGGACGGGACAGTTCTGGACACCCAGACAGGCCTCCTTTGGGAGAAGGCTGGCTCTCTGACGCCAGTTCGGTTTTCAGAGGCCGTGGCCCACGTGGAGGCCCTTAACAGAAAGAGGCTCGGAGGTCATTCCGATTGGAGGATCCCACAGTTGAGCGAGCTCAGGACACTCGTCATGGAAGATGCAAGCGAGGGGCTCAAGCTTCACCCGATCTTCGACAGGAGGGTCCCGGCTTGCTGGTCATCGGACCACCACAAGGTAGGGGCGCAAAGACACTATGCCGGGGTCGATTTCAGGGACGGAACAGTCTTGGCGAGAAGCGAGCACACGGATGGGTACCACGTGAAGGCTGTGAGGGGCCCTGTCAAGGAGGAGTCCAAGGGGAACTGAACCATCAATGGATGGAAGCCAGGGCCTTGGAAAAAGAGGAGAGAAAGTCCTCCTCAGCCATTCCCGGAAGCTCCACCTCTGGGCTTCCCATAACTCCTCTGAGACCATCTAGAATGGCGTCGATTTTGGCCTCCCTCCCCACGAGAACCCTCTCCATCCTCTCTATGACCGAGAGGGGCTTGGCGTGAAAATCTCCTGTTATGAGCACTTCCACTATCCTTCCGGCTTCGACCCACAGGGTAGTCCTCAAGAGTCCTGCCTGGGCCTTGTGGAGCCCTTCCACGCACTTGGCGCCCCTTGGAACCCCTCTGGCCCTCTCCCTCTGGGACCTACCCCAGAACCAGTCCCTGGAACAGAACATCTTCTCGAACTCTCCCACGTATTCCCTCTCCAAGGGCGTCATCTCGAGCTCTTGTAAGAAAAGATCCTCTCCGAAGATCTCCCGCACAGTCCTCTCTACCAGATCCATTATCTCCTCCTCTCGGACCTCTCTTCCGAGCTCTTCCTCGAGGCTCGTGACCCTCTCAGAAGGGCTTTTTGCCCTCTTGTCCCTCATCTTCTCGGGGGGGACCCTCAAAGCCCTCTCGAGAATTCTCCTTTCGGGAGGTGCTACATTGACCACGCACCTCAAGGTCAACACATCGTTTTCCAGACGAGCCGAACTCGCCACGACTTTTCTCCCTTCCACCTCAACATCGTTGAGAGGCCTCCAGAGGGCATCTATTCCAAAGATCTCTCTGATGGCCCTGGCCATGGATGTGAGGCCGAGCTCAAAGCCCTGCTGCAAGGTCTTGGTGGGCACCCAATCCTCTCTTGTGTCCACACTCAGGACCATGAATGCGGAGTCCTTTCCCCCCAAAATGGCCCCCCCGGTATTTCGCCTTCGGGCCACTTCTATCCCGGCTTCCCTGCAGAAATCCAGATCCAGACACTTCTCGGGATCCTCGAAGTAACCGATGGTGATGCTCTCTTTTGGGAACACATCGAGGATGACCGTGGAGGGCGCCCTTCTCTCCTCGACTGCCCTTTCCACAGCGGGAGAGATCTTGGTGGAGAATTCAGCGTAATTTTCCCTCATGCGGAGGAAACGGAGCTTCTTCTCGGCCACTTTCCACCTCATTTCCTTCTTTCCAGCCATAGCTTGAGATCCCTGAGAACCGTATCTTGGGGCCTTCTCCTCATTGCCTCATCCAGAACTGGCCCCATCTCCTCGTACCTCCCTTGCTCGAACAAGATCCCGAGGAGGAAAAGCTCCGGGGCTATATCGTCATGCTCGGCCCTGGCCTTCATCTCCCTGTACTTGGCCTCGCTCTCTCTGGAATCGTAAGGAGGCCTCTCCAGAGGCTCTCTCTCCTCCTGAGGAAGGGCCCCCCTCACCTGCATTCCCCCGGCCCTTGCCAGGCCCGCCTTTCTGAGGAGAGCGGGTATCCTCTCGATCTTCTGACCCGCTCCCGAAGGCAATGGGACGATCTCCGGTTTGGCCATCCCTCCTGCCTCTGGTTCAGAGCCCTTCTCCCCTACTCGGAAAATGGCGGGCCCTGTCCAGGTCTCCTGGGTGCTGGTTTCAAAGAATACGATCCGTATGGTAGAGCCCTCTTCCAGCCGGAATCTATCTCCCACTCGAACCTTCATGAAACTTTGGGCCTCTGCCTCACGGCCCGCCTCCTGACTCCAGTAGCTGACTTTTCCCTTGACTGAAGTGACAAGGCCCACGTCCTTAAGGATTGCCTGGGCGAAAGCCTCAGGCCCAAATGCCACTAACCCCATTGCCAGTGGGAATGACCCGAGAAACCAAACCTTGAGACCCCTCATCGTCCTTGCCCCCTTCCCTCTCTTTCTTCTTCCAAACAACAGACCGTGGTCGGGCTTTTCTTCCCCTTGAACTGGACTTCCTTGCACAGAAGGGGATTCAGCCCAGCTGATATGGCTGTCTCCAGGGTAGCTACTATCTCCCATCCCAGCTCCTTTGTAGCTGCCTCGCATCTCGAGGCGGTATTGACCACATCCCCCACTGCGGTGAGGTCCATTCTTCTAGCTGAGCCCACATTTCCAAGAACTGCTACCCCTGTATCGAGTCCTATCCCCACGCGAAGTTGGCCTAAGCCCTTGGAGCCGAACCTCTCCCTCACCCACTGCTCCATGGCCCTCACTTCCCTCACTATCCTCCTCGCAGCACGAACAGCTCTCGAGGCATGATCTCCGAATGGCACAGGCCATCCGAATACAGCCATGAGCCCATCTCCCAAGTACTTGTCAATCATGCCCCCTTCCTCGAGCACTGCCTCGGAGGCTCTTCCTAGAAATCCGTTCAGAAGCTCGACTGTCTCGTGGGGCTCCAAGAGCTCGGATATCGTGGTGAAATCCCTGAGATCCGAGAACATGACCGTTATCTCCACGGCCTCTCCTCCTAGATCCGGCCTCTTGCTGGAGAGCATTATCCTGTCCAAGGCTTCCTTGGAAACATATCGACCAAAGAGGGCTTCGAGCCTTTTCCTCTCCCTCTCTTCCCGCCGCACCCTCAGGCCCATAGCACCCAAGAAACAAACGCCCATGGAGGCGTGTACAAATGAGGAAGGCAGAAGCAACTCCGCCCTGAAGAGGAGAAAGGAAACGAAGGAAGAGAATGCCATGACAATTGCCACGGAGACCAAGCCCTTCCATGGATCGGCCTTCATCCAGAGTGATCCCCAAAGGACCACTGCGATGAACCCAACAAGCAATCTGAAAGCACTCGGCACCTCTCGAGGGTATTTCCCTCGGAGCACTGTCTCGCAGATATTCGCGTGGAGCTCTGCACCACTCATCATCCCTCCCTCTCTCCCCAGGAGAGAATGAGCGTAGGGGGTGAGGTGCAGATCCTGGAATCCCACGTGTTCCGCTGCCACTATCACGATCTTCCCCTTGAGTCCCCTCACCTCCTCGTCCTCCAATGCATTGGGGGCGAGGAGCCTTGCCATGGAGACCCGCTTGAAGGTCCCAGGGGGTCCAAGAAATCTTATGGGAAGGGGCGTCTTCTGCTCCATCAAGTCTTTCGCCTCGTGGGATAAAGCCTCGGCCTTCGCCCTCAGGGCAAGGAGAGTGCCGAAACTCGCAAGGTACTTCCCCTCCCCAACTGGCAGAAAGGGAACGAATCTCCTCACTATCCCGTCGGAATCCGAGAAGAAGTTCGCGATCCCCACATCATCCACCCCATTGGGAAGGCTGTAAAGGTAGTCTTCAACGGGAAGGAGGATCTCCATCTCCTCCCCCTTTCTGGGGGCTAGGAGGCCTATGAGAACAATGGATCCCATGGAAAGCTGCCTTCTCAGGGGGGCATCGAAGACCCTACTCGCCTCCAGCCATGGCCCCTGGAGCTTCTTGAGCCACTCTTCTGGACTGACCGCAAAGAGATAGTCCAGACCCACTAGTCTTGCTCCGGCCTCCCTTATGATCTCCACAGCTCTTGCCAAGTGAGGCCCCCAAAAGACCATGGGCTCGTCTTTGAGACTCAAGATAGTCTCGTTGTCCATGGAGACTATCGTTACATTTTGGGGCTCCTCCATCTTCCCCGAGACATTGTGGAAAAGGTCATAGTGCCACCTCTCCCAACCATCGAGCCACCCCGCTCGATAGAGGCCCTCGGCCAAGCCCAAAGAGACGATTGCGAGGGCAAGGACACTCCACCTCTTGTTCAGCACCTCTCCCCTCTTCTCCCTCTAGGATCCGCAATTGGGGCTCGGTATGATGGACCCTCGGGCCTCCTCCGACCCTCACTCCCCCGATGCGCCCCCGTGAGCCCCTTGAGGCCCAAATCCCCGTTTCCTCGGGATCCCCATGGCTCAATTCGAGGCCCTTTTCGAAGCCGATATCCTCTCCCTAGCTCTCTCGATTATACCCTTGTCGGGCTTGAAAGGTATGGGATGGGGTGGGGGCACATCCATGAGGAGCTCCTCCCCGAAGGGTGTCTCGAGGACCTTCATGTTGTAAGCCTTCACCATGAGCCTTTCCAGATTCACGGCATCGGCTGAATTGTAGGCCAGGAGGGTCTCCAGGGCCCTCGGATCTTCCGTCCTTAGGTAATCTTCCCAGAACAGGACCGCAAAGTACCCATCCACGTTTTCCAGATCTCCCCTCTCTATGCCCATGGCCCTCTCGCATCCCTTGAGTCCCCCTCTGAAACCCAGACCGGAGAGCAGGAACCTGAGATCGATATGCACATGGTCCAGCCTGGCCCCGAGGGACTCCCTCAAAATCGGCAGGTCGAAACACCTGCCATTGTATGTGACGAGGATCTTGTATCCCATCACATCTTGTGGAAACTCCCAGAGGTTCTCACCCCTGATATAAGTCCTGAGGCTCTGGCCATCGTACAGGGCCACGGTCGTTATCTCGCATCCGCCTCCAGGCCTCGCTGTCGTCTCGATGTCCAGGTATGCCACGCGGTGTCGAAACTCCCTGAAAATCCTCCAAAGTTCCCTGTGGGGCAAGGACCGACCGAAGAATCCCACATCTTCCAGGGCCAGGCGTCTTGCGGACTCCTCCACCTTGGACTGGGCAAGGTCCCTAGCTGGGGGAGGAACGAACCTCCCTCCCCATAGGAGGAGATCCTCCCAAGTCCTCACCCCCCTTTTCCAAAGGGCCCGCTCTGTCTTGGCCCCTATACCCGGAATGTGTATGAAGGTTCTCCTGAGCACCTCTGTACCTCGGCCCCTAGGACCCCTCATCTCAGAGCCGGCCTCATTTCCGGGTGCTAGCTGCCTTTCCCCTGCTTCTCAGCCTCTTTTCTTCTCGCCTCCTTTATCTCGTCCAGATAATAGCGAATGAGGGGTGACATCTCCGGAGGCTGCCAGTCGGTTTTCTTCGGCTCTTCTGGCCAAGTGAAAGGAAGGTGCCAGATCTCCCCTGGTCCTTTTGCACCCTCCAGGACCTCGAATACTTTGAGGAGCACCTTCCTCTGGCCTTCTCTGTCATGGATCTGACCCACTGGTCTGCCAAAAGGATGCTCGATGGCCGCTGTCCTGGGGATGCCAACAATCCGATGAAAGGTCCAAATGGGATTCAGCACCACAGTGGAGAATCCCCTTTCCTCCAAGAACCTGGCGGCCAGTCCCACGGACTGGCAGCAAAAAGGTCAGGCAGGAAATAGGAGGACCGCATCCACCCCCTCTTGTCTCATCTTCTCCGCCATGGGAGATATGGCTGTGTCCAGGAATTCCGTGCTCTGCCACTGGAAACCGTAGAAGGAATAGGATGAGGGAGCGAGCTTCCCAATGACCCCCTCCTTCTCGAACTCCTCCATTCGCTGCATGGGAAGCATCACGTTGATATCCTGTTTTATCCAGTTGGTGTTTATGTGGAGGTGGTTTACGTCGATATCCTGGCTCGTAGTCCCTCTGGGAATGACCCTGTACGACCTGTCCCCCCAGAGGGGCTCCCTCTTTTCCCTCTCCATGTCAAAGGGTGGATCGCTCTTCAGGCTTATGCCAGCGCTCGTGATCATGGAAACTGTGCACTCACTCAGGGGCTTTTTCAGGGGAGTCCAAGGAATCCGCCCTCCATAATCCTCCTCTCCGATGAAACTCCTGACCCAGGCAGCCAAACCAGGAGGAAGAAACCTGTATGGGTCCACGAACTTTTGTCCCTGTTCCATTTGCCATCCTCCTTGTATGTTCTTAACGGTCCAGATGGGCCTTGTCCTTTTCGTCCTACTGGCCACCTCTTTTGAGACGGCCCGCCCTCTTTGCGGAAAAGGCAGCCATGATCAAAACCAAAGAGGTTATGATCCCAGCCCAAAATGAGCCATGGAACACCAGTCCCAGTCCTCCCAATATAAGGCCCAGCCACATGCCGGTGAGGAACAATCCCACAGTGGGATCTCGAGGAATGCTCTGTGAGGAAAGAAGCCTCTTTCTCGAGACAAAGGCGCCCATCGCTACTCCAGCCAGCATGAAGCCATATCCCATGATGATGGATCCGAATTCCTTCACCTCAACTCCGCTTTTTCTTCCTCGTAGTGTTGGGCGAATATCGCCCCTGCTCCTTTGAACACATTGGCATGGCTCAAGATGTAATCAGCAAGCTCTCTCCTTCTTGCTTCTTCGAGGCTATTGAAGATCCTTTTCATGGCCTCCAGGCCTTCAGCCCTCTGCAACATGCCCCAGAGCCCTTCCAGGGTCTCCGGCATTGGTTCCACGGAAGCCTCCCTCATCGCCTTGGCATGGATGGTTCTGGCTTCGTAGAGAAGATCCCGGAGAGTTTTCTCCAGATTTTTGACCTCCTCCTCTAGGTCCTGAGGGTCGCTGTGAGAACCAGTGAGGGAGAAAATCCTCTCCCCCTCTTCCACCACAATGGCCATTCTTATGGCCCCTCCTTCCCTTTGAACGGACAATCTCAGAGGCTTTCCCATGGCCCCATTCCCCGGCTAATATAACGATTCAAATGGACTTCTCCCAACCCTGGCCGAAATCAGCAAGAGGCCTTATCTCCGTCACCTGGAACGTCACTGCAGCCTGAATCATCGAGGCAGCTTGCCTCCCAGCAAATTTCTCTATCTGCCCCTTGATCTCCTCGAGAAGGGGTCCTTGGGTCTCGCAGCTCTTCATCTTCAAGTACACCCTTATCCCCTTCCACGAATCCAGAGTCTTTCCAGGCTCCAGAATCATGAATGCCGCATGAGGATTCTCCTGGAGGTTGGCCAGGGTTCGATTCTTCCCCAATCCCATGACCACTGTGGTCTCATCCAGCATCCTGAGGGAGTTGAAATAGGCCACATTGACCCTTCCTGATCTGTCCGCTGTGGCCAGGGCCCCGAGCCTCGGCTGTTTGTTGAAAAATTCAACCAGTTTCGAACTCATGAGGCACCTCCCCTTCCTTTTAAGCTCAAGCCTATGTGGCCTCGAGCCAGATGTCAAGAAGCCC
>Ga0272449_1004928_pt1 | contig 10634 bp, 5 predicted proteins | sample YNPCB0241_FD_198679 | JGI IMG/M metagenome (GOLD analysis project Ga0272449, IMG submission 198679) | Hot spring sediment microbial communities from Yellowstone National Park, WY, United States - YNP-CB-024-1 | ecosystem: Environmental > Aquatic > Thermal springs > Hot (42-90C) > Sediment...
GATGTCCACGTAGCGCAGCCAGGGTTGGGAGTCGTACCGCGCGGCAAAAGCTTCTAGAAAACGGTCCAGCGCTGCCAGGAAGATTGGGTCATCGTACACTGGCTCCCACGGCCCATCCGGTCCCGTAGGCTGCCCCATTCGATAATAACCGCCTTGTGCGCCGGCTTCCATGACCCAACGCGGCGTCGCGAATTGCTGCTCGGGCCGGTCGGTGCTCGTCTCCTTGCAGGTGATGCGAAACGCGATCCCCAAGCCGTGCGACGTCCACTTCTCAATGATCCAGTCAATGACCGCCCAATCGAACTGGCCCTGGCGCGGCTCGAGATAGGCCCAAGCCAGCCGGATGTAGAGATGGTCCATGCCTGGGAACTCGAGCAGGTCGGCGTCGCGAGCGATTGCGTACTTGTCGATGTGGTTGTCCGGGTAGTGGTGATACCAGCCCTTGTGCGGGTTGACCAGCACACGCTGCGCATCGTGCCAAGGCGTCAGATCCACCCGCCGCCAGGAGCTCGCCTCGCTGGGGGGATTGCCCTGATACACGGCCGGATTTCTCAGTACTCGAAAGAACTCCTCGCGGCAAGCCTTCAGGTCGGTGGCCGCTTTCGGGATCACCAGAACGTCGCCTGCCTCCCCGGACCGCACTGGTACGAACTCCAGCGCCGGGCCGCGGAACTCAGCCCGGCGCACCTCGGCATTCGTCCAACATCGGGGCTGGAAAAGCCACACCAGCGGCGCCCCGTCGCCCAATTGGTTGGCCTGCCCCAGCTCCGAGCGAATGAGCCGGCGCATGTCATCACAGAATGGGTTGTGCGGCAGCGCCTCGAAATCCTCGGCGGTGAACACGGAGTTCTTGTCCCAGAAGGCCCCGCCGCCCCAGTCCACATACCGGGTCTTCTTGGCCACGATGTAGGCGCTCCAACCGTCTTTGCCGTTGTAACCGTAGGAACTGACCGTGAGATTAAACACGACCAGATTCGAAGCGATGTCCGGCGCCAGCAACAGTGCGTTGGCCACCGTGGTCAGGGGGCCACCGGCAATGATAAGCAGCGGTTTCTGGGGCGAGGCTCGGCGTGCCTCGGCGATGATCAACCGGCTGCCGGGTGAATCCTTCGCAATGGTATCCTCGATGCGCCTGCTCTCGGGCGGGCGGAGCACCTCGTCGGCGCCGCGGGTGAAGTCGGGAATGTTCCTCAGGCCGGAATCCCGGGCCAGCTTCAACGCCCTTTGAGCATCCTCCCAACACTGTTCGAAGGAGTACAGGTAGCCTCTCTCCCAGTCCCACATGTCGCGGCTGACGATGTTGCCGCGCAGGTTCACTCGGCCCAGGGAAGCCTGCGCCCAGAGGTAGTTGTTGTCGAACACGTCGAACCACCAGTCATTGTCGTAGATGATTGGGTTGTCCGGTCCGACGCCTTTCAGGCGAACGAGGCCGTTCTGAAGGGTGTGCTCAGGAATGACAGCACGGGCAGGTGGGGCGCTGACCAGCGCCCACATACAAAGGAGGAAGCAGGGTAAGTATCGCATGGACTGGGCAATCCTCATCACAAGCCACTCAGTCGCTCGGCGGTGTCCAGCGGAACATCGCCACGTGGTTCAGCGCAGCATTTTCCAGGAAAAGCACGTATTCGCCGTTCTTGCGGCGGGTGACGTTCAGTGCGTTGTCCGAGTCAACCCAGCCGCCGCCACCTTGATACCCGTTGATGGCTGGGCGGATTGTGCCCACGTAGCTGCCGTCGTCCAGATGGTGGACGCGAACCAGGCCGTATCCATAAGCCACAAACAGGTAGTCCCCGCAGGCCTGCATGGCCTGCGGGGCCCCACCGCCATAGCTGGTTTCAGGAGTGTACGACGAGTCGTTGAGAGGCAGACGAATTGTCCACCGCCTGGTCCTTCGCGTGCCATCGGACCACTGGTCGTAACAGAAGACCACGTTCCAAGCGTCCTGCTCGGTGCCCAGTGCCCCGCCGGCGATCATCCGGTCGACGTCAGGCATGTAGAACAGCCGTCGAAGCCGGTCCCCGATAAACTCGGGTGGGTAGGGGTACGATACCTCGGCTGCCCGCCGATAGATGGGATTCCCATGCGCGTCCAAACCCTCACAAGGCAGGTAGAAAATTGTGCTGTTCCCCGAGGAACATTGCCAAATACCTCCCCGGGCATCGACGTGCATATGGCCCCAGCGAGGCTTCCGCTCCACCGAGACAAACTCCTCGAGGTCCGGCGCCCCATTGGCGTTGGTATCGGTCCAGATGAAAGTTTCCGCGTCTTCTGGCCAGCGTTTGCCATTGCCCGGGCGCCAGGTGCTGGCCCCTGCGACATACCCGCACGGAACTGCGACACAGCCTTTGCCAAACTTGTAAATCTCCATATTGATGGTTCCCTGCGCACCGCAGTAGAGGAAAAGCCTGCCCCCAATCCGTCGCACGCCATGAATCAGCCGATGACTCGGTCCATGGAGGTCGGTCACCCGGGGATCGAGCGGGTACCTGAAACGGTCCACGCTGAGCCCCCATAAGCATTGTTCCTGTCCTGGCGGCTTGCTCCAGTCCATGCGGAACACGTTCTCTTTCGTGTAAACGAAACTCTCATCGGCCGGGTCGCTGCAGGCAGTGTCCAACCAATTACCGAGGCCCCAGACACACCAAAGCTGCTGACCCCTAGGCGAGTAGGCTTCGATCAGCGCGTTATACCACGAACCCAAGGTGCTCGCGACGTAAAGATTGCCGGCGGCATCGAATGCCAATCCGCGAATCCAGTGGAACTTCCAAGGCTCAACTCGCCCCGGGGCCTCGCCCGAGAACACGCCGCCTTCGACACCCAACGCGCCCACCTTCCTGGGCCCCTTCCGGACCTGATAGACCCAAATCTGGCAATGCTCGTTCAACCCGCCGATCAACAGACGTCCTTGGGGATCAAACGTTAGCGCACAGGGGTTCTCGAAATCTGTAATTTCCGGCCCCGGCTTGCCATCCTTTGAGAAAGACATGATTTTCTCGCCGCCACGGTCGAATGGTTCTCTGCCCGCCTTGCCTTGAATGACCCAGATCCGACCGTCAGCGCCCACAGCGAGCGGTCCCGGGCACGGGGCGGCGAAGGATCTAATTTCCTTCATAGACGCCGTCGAGAAGACCCGGATTCGACCGGCATCGGTATCGCTTACGTAGAGTTCGCCCGCATGCAAAGCCAAGCCGTGGACACTGGCCTTGATCACAGGGGTGCGGTTGTAAGACTCGTCCCCCAGCCGAGTCCGGAACACCCCAACGCCCGTGCCGATGTAAACGTAGGACTCGTCCACTGCAACCGCGAATGCGCTGCTGCCGAACCCGCTGTCATAGTCATATTTCGTGACGAACTTGCCGCCTTTGTAGGATGCCACCCCGCCGTACGCCTCCGCCACACCGGCAGAGAACACCGTCCCATCTGGTGTCGCCGCAATGGCGACGGCAGTAACCGGCACGAATTGATGCCCTCGCCGAGCCGCGAACGAGTTGGCCAGCCACGAATGGACGACTCTCCCCGGCAGGTTTTCACCGGCTGACAGCCAAACACCAGCCGGGGCGCTCGGTGCCGCCGTGCTGACCCCAGGGGCGGTCGCAAGAAGCCCCGTCGCAGCCACAAGAGGAATCAAGTGACGACACGGAATGCACACTGGTTGGTTTTTCATATGCTGAAGCTGATCTGTCAAAGGAAAGAGGTGAGACACGGCCCTCCGGCTGGTCGAAGCCGTGGCGTTCGTTGTGGGTGCACTCGTGGGCGAGAATGGTCAGGCCGGCAGCGAACCGCCCTCGTACCATCGGTTGCAGGCGGCTCCTGCCGGAGACACCGCGCACCCACGTCCTAAATCCATGTTTCGGCGCGCCTGTCAGCGGACCCGCCCGCAACACGAGCAGCTTTGCTAGGTGGGTCTCGACTGTCACGGCTGGAAAGTTTGTTCCGGAACGGTATTCAACCACACGGTCATCTCGCCCGCGCCGCGGTTGGACCACAGGTAGTAAGGGATTGCGGTGGCGCGAATCCGTTCCCCGGCGCGGAGCAGATGGCCATCGAGCACGGTCGTGCCCCCGAGCACATCGTCACGACGGCGTGGTGTAAAGATGGCGTCGGCGGACATGGCGAGATCCAGCACACGTCCGTCGTGGTCCGCGCCCTCGAAGCAATACACGATCGGTCCGCGCTGAAGGGCAACCTTGCCGACGCAGTCTTTCACTTCCGGATGCGCGATGACGCGGCGCACGGGCATCGGCAGGTCGAGTTCGATCACGTCCCCGGAGCGCCAGTCGCACGTGAGTCGGGCGAAGCCGTTGGTGAGCACGTTAAGCAGCTCTACGGGCTGACTATTCACCGTGAGCGTGACCGGACCGGCGGCGCGGTCCGCATAACGGTAAAGATCGCCGGGCACCGGCTCGTCTCGTGCCCAACCGGGAATGCGGACGAAGAGGGTTTCGATTCTGGAGCTTCGGCTTTCGGTGCTCAGCGTCAGCTTCACCCGGCCATCCCAAGGATAGTTGCCTTGCTGTTTCAGTTTCCATGTTGCGCCGCCGACTTCGATTTCCGCCTCGCCCGCGATGAACAGGTTCACGAACAGGTCGTTTCCCCGCGTAGCGTAGGCGAAGCCCGGAACTAGCGGAAGAAAGCGTGCAAGGTTCGGCGGGCAGCACGCGCACGGAAACCATTCCTTGCGCGTGACCGACGGCTCGGAGTGCGGCAGATGCTTCCCGTCTGCGGGAAGCCAGCCGAGGTTGAAGCGATACTTCCCGTCCGACTCCAGCGGGCAGGCGTAGAAGTAGCGGTCGCCCGATAGCGACACGCCGGCGGCGAGGTTGTTGTAGAGTGTGCGCTCGATCACGTCGAAATAACGTGCGTCCGGCTCAAGACGGAACATCCGCGTGGACCACATCACAAACGATACTGCCGCACAGACCTCGGCGTAGGCCGTCCGGTTCGGCAGTTCGTAAGCCGGTCCGAAGCCTTCGTTGTCCTGCCGTGATCCTATGCCTCCGTGAAGATATAGCTTGCGTGTGACCACATCCTTCCAGAGTCGCCGTAACGCCGTGTAATACCGCCCATCACCGGTGAGGCGGCCCACATCCGCCGCTCCCGACCAAAAGTAGGTCGCTCGCGGCGCCTGTCCGACGGCCTCGGTCTGCTCGAACAACGGCGCATGGTCCTGCGAAAATTCACCGCGCTTGTGCCGTCCTCCCGCCTCAGTGCCGCGTGTGTCCACAAAAAACTTTGCCAGCTTCAACCAGCGCTCGTCGCCAGTGGCCTCGTAGAGGCGGACCAAGGCCAGCTCGATCTCCTGGTGTCCACAAACGTCCACGCGCTTGCTGGGGCCGAACAGGCGGTCAATCAACTCGGCCTTCTTCAGCGCCACTTCGAGCAGCGAACGTTTGCCGGTAGCCTGGAAATGCGCCACGCCTGCCTCGATGAGATGGCCGGCGCAATAGAGCTCCAGGTTGTCGGACAGATTGCTCCAGCGCTTTAGGTTCGCCGGTCCGCGACTGCGCTCGCTCAACTGGATGACCGTGCGCAGGTAACCATCGTTGTCCTGCGCTCTGGCCAGCACGGCGATGAGGTCGTCGAGTTCCTTTTCGAGCGCCGGATCAGGCCGTTGCTGCAAACCGTAACAAGCGGCCTCGATGGCCTTGTAGAGAAACTCATCCCAGTTCGGCAGACCGTAGTAATCGCCATCGCGCAGCCCGGCCACGCGCTCGAAGTTGGCAACGATGCCCGCCTCGCGGCACATGCGCAGGTTGTGCGGAATGGTGACCGCGCGATTGCGGTCGAGTAGCGGCCTCCAGAAGCCGTCGGTCACCCGGAGTTTGGTGGCTGGCACGTAAGTGACATTCGATACGGCAGAAACGGCGTGAGCGAAGGCGCAGATGGCAGAACCGACAAGTATCCACGCGGTTCGGAAGCGGAGGGGCTTGATGAGCTCGCTCATTGCCGGGCGCGGAAAAGAATGACCCTTGAATGAACCCGCCGCTGGGCTCGCTGTCATGCCTTCAGCTCACCAGTGGCCATTTAAAGCTGGAGCTGAGCGGGATGCGCCGCCCCGAGGCAGCGGATTCGCGGGCAGCAGTGATGATCTCCAGGACGTGCAAGGCATGCTCGGGCGTCACCAGCAGCTCCTTACCCGTGGCCAGACATTCCGCCGCCAGGGCCGCGCCCTGCTGCCACATGTAACCTTGCGCGTCGGTGACGTGCCGCTCCAGCTTCGGTGAATCCTTCGTGGCCAGATCCACACCGAGGGGAGCCCAGTCGTAGCCCACCAGCCCCATGAAGCCTGCCGAGCCCACGATCGTGATCGAGTGGCGCGTTTCCCGACTGCCATCGTGCCCGTGTGGGTTGAAGTAGTTAAAGCCCGATTGCACGTGCGAGATGACGCCCTGCCCGTGGTCCAGCAACAGCATGGCGTTGTCTTCCGCCTCCACCTTGATTCGCCCCTTGTCGCTCACGGTCCGTTCCGGGGTAAGGATGCTAAGCATGGCCATGACGCCTTTGGCGGGCCCAAGCAAACCCGTCAGCGTGGTGAGATTATACACCGCTAGGTCGGGCATGGACCCGCCGCCTTTCTCGTAAAAGAACGCCGACCAGCTCGGCCCTTCGTGGCCGTAATCCGCATGGGCCGCAGCCACTCGCCCGAGTTTGCCTGCGGCTAGCTGCCGGGCCATGAAGGCAAACTGGGGACTTTGCACGGTGATGGGCGCCGCCCACAGACGCAGGTTCTTCTGTCGCGCCAATTGCAGCAGCTCCTGTCCGGCGGCCAGCGAATTGGCGATCGGTTTTTCGCTCCAGACATGCTTGCCCGCCTCCAGAGCGCGGCGGTTGATGTGCTCGTGCGCCTGCATATCGGTGAGGTTCACCAGAAACTCGAAAGGAACCCCGGCCAGCATCGCCTCAAGGTTGGGGTAATGATGAACAACCCCGAAGCGCTCAGCCTGCCGCCGCGCCCGCTCCAGCTTGATGTCGCACAGGCTGACCACTTCCACAAAAGGCGAACTCTTCAGCACCGGCAGATACGCGTTTGACACGCTGCCGCAGCCGATGACGCCTGTGCGAATGCGCCTGGCGGGCGCATCGGCAGCGAATGCGGTCAGCGCTCCCGATGCGACGGCCGCACCAACGAGCAACGTGGTTCTAGTGAAGTCACGACGAGTGAGTCCAGATGTTGGGTTCATGGTTTTGATTCGAGTGTTTGTGGTTGATTCGATCCGTTCGGAAATTCACGCCACCCTTTTGCCGCCGCGCCGATCCAGCCGGCATTCACGCCCGTCGCGGCCTGCAGGATCGGCAGGTCGCGATGCAGTTCGGACCAGACGTGGCGGCGGCTGGAAGCGATGAAATGATCCCAATACGGCCCGTCGCTCAGCCCCAGCCCGCCGCCGATCCCGACCACCTCGGGATCCAGCATGTTGATGAGCAGCGCGGCCTGCGACTCCAGCGCTTCCCCGGCGCTTTGAACAATCGTTGCCGCGACCGAATCGCTGGCCGCGGCGGCGAGCACTTCGCGACCGTTTGTCGCATGGCCATGAAGCGCGTTGAACCGCTTCCCCAGCGCCAGCCCGGCGGCGATGTCCTCCAGCGTGCGCCGGCTGACATGACCGCATTGCTCGCAAGAAATGCTCAGCGGACTGCTTCCCATCATGCCGGTTGCTTCGCGCGCGCGCTCGAAATCGGCCTCACGGTAACGCCCTGAGAAGCTGTGGTGTCCAGCGGCCTTTGGCATTAAGCGAACGCAGAACACGCTGCCGCAGGTGGCATCACAGAACCCGTCCAACTTGTTGAACGGCGCGTCGCTCTCGCGGGCGAACTTTCCCGTGACTACCGCGTCCGTAAACGAATTGGGGGCGTCGGGTTGCGTGACGGCGAGCGTGACTACGTCAAAGTCGAACGCGCCCACCGTCCCAGCGGATAGTGTGAAAGTGACTTGACCAGGCGCGGCCCGGAGCGGCTGCAATAAGGCCAGGCTAAGTCCGGCCAGGAGGATACGCGACAGGGACAGGGCTCTCATCTCGGATTTGGGCCAATCCCCACCCGCACCAGTCGTGACCGAAGTGCCATTGGGGACCGATCCCGTCTTCTCGTGCGCTTCCCTTTGCCGATATTCGCCATTCGTTGAGTATGGCGGCGGCAGCGGTCGCGCCCGAGCAGGTTGCCCCAGGTCACGGACCTTGATCAGGCCATCGAGATGGCGCATGCCGGATTTCGCCGCGAGCCGGGAGCCATCCTCCAACTCCTGATCCGTCATGGTGGGACGCGCTCGGGAAAGGGCGATCAATTTGGCCATCATTCGTGGATGGATTTCAGGATTCATGGTGAAGCCTCCAGCACCAGCACCCAGTCGCCATCGGCATGCGGCTCGAAGGCGTGGCGCTTCTTGTCGGCGAACTCGCCGATGCGCGTGGTCTCGCCGGTGCGCGGATTGAACCACGCGGCGGCGACGCGCGCGCCAGAGAGCTTCGTGAGGTCGATGACGAGAGTGCGCTTCGAGGGCAGATAACTGAGGGCGAAGGAACCGTCATTCGCAAGGGCGGTGACGGCGTAATCATTCGTGGCGTAGGGGCCGCGACCCTCCACGGCGACGATGTTGTTCACGTCAGGCAACAGCTTCCACCACGGCTTCGATCCCAGCAGCGCACGAAGATGTTTGAGACTGTTCGCGCCGGGAAGTTCGAGTGTTTCGCGCCAATTCGGCGGCATGTTCCAGTTGGGCGAGCCGTAGGCGTGGCCGCAGCCACCGCCCAGCATGCACCACCAAGCCTGCTTGCGCGCCTGCAACGCGCTGCCCCACGCGCCGTGCTCCCCCTCGTAGGTGGACTCGCCGAGAAAGAACGGACGCACGGGAATCTTTGCAAACTCGGCATGGCTGACTTCATAGACATCCGGCTGGTTTTTGTTCCAGGCCTTGTTGAAGCCACGGAAGTAGGTATAGACCATCGAGACATCCAGCCAGCGTTCGTCGGCCGGCCACACGTCGGTGCTCGAATGCGAGGAGGCAGCGTGGTAGGTGATGAGTTGGTGCGGCGCGGACTCTTTGAGGCCGAGGCCAAGGGCGCGGATTTCGGCACGGGCGTTGTCTGGATCGTTGTCGCCGCCGAGAATCCACATGACGTTGGCGAACTTGCCGTAACGCTGGCCCAGCCAGCGGCCGAACGCCCGCGACTTCTCCACGCCATTCGCGTTGAGCGGCTTGAGGGCGCCGTTCTTTTCCCTGCCCGCCCAACCTTCACCGCAACAGCCCGACCACGCCGGCGCGATGGCGAGCAGGATTCCCTGCCGTTGCGCCTGGGCCACGACGCGGTCCACGTGCGTGAAGAACTTCTCGTTCGGCCGGGCGAAATCCTGCTCTGGCGGCGTGCCGGCGAAGGGCAGTTCCCCCGCGCGATTGGTCATGCCAAGGAACCCGGTCAGTTGAACCTGGATCGCGTTGAAACCCTGTTTCCTGCGCCGGGCCATGTATTCCTGCGCCTCGGCTTCGGTGAGCTTCAGGAAAAGCATCCACGCGGTGTCGGCGTGGTAGAGGAATGGTGTCCCATCTTGGTCAACAAGGTACCTTCGGTTTTCGCTGAGCTTCAGTGGAAATTTCGGCACTGCAGCGAGGGCCGGAGCGCCAAACAACTCCGCAGGCACTAGGAACAGAATCGTGAGGAAGACGGCTTTCATGGGCGGTTGCGTGTGGAGGTTCCAGGGGCTGGATATTTCCGGCTGGCATCGTCCAGCACCAGCACCCAGTCGAGCAGCTCGCCGGGGTCGGGTGGGGTGAACTCGCGCACACCTTGGTTCTCGAACGTGCCAATGGCAGTGGCCTTGCCATCCCGCGGGTTGAACCACCAGGCTCGCACGGGGGCACCGCGGATGATGTCCATGCGGACTTTGAAGCTCCGGCCCACCGGCACATACACCATGGCGTAGGTCCCTTCGGTATCGCGCGTGGCCACGAAGCGGTAGCGGCCCGCGCCCGGCACGCTGCTGGGGACACGGTCGGTCACAATCACGGAGTCATCGGGCACCCGGGTCAGGAACGGGCGCGATAGCAGCAGGTGTTTGGCGTGTTGCATCTGACCCGCCCCGGGTTGCCGGATGGCCTCGTACCACGGCATCAGGGGGCGGTTGATCGGCTCGCGGCCGGGAGCCCACATTTGCCAGACCGAGTGGTGGCCGTAGGTGTGGCCAAAAGCACCGCTGAACAGGTTCCAGTACAACGGCCTGCGCACATCGGCGGCCACGGAGTGGCCCTGCTGGTCCGGCGCAAAGGCCACCGGGTGATCCTCGTAAACCGGTTCGCCGTCCAGCACGGGCTTGACCGGGGTGCGGTCGTAATCCTTGCGCGTCTGGTCGTAGCGGCCGGTGAACTCGAGGTTGTGACCATTCTGGCGCATGTTGAAGTCCAGCCAGTCCTCCTCATGGAAGTATTGAGCCGAGCCCTGCCCGCCCATCGGATGGAAGGTGATCAGATGGGCGCCGCCGTCGCCTGCACGCAGACCCCGGGCCATGGCCCGGATGATTTCGCGATGGGTATCGTTCTCGATCGGCCGGTCGCCACCGACAATCCACACAATGCCCGCCCCGCGATAACGTCGCCCCAGCCACTGCCCGTAAACCTCTGCGTTCTGCGGCGTGAAAATTTCCGG
>Ga0272449_1004929_pt1 | contig 10631 bp, 10 predicted proteins | sample YNPCB0241_FD_198679 | JGI IMG/M metagenome (GOLD analysis project Ga0272449, IMG submission 198679) | Hot spring sediment microbial communities from Yellowstone National Park, WY, United States - YNP-CB-024-1 | ecosystem: Environmental > Aquatic > Thermal springs > Hot (42-90C) > Sediment...
CGCTCGAGAGCCTTAAGTACCAGCACCTGGACACGGTGCGGGCCTACAACCTGAAGCTCTCCTTCCAGGACTTCTTCACCCAGCCGGACCGCGCGCCGGCGAGGAGTTCCTGAAGCGCTGGTACCACTGGGCTACACACTCCAAGCTGGTGCCCATGATCCAGGCGGCCTACACTATCAAGGATCACTGGGAGGGTATCCTGAACTGGTTCGAGTCTCGCGTGAGCAACGGCATCCTGGAGGGCATCAACAGCCTCATCCAGGCGGCCAAGGCTAGGGCGCGCGGCTACCGCAACGTTAAGACCCTGATTACAATGGCCTACATCATCGGGAGCCGTCTCGACTATGGTTTACCCAAATACTGTCTTTGCTAACAAATAATCCTATGCCTACCCATACAAAATAGCGAGGAACCAGGTTTTCTTGCTGTACGGCGACAACTACCTGGAAAGCCAGGAAGTTGGCGAACTTTGCCACAAGAAGAGGAGAGCTTTCGAACTCAGTATTCCGCCGGAGTTGCGTCGCAGTTTGTACAGGTGCTTTGCTCGTGCTGGAATCGGCCGCGAGTGTATAGTATTCGCGAGAGCGACCCGACGTTAAGTTTTCGTGGCTGAAATGAGGGTTGCTCAATGGAAAGGGTACGCTTTTCTTTCCCGCCTGTCGGGAGAGGCGAGCCTGTGTTCGTAGTAGCTGATGCTGGTTCTAACCATAACCGCGATCTGGCTCAAGCCAAGCTGCTGGTCGATGTGGCCGCGGAGGCGGGGGTTGATGCGGTGAAGTTTCAATCTTATAGCGCCGATACGCTGTATTCCCGTCTTACTCCTTGTTTTCCGGGTGAAACCGAGCCGCCGTTCGAAGTCGTCAGCAGGTTTGAGCTGCCTAGAGAGTGGCAGGCCGAACTGGCAAGCTACGCAGCCTCCAGGGGGCTCATTTTTCTTTCCACACCCTTTGATTATTCAGCAGTTGACGAACTGGATGCCATAGGTGTCCCCGCTTTCAAGTGGGCTTCCTCGGAGATCACCGATCTCCCGCTACTGAAGTACGCGGCGGCCAAGGGCAAGCCCATACTCCTGTCCACGGGTATGGCCACCCTGGCGGACGTGCAGGAGGCCGTCGATGCCATTAGGAGTACCGGTAACAACGCCATCGTGCTGTTGCATTGTGTGTCGCTTTACCCCACACCCATCGACCAGGTCAATCTAAGAATGATGGACACGTTGCGCGAGGCCTTTCACCTTCCCGTTGGATTTTCGGACCACACCTTGGGGTTGACCGCATCCATCGCGGCCGTGGCCCGAGGGGCCTGCGTCATCGAAAAGCATTTTACCCTGGACCGGCGGCTGGAAGGACCGGACCACAAATTCGCGCTGGAGCCCCACGAGCTGAAAAGCCTGGTGAAGGCCATACGAGAGGTAGAGGCGTGCCTGGGCCGGCCGGAAAAGAGGCCGACACCCGGCGAGGAAGCCAAGCTTCTGCTGAGCCGGCGGAGCGTCATCGCTGCGGTCGACATACCAAAGGGTACCACCATTACCCGGGAGATGCTCATCATTAAGAGGCCGGGCTACGGGATTCCGCCGAAATTTGTCGACGTTGTGGTGGGGAGGCAGGCCCGGGTCGACATTCCAGCGGACACTCCCATTACCTGGGACATGATATAAGCGGCGGGGCGGTAGCCGTGAACGTATTGATTACCAGCGCTTCCCGCAAGGTGGGCCTGGTACGGGCCTTTCAGGAAGCCTTGAACCGCTGCGGCGGCGGCCTGGTCATTCCCGTAGACGCCAGCCCTTACTCGGCCGCGCTGTACGAGAGCCCCGTGCGTTTTCTGGTTCCCGAAAGCCACGACCCGGCATTTCTTCCGACCCTTCTGGACATTTGCCGCAGGCAAAGCGTGGGCCTGGTGGTCCCCACGCGGGATGAGGAACTGCCCGTATTCGCCAGACATAGGGGACTGTTCGAGGCCTCGGGCATCCGGATTATGGTGGCCTCGCCCGAGACGATTGAGATATGTCAGGACAAGGGGCTCTTTTTCGAGTTTTGCCGTCGGGAGGGGTTCCCGGTTCCGCGTGCGTATTCCCCGGGCGAAGTAAGGGAAAACCCCGCCGTGTTTCCCGTGTTCGTGCGGGGCCGCAAAGGGAAGTCGGGGCGGTGGGCCTTCAAGGTGGAGACGCCGGGACAGCTGGAGGTTTTGCTGGCAGGGCTGGAAGAGCCGCTGGTGCAGGAGTTCGTGGCCGCTCCGGAGTACACGGTCGACCTTTTCAGCGACTTCGAGGGACGTGTTATTTCGGTGGTGCCGCGGCGCAGGCTGAAGGTCGTAGGGGGAGAGTCCTTCGTCGGAGTAACCTGCTACCACGAACCCATCATACAGGAATGCTGCCGGCTGGCCCGGAAGCTGCACCTGGTCGGGCACAACACGATTCAGTGTTTCTTTGACGACCATTCCGTCAAGTTCATCGAGGTGAACCCGCGCTACGGCGGCGGCGCCGCTCTGAGTTTTGCCGCCGGTGCGCATACGCCGACTTTTCTGGTGCGTCTGGTAAAGGGCCTCCCCGTACCATCGTGCGTCGGAGAGTTTGAGCGCGGCTTGGTAATGTTGCGCTACACCGAGGACCGGTTCGTTAAAGAAGACCGGTTGTTCCGTGACATGCAAGGGGGCGACGGAAATTGAGGCGGGTGGTCTGCATCGTTCAGGCCCGCACCGGCTCCACGCGGCTGCCCGGCAAGGTGCTGAAACCGCTGGTGGGGCACCCCATGCTCGCCCACTTAATCGAGCGCTTGCAGGCCGCGCGGATGCTGAACGCCATCGTTGTGGCCACTACTCATTTGCCGCAGGACCGTGCGGTTGTGGAGCTGGCCAAGCAGGCCGGGGTGATGTGGTACACCGGGCCCGAGGAAGACGTTCTGGCCCGGTACGCGGGTGCAGCGGAAATGGCCGGGGCCGAGGTGGTGGTGCGGATTACAAGTGACTGTCCCCTGATAGATCCGGTGACGGTGGACGAGGTGGTGCGCTTTTACCTGGCGCACGATTACGACTATGTGGGCGCAGGGGTGGGTAGCGGCTTTCCGCGCGGCCTGGACACGGAGGTGTTTTCCAGCTCGGCCCTGCAAAGGGCCCACGAACTCGCCTGGGATGCGGCTTCCCGGGAGCACGTGACCCTCTACATTTACCGGCATCCGGAACTCTTCAAGGTGGCCTCTTATCCGGCGCCTCAAAACCTGCGGCATCCGGAGTGGCGGCTTTGTGTGGACGAGGAGGACGACTTCCGGCTGATGGAGATCATCTACCGGCGCCTTTACCGGCCCGGCTCCATCATCGACATACGCGACGTAGTGCGGCTACTGGAGGCCGAGCCCGAACTGCCACGTATTAACGCCCGCGTGCGGCAGAAGGTTGTTTGAGGGTGTTCCGGGCGTGCGCCGGACGTTTCAGGGGGGCGTTGGGCGGTGCAACCCGGGGCATTGAGGCGGGCAGAGGCGGGCCGCGCGGGTCGGCCTGACCGGGAGTGGTCTGGGGTGGGTGGCAAGGTCGTTCTTTTCCGGGTGGACGCCGCGCGGGAGACCGGGCTGGGGCACCTGATGCGGTGCCTGGCCCTGGCCGAAGAATTCGCTGACCGCGGATGGTCCGTGGCCTTTGCCGGCAATCTCGACCGGGACGCCTGCGGGCGGATAGCGCGGGCCGGCGTAGGGCTCTGGGCGGCCTCGACCGGTGAGGGAGAGGAGCGGCTGCTGGTTTCGGCCGCCGAAGGGCTCGGCCCGGCGGTGCTGGTGGTCGACACCTATGTTTTGGGTGACGAGTACTTCCTTTGGGCGGCCCGTCCGATACCCGTGGTGGTGGCCGTGGACGACGTGGGCTACAGTCCGCCGGGTGCCCGGGTGCTGATCAACTACGGCCCGGCCGCGAGCAGGCTGGGGTACAGGGTCCGGCCGGAGACGCATTACCTCCTGGGTCCCCGTTACGCCCTGCTCCCCCGGACCCTGCGGGCGCGGGGCCCAAGACAGGTCCGGCGGGAAGTGTCGCACATCCTGGTCACGGTAGGGGGCAGTGACCCCAATCGGCTCTTGCCACGGATCCTCGCCGGGCTGCAGAGGGCCGGCGTTGGCGCAAGGTGGGACGTGGTGCTGGGGCCGGGTGTGGTGGGGGAGATGGGGGTGCCGGACTGCGGGAGGGACCCGCGCGTGAGGTTTCACGAGGCCCTGCCCTCGCTGCATCCCCTCCTCCAGGAGAGCGACCTCGTTGTCTGCGCGGCCGGTGTAACGGCGTGCGAGGCCGCGGCCGCAGGGACACCGGCCATTTTGCTGGTGCAGGCGCACAACCAGAAGCCCAACGCGCAAGAGCTGGCCGCCCTGGGCGCGGCCGTCAATCTGGGGTGGGGGCCGGACGTAACGCCGGAGGCCGTGGCGGAGGCGGTGCTCCGGCTGGCCCGCGATTGGGAGGCGCGCCGCAAAATGAGCAAGGAGGGACGGGCGTTGTTCGACGGGTACGGGCCTGCCCGCTGCGCCGACGCCATCGAAGGGGTGCTGAAGCGGGTTGGAGGGTAGAGGGACCGCCGGAGGTGAACTGCCCGCCCTTGCTGGCGGACGACCGGTGCGCGAGACCTGGCTGCCCTACGCGCGGCAGTGGGTGTCCGAGGAGGACGTGGCGGCCGTGGCAGAGGTTCTGCGGGGCGAGTGGCTTACCACCGGGCCGAAGATCCGCGAGTTCGAGGAGGCGGTGGCGGCCTACGTGGGGGCCCGCTACGCGGTGGCCGTAGCAAGCGGCACCGCGGCGCTGCACGCGGCCTGCTTCGTGGCCGGCATCGGGCCCGGCGACGAGGTCATAACCACGCCGCTCACTTTCGCGGCCTCGGCGAACTGCGTGCTGTACGCGGGGGCCGAGCCGGTGTTTGCCGACGTGGACCTCGCGACCGGCAACATCGATCCGGAGGACGTGGCCCGGAAGGTAACCCCCCGGACCCGGGCTATTATTCCGGTGCACCTCGCCGGGCATCCCTGCGATCTCGACCGTTTGCACGCCATAGCCCGCCGGCACGGTCTGGTGGTCATCGAGGACGCGGCCCACGCCCTGGGCGCGGAGTACAGGGGCAGGCGCATCGGCGGGCTCAGCGACCTCACCATTTTCAGCTTCCATCCCGTCAAGCACATCACCACCGGCGAGGGCGGCATGGTCACCACAAATGATCCCGAGCTGTACCGCCGGCTGGTGGCCTTCCGCAACCACGGCATCGTGCGGGAGCCCGAGTATTTCCTGGAGGAGCCCCACGGGCCCTGGTATTACGAGATGCAGCACCTGGGCTATAACTACCGGCTCACCGACATCCAGGCGGCCCTGGGGCTGAGCCAGCTGGCCCGCCTGGAGCAGTTTCTGGCTCGCCGGCGGGAGATCGTGGTCGCCTACAACGCGGCCTTTGCCGGGCTGCCGTGGCTCCAGACCCCGGCGGAGCCCCCGGACGGGCGCTCGGCCTGGCACCTTTACATGGTGCGGCTTTGTCTTGAAAGGTTGCGCGTGGACCGGGCCACCGTATTCCGGGCCCTCTGGGCCGAGAACATCGGGGTGCAGGTGCACTACATCCCGGTCTACCTTCACCCTTATTACCGCCGCAGGGTCGGCGGGGCCCGGAGAGGGCCGTCGGCCCCGGGGTTTGCCGGCGAGCTCGCGCACCGGCCAGGGGTGCCGGCCGACGCCTCCTCGGTCCCGGGCGCTCCTTCGTGGCCCCAAGGGTCGGAACGGGGGACCGGCCCGGGGAACGGCCGGTCCGCCCCGGCGCCCCCCTCATCGGCCGGACGCCCGGGCCCGGAAACGGCCCGGCCCGAGGCGTCTTTAGGTTTCGCGCCGCCCCTGTGTCCCCGCGCCGAGGCCCTTTACGCGCGCCTGGTCAGCCTCCCGCTCTTTCCGGCCATGACGGACCGTGATGTTGCGGACGTGGTGCGGGCGGTTGGCAAGGTTCTGCGCTATTACGGAGCGTGAAATCCCCACGTCCAACGGCGCACACGGACGCCGTTTCTCTTCCTGCCGCTCCCTCTGGCGTGATATAATACCCTCGGGAAAGCGTGAGGCCGGAGGCGTACCCGGCCCGGAGCCGCGACGTAAAGGAGGTGACGGTCCGTGTGTGTATCCGGGGAGAGGGATGCCAGGGAGGCGGCCGCACGGTACGAACCCGGGGAGGGGCGCGCCGCGCCCGGCCGCATGACCTTCGAGGAGTTTCTGGCCTGGGCCGACGAGGACACCCGGGCCGAGTGGGTGGACGGGGAGGTGGTGCCCTTGACCCCGGCGTCGAGGCGGCACCAGCTGGTGGCCGATTTCCTTCTGAGGTTGTTGGGCGAGTTTGTGCTACTGCGGGAACTGGGCCAGGTGCTTTCCGCGCCCTTCCTGGTGAGGTTACCGCTGGCCTCTCCGCGTGGCCGCGAGCCGGACCTGATTTTCGTCCACCGCGAGCGGCTGGGGATCCTGGGTGCCACCTACTGCGACGGGGCGCCGGACCTGGTGGTGGAGGTGACCTCGCCGGAGAGTTTTGCCCGGGACCGGGGCGAGAAGTTCGTGGAGTACGAGGCCGCGGGCGTGAAGGAGTACTGGCTGGTGGATCCGGACCGCCGGCAGGCCGAGTTCTACGTGCTGGGTGGCGACGGGCGTTATCACCAGGTGCCGGCGCAAGGTGGTGTTTACCGTTCCCGGGTGCTGCCGGGCCTAGCCCTGAGGGTCGAGTGGCTGTGGCAGGACCCGCCGCCGGCCGGGGTGGCGGCCCTGCGCGAGATGGGCGTGATTTGAGCGACGCGCGGGCGGCCGGCGTTCTTTGCCGGAGGCTCGGGCCTGGAGGACGTCGTAGGAGAAGCCGCGCCGCAAAGGGCGGGGTTTTATGGGCGCTCAGGTTTCGGCCGGTACCAGGCGACCGTAGGAGAATACCAGGTTGAGGCCGAGTTGCCTGATGCGCTCGCGCACTTCCGGGCGGGCCCGGTAGCAGAAGCAAACGGGAAAGATGCGGCCCTGGAGGTGGCGCCTCGCCCGCTTTACGAGGCGGGCAAAATCCTCCACTTCCCTGCGGGTGATATTATACTTGGCCTCGCCCAGGATCCAGATGGGCTCGGTGGGATTGGCCGGATCCACGGCCTGGCCGAAGAGGTCAATCTCGTTAGGTTCTCTTCCCCAGTATTGCCATGCGCGTTCCAGTACGCCCACCTGCCAGCCAAACTCCCGCTCCAGCACGTCGTGAACCACGATATAGCCGATGTCCTCCAGATCGCCCCCCACGGTTCGGGAGAGGCCGCCCACTTCCTGGGCGAGCTTCTCGACCGCGCGATCTGTACGGGCCTGGGCCTCGGCGAGGCGTTCTACGGCGGCCTCGAGGCGTTCTACGGCGGCCTCGAGGCGTTCTACGGCGGCCTCGAGGCGGTCGACACGGGCCTCGGTACGGGCCTGGGCCTCGGCGAGGCGGGCCACAGTCTCCTCGAGCCGGGCCATGCCCTCCTCAAGGCGGCTCAGGCGTTCTTCGGCGCGCCGGTGCGCTTCGCACAGCCGCTCTATTGCCTCCCTCAGCGCGCGGAATTCGTCCTTCACGAGGGACAGCACGACCTGTTCGAACACGCGAAGGGCCGTGTCCGCGGTCTGAGGGTCGAAGACCTTTTGCAGTTCGCGCAGAAGGGCGTCGCGGTCCCAGGCTCCCAGCGGTTGAGTCAAGGTATCTTCACCTCTGTGCCGGGAAAGCTTACCGTGCTTCCCCCTGAGATACCTACATTTTAGCGTGTCCGGGGGAACCGGGGCAAGGGGCACATTCTGACGGGTGGCCGCCGCGGCCGATACCTCACGCACACGTACGGAGCACCGCTACCGGGCAACGGGGCACGCCGCCGGTGGGCGTCGCTTCTCCGTCAGGGCACGCGCATCCCGCACCGCCGGGCCTCGGTGCGGAGGCGTTCGGCCGCGGCCTCCAGTTCGGCCAGGGCCCGGTGCAGGGCCGGGCCGGGTGCCACGTAGGGCCACCGGCCCTCGCAAAAGGCCAGGGCCCGCTCTTCGGGCTTCGCCGCGGCGAAGTCGCGCACGGCGGCGCGCAGCCGGGCGAGGTAATCCTTCCAGGCGCGCAGGATGCGCCGGCCGAGCACGTCACGGAGCCGGGGAAAGAACAGGCGCCGCAGCAGGCCCCCGCCGAATTTTTGCCTGGCCGCCCTGTAGCGCTCTTCCCGTCGGCGCAGGAAGTCGCGGCTGGCGTTGAGCACCTCCTCCCCGAGTTGCCGCAAGCGCCCCTCAAAGGCCGCTTTGGCCCGTTCGTAGGGTAACCTCCGCCACCAGCCAGACGCCTTCCTCCCCATGATACTCCCGTACAGGGCGCCGAGGATGCCGGCCACTCCGGCGCCGAGGGGCCCGAGGAAAGCCCCGCCCAGCAACAGCCCGGCTTTGGCGCCCAGGGCCGCACCCGCGCCCACGGTGCCCACGTCCACGCCCACGTTCTTGGCGGCGCTCCACAAATCCGTATCTTTGCGTAGCAACAGCCTGCCTTCCCGTATGCCGGCCACCAGGGCCGTTACAACCGGGAGGTGGGCGCCCAGACCGTCGAGGTTCTCCAGGGCGTCCAGCGTGTCGGCCGCCTCGGCCTTTACTTCCGCGTGGCTCAGGAGGGGGTCCACCGTCACGCCGGGGTGTGCGGCCGCATAGGCCTGGTTTTCGACGTTGGTGATGACCGGTACGTGCGGGTAACGCGCCAGGTGTTCGTTCAGCACCGACGGGGCCACGGTGTTTTTCACCTGCACCGGGGTACCGTCCACCAGCAGGTCGTACCCCGGGTTGTTCGGCTCCGCCGGGAAGGCCACCCGAAGCCCGGCCGCGCTCAGGTGGGCCGCGACCTCCTGTTCCCCGGCAAACCCGGTGAGGCGGGCGAGGGCCCCCTCGCGGGCCGCTTCGGTCAGGGTTGCGAAGTGGTCCCGGACGTAGGCGGCCAGCTCGTTGTAGGTGGCGAGGTCGCGACCCGCGGCGAAGCGCAGGGCCGCCAGGACCTCCGGGTCCAGGTGCTCCAGGCTCCAGGCCACCTGGTAGGCGGAGTAACCGGCAATGGCACCGGCCATGGCGGGCTCCAGGTCCGCCAGCTGCGGCAGGACCGCGCGGAGCCCGCGGCGCTGTGCGACCGATAGCTCGCCGTAGGGCGTGTCCAGCACGCGCTCGTAATACCGGCGCCGCAGGCGGGCCCGCAACGCCAGGGCCGCCACCGCAATTCCCGCTCCCAGTCCGGCGATCGTCGCCAGCACGGAAATCCCCCCTGTGAACCGGCGGCTACTTCCAGATTACAGCGGCGGCGGTGCGTGGTCAAGCGGTTGCATGGAAATGCCGCGCCGGCTCCGGGGAGGTGCTCGATTGCCGGGGTACTTTCGGCCCGGGGGCCTTCGGGACCCAAGGGCCGTGGCGCCGCACACGCCGGCGGGCGCGGCGGACCGGCCTTCGGCCCGTTACTGCGTGTCGGGTCTGTTATGGCCCCTCTCTGCGTGTGGCCTGGCGTATGCATCGTACGGTGCCAATATGCGTTGACAGCCGCCCCGAAGCGCAGAATGTGCCTCCGACGACGAAACGGCGAATACGGTGAACTGCTAGCGAGTAAGTGTCAATGACTTTCCCTTTCGAGGAGGATTTTGTCGGCTTGTGGCGAAGTACCAACGCCGAGATAGTTGCGGGGTACGAAGGGGGTGGGGGCCGCGGGCGCCGGGGTGCATTGGCCCGCGCCGCAGAAAGTCATTCCGGGGTCCGGGAGGTTCGGGTAGCGGTTCGTGCACGCGGGAAGGGTGGGAGGCATGGTTTACGGGAGCGGCAATCACCGCGAAGTGGTGTTCAAGGTTGCACGGCTTGGCCGAGAAGTTGCAGCGCTGCAGGGAGGAGGCGGAGGCCCTAGTCACGCAAAACAACGATCTCAAGACCCAACTGGACATGCTGCGCGCCGCCAATCACGATCTGGAGTGGTGGCGGCAGTGTAAGGATTCGATAGCCCGAATGGTGGCTGAGTTACTGAGGCTTCGCGTTCGGGAGATTCGGCGCCTCGAACGGGAGCTGGAAGCCAGGTGGCGGGAGGGTATCGCCCTTAAGATCTGGCACGAACTGGCGGCCGACTGGCTTTTGCGTCGGCTCGGCGAGGCGGTGTGGTCCGGTGAAGAGCTGGAGCTCCGGCTGAGAGAGGTGGTGCTGCGGGTGGTGGAAGAACTGGAGTTGCAGAAGATGTGGTTCCTCGCTATTTTGTATGGGTAGGCATAGGATTATTTGTTAGCAAAGACAGTATTTAGGTAAACCATAGTCTAGACGGCTCCCGATGATGTAGGCCATTGTAATTAGGGTCTTAACGTTACGGTACCCGCGCGCCCTGGCCTTGGCCGCCTGAATCAGGCTATTGATGCCCTCCAGGATGCCGTTGCTCACGCGGGACTCGAACCAGTTCAGGATACCCTCCCAGTGATCCTTGATAGTGTAGGCAGCCTGGATCATGGGCACCAGCTTGGAGTGTGTGGCCCAGTAGTACCAGCGCTTCAGGAACTCCTCGCCGGCGGCGCGGTCCGGCTGGGTGAAGAAGTCCTGGAAGGAGAGCTTCAGGTTGTAGGCCCGCACCGTGTCCAGGTGCTGGTACTTAAGGCTCTCGAGCGGCTTAGCGCTGTTTGGCCGTAAGCTTGGAGGGG
>Ga0272449_1004930_pt1 | contig 10631 bp, 6 predicted proteins | sample YNPCB0241_FD_198679 | JGI IMG/M metagenome (GOLD analysis project Ga0272449, IMG submission 198679) | Hot spring sediment microbial communities from Yellowstone National Park, WY, United States - YNP-CB-024-1 | ecosystem: Environmental > Aquatic > Thermal springs > Hot (42-90C) > Sediment...
ATTTCGCCAATGAAGCATTCGTAGCAACGTTCTCGTTGCCTTCTTCGGTAAATAATGTGCTAATGATATTTAAAGCTTCCAGGTTAGGTTTCCAATAAGTGTATTCAAACTTTCCTGGCAACAACAGTAGATGCGTCCTGCTCGGGTTGAAGTTTTTAATTTCTTGCGAAAGGAGTATAAAATCAAAAACGGACAAGTTTGTAGATATTTCCGTGATGACATTTAACAGTAGCGGCATCTTGAGTATAAATTTTGGTGTAAGTATTTTTTGATACAGGAGTTGTCTTATAAAGTATTGTTGATTAGTTATGCGGTCAATGTCGCCGTGCGGCATAGAGCGGTACCTCACAAACTCTAAAGCTTTTTTCCCATCAAGATAGTGTATCCCTGTGGAGAAATGTATATGCAAGTGCCCATAGTTGTCATCATAAGACATAGGCTCGTGGATATCTATTTTTACATTTCCTAAGACGTTTATAAATTTTTGGAAGGAGGAGTAATCAAATACTATCCAGAAGGAAATTTTTCGTTTCCCCTTGAAAACGATGTTTTCTACGAAGATTTTTAGAGTTTCGGCTGCATTCTTTACATCTTTTGTTTTCGCATATATAGTAGCAAAAATTTCATTTATGCGGTGAGTTTTGCTCTCAGAAGAAAGTATATAAGTATCGCGTGGGATGGATAGCATTCGCAACAATTTGCTTTTTGTGAAATATCCGACCAGGATTATTGTATCGCTATGCTTGACAGACGATGTTTCATCGCAACCTATGATGAGCCCATATATAGGTTTTTGATAAGAGAGTGCTTTCCCTATGTCGGAAAGCAACGTTAATATTGTAGAGACGGCTATAATAGTTAGAAGTACTGCAAAAATTACAATTTCTGTTATAAGTTTTTTTCTTTCCTTAGATTTTTGTTTATCTTCTGTATAGTCCTTTTTCATGTATGTACTTTTCCACACTTTCAGGGACAAGATATTTTATAGATAAACCTTTGCGGACCATCTCGCGCACTTCAGACGAAGATATACTGAATAGTGGAGTCCGTAGAAGAATAATTTTACTTTTTATTTCAGATGAAATTTTTTTTAAAGAAATGCCAGGCCTATATCCTATGATGAATTTACATATATCGAGTAGTTTGTATCCTAACTTCCAGGTTTTCATGTCTATAAGTATATCCAACCCGCCGAGAAAAAAAAGCTCATCTTTTGGATATATTTTTTTATAATGATTTATTGTTTGATAGGTGTAAGACTTTGTTTTTTTATTAATTTCGTATGAGGAGCACTTGAAGTATTTATTTCCTGCAATGGCGAGCTTCACCATGTTGTAGCGGTGCTTTTTAGGTGTCACTGTATCTGCAAGCTTATACTTATGTGGCGGGTTTCCAACTGGTATGAATATCACGTAATCTAGCCCTATGAGTTGTCGTGCATGCTCCGCCAAAATTAAATGCCCATAATGTATAGGGTCAAAGCATCCGCCAAAAAGGCAAATTTTGCCCATCTCCCATTTATTTGCAACTATTCTCTTATTTGTCCGCTGCCGTAAACAACATATTTTGTTGTTGTGAGTTCTCGCAGTCCCATGGTGCCGCGGGCGTGCAGCTTTTGTGTAGAGATGCCGATTTCCGCACCTAAGCCAAACACACCGCCATCGTGCAGCCTCGTTGATGCATTCCATAGGACGCAAGAGGAGTCCACCTCTTTTAAAAATTTTTCCGCATTTTCCTTATTTTCTGTTATTATAGCTTCTGTGTGCCCGGAGCCGTATTTATTTATATGTTCTATAGCTTCTTCTAATGAACTTACGACTTTTATGGCAATTATCAAATCCAGGTATTCCCTATACCAATCATCTTCGGTGGCAGGTTTTGCGTAAGGTAGTATCTTTTGTGTAATTTCGCAGCCTCGTATCTCAACGCTGCTGTTGCGGTATTTTTCCCCTATTTGTGGTAAGAAGACCCCAGCGCACTCTTTGTGTACTAATAAAGTTTCCATTGCGTTACACACACCGGGGCGCTGCACTTTCGCGTTAAAGCACACCTTTACTGCCAGGTTTATGTTAGCATCTTTGTCAACATATATATGGCAGTTACCCTTTCCGTGGGCAAGTATGGGTATGGTGGAGATTTCCTGTATTTTACGTATCATTTCTTCGCTGCCACGGGGTATTATAAGGTCAATGTATTGGTTCAGATTTGTCATAATATGTACAGCTTCGTATCCTAAATCTGGAGATAAGAATTCTATTATTTCTGGTGGCAGGTTTGTTTCTATGAGACTGCGTTTAAGTATGTCTACAAGGACTGTATTAGTATTTTTTGCTTCTTTGCCGCCACGCAATATTACAGCATTACCTGATTTTAAACACAGAGCAGCAGCGTCTATTGTTACGTTTGGCCTAGCTTCGTATATTATGCCTATCACACCTATTGGTACACGCATTTTTTTTATTTTGAGCCCGTCTTTTGTTTGCCACTCGGATACAACTTCTCCTACAGGGTCCTTGAGAGATATTATTTCTACGACACCTTTTATTATGTCAGTTAAGCGTTTCTCGTTTAATGTTAATCTATCTAAGAAGGCCTTTGTTATTGTTGGCTCGTTTTTGCTTGTGTTGATATCAATCTCGTTGGCAGATAAAATTTTTTCTTTGTGTTTTTCAATATTTTTCGCAATGCGCTCTAAGAGGGAATTTTTAATATCCTCATTTGCTAAAGAGATGTACTTGCTATTTTTTTTGACCTGCGCTGCTATCCGATGAACAACCTCTTCTATTTTTGTATCAGTGTTGAGCCTTTCCTGCATAAGTTATCCCGATACCTTTCCATTTTTCAAAATAGTTTCTCGGATATTATATAAAACATTTCATCCGGAGTTCAATTTTTCTTCTGTAATAAAGCATTTTTATGATTGATTTATTTTTTGTGTATTTTCTAAAATTTCCTTTCCTCGTTTCCTATTATTTTATTGCCTAATTGCGTATGTAGGTGAGTGCTGGGAAAAAAGCTTTCTTTTATGAAGAAAGTTGTCGTAGTGAACCAGAAGGGCGGTGTAGGCAAAACAACAACAGTGATAAACCTTTCGGTGGCATTAGCGGAATACGGAAAAGAAGTCTTAGTTATAGACTTTGACCCGCAGAGTAATGCTACAGGTGGCTTTGGCATAGAGGTAGGGGACAATTTGACTATATACGAGTTTCTTATAAATGACAATATAGACATTAGCGAAGTGATTATGCCGACAAGGTATGAATTTGTAGACATCATACCATCCGACATAGACTTAGTTGGTGCCGAGATAGAACTTTTGAACGTTAGAGATAAATCTTGGGAAACTACCTTACGCGACAGATTAGCAAAATTCAGTTTATCTGAGATGTACGATTACGTTTTTCTTGATACTCCGCCGTCTTTAGGGGTGCTGACTGTGAATGCGCTTGTTGCAGCAGATAGCGTTCTTGTTCCTGTGCAGTGCGAGTATTTTGCTCTTGAGGGGCTATCTAAGCTTTTAAACACCATAGAATTGGTGAAAGAAAGTATAAATAGAAATTTATACGTAGAAGGCATTGTGATGACTTTATACGATAAGCGCGTGAATTTATCTTCTGAAGTTGTTAACGAAGTTAGGAAAGTTTTAGCTGATAGAGTTTATGAAACGCTTATACCGAGGAGTGTGCGTTTTGCCGAGGCGCCAAGCTACGGAAAAGCAGTAATTGAATATGCGCCTGAGAGTCCCGGGAGCATTGCATATATGTCGTTAGCTAAAGAGTTTCTTTTACGCAATGGCGAAAGGGTGGAATAATATAAGATGGCAGATGTTGTCAAAATAGGTCTTATAGGACTTGGCACAGTAGGTAGTGCAGTCTTGCAAATATTGAAAACAAACCGTAGTGTTATAGAGCAGCGTGTTGGGGGTAAAATCTTTGTGAAGGCTGTCTGCGACAAAAAGAAGGAAAAGGAGAATTTTGCTAAGAGGCACAAAGTCGCGTTTTACACAGACTGGAGAAAGATTGTAAACGACCCTGAAATAGATATTGTTGTTGAGCTTGTTGGCAATGTGCCAGAGGCAAGAGATATCATATTGTGGTCTTTGGAGCACAACAAGCATGTAGTTTCTGCAAATAAGTCCATAATATCTAAACATTGGGAAGAAATTTTTACTTTAGCGAACAAGAACAATAAATTGGTATACTTTGAAGCAAGTGTATGTGCAGGCATACCTATAATACAAGGCATAAACGAGGGCTTGGCAGGGAATAATATAAGGTCTATTGTAGGGATACTTAATGGGACGACAAACTATATTCTCACCACCATGAGCAAGAATAATGTAGACTTTGGCACTGCGCTGCGCATAGCGCAGAAGAGAGGTTTTGCTGAGGCAGACCCCTCTTTAGATATTGATGGAGTGGATACTGCGCAGAAGTTGGCTATTTTGTCTTCTATATGTTACAACACTTGGATAAAATATGAAGATATCTACTGTGAGGGTATAAGAGAAGTGGATAAGGTAGATTTAGAGTTTATAGAGAAGGAATTTGGCATGGTGTTGAAGCTTTTTGGGATAGGGAAATTTCGTGAAGGTGCTGTGGAGGTGCACGTACATCCTACATTGATTCCTAAAACACATCCTTTAGCGAACGTGGATAATGAGTACAATGCAGTGTTAGTTTACGGTGACAACGTTGGGGACGTGTTATTTTATGGTCGTGGTGCTGGTGGCAGAGCTGCAGCAAGTGCTATTGTTTCCGATGTGATATACATTTCAAGACACATAATTTATGGTACTGCAGGGAAAATACCTTATATAGTGTATCAGAGGAAGAAATATTCCGTAATACCGATGAGTGACTTATCGTTTTGCTATTATTTGAGGTTTACAGTTGAGGATAAGCCTGGTGTGCTGGCGAAAATTACAGAAATTCTCGGCAACAATAAAGTTTCTATAGCGAGCATTTACCAGAAAGAACCTCTATTGGAATTGCACAAGCTCGTCCCTATAGTGATGTTGACGCACTTGTGTAAAGAGAAGAACCTGATGGATGCCTTGCAGCAAATAAGCCACCTGAAGATATTAAAGAAAAAAGCTGTTTACTATCGTATAATCTAATTTTTTTGAAATGGACAGCAGGTATGAGGGCGTAATAAAGCGCTATCGGGAGTACCTACCTGTTTCTGAAAACACTCCAATAGTTACACTTTATGAAGGCAACACGCCACTGATAGAAGCTAAAAACCTTAAGCAGAAATTTCTCCCGCGTTCTGAAATAAAAATCTACCTCAAATGCGAGGGTTTCAATCCCACGGGTTCTTTTAAAGACAGGGGAATGACTGTGGCAATTTCAAAAGCAAAAGAGAAGAATGCGGAGGCGGTAATTTGTGCTTCTACAGGCAATACAGCAGCATCTGCGGCAGCCTATGCAGCACGCGCAAATCTAAAATGTATAGTTTTGGTTCCGAGTGGTGCGATAGCCTTAGGTAAACTATCACAGGCTCTAATACATGGAAGTAAGGTTATTGCCGTTGATGGCAATTTTGATGTTGCATTAAAATTAGTTCGTGAGATAGTTTCCCGGTATCCTATTACGCTGGTTAACTCAATTAATCCCTATCGCATAGAGGGTCAGAAGACAGCAGCTTTTGAGATAATAGATGATTTAGGAGGTGTGCCGGACTATCAATTTATGCCCGTGGGCAATGCGGGTAATATCACTGCCTACTGGAAAGGATACAAGGAGTACGTTAGTCGTAAGCAGTTAGGCAAGTTGCCGAGAATGATGGGTTTTCAGGCTGCTGGTGCAGCACCACTTGTAGTTGGGCATCCTGTGGAGAACCCGCAAACTATTGCAACTGCCATACGCATAGGTAAGCCGGCATCCTGGGAGAAGGCTATTGCAGCACGTGATGAGTCCGGTGGTGTGATAGACACTGTTACGGATGACGAAATTTTAGAAGCCTACTATTTACTTGCTTCGTTAGAGGGGATATTTGTGGAGCCTGCGTCAGCTGCATCTGTTGCTGGGCTGATTAAATATATCAGGGCGGGATACTTCTCAGAGATGCAGAGGAGGGGTGTCCAGGTGGATATTGTGTGTATACTTACTGGGCATGGGTTGAAGGACCCGGATATCGCTATATCAACAGCAGAGAAAATTTACAAGATGAAACATGTAGCACCTAACATAGACGAGATAAGGAAACATATAGAAGATTAACACTTTTTTAGAAAGGAGGGTGATGAAAATTACAAAATGGGCAGAAAGGTAACAGGTGTCGTTCGTTTTGTTATTGTGTGTATGATAGTATTAATTTCGTGCGCCTCTTATAGCGATGTTCCTAAAGAGAGAGGCAACGTTTTTGGTGTAGTATCTATGATTGGAGTATCGGATTCAACTGCGATGAGTATATATTTAGACTATTTGCATGACTTAGTAGGGGATTGGGGTTTAGCAGCGAAGGCTTACGATGTGCCTGCGAGTTTTGAAGATGTTGAGAAGATAATAGTTACTTATAGGGCAAAAAAAATTATACCTATGTTCCATGTAGGGTCGCCGCCTACGGGTAGCCAGCCTGGCAGCGACGGCACCTTCAAAGAAGCAGCAAAGGTTTATGGTGAATGGTTTGCTGAAGCCAGGCGCAGACAATTGCCAATTTTGTATGTAGAGCTGATGAATGAAGTCAACCTTGATTCTAATTGGCCCCCGGAAAAGTATGCGCGTTGGTTATATGATTTCGCGAGGGAGATACATGCGGTATATCCCGAAGTGAAAGTTTGCAGTTGTGGTATGGCGGGCAGTGGCGCAGATTACTACGATAAGATGTTGACTGCTATGCCTGAGTTGAAAGAAGTTGTGGACGTCTGGAATTTGCATCCTTACTGTGCCAACCACCCACCGGATTATATGAAAGATGACTGCAGCATGGCTGCACACAAATGGACTGCAAAAGTTCTGCAAAAACATGGTATAAAAGAGCCCAAGTTCATACTTTCGGAGTTAGGCTATGAGCTTGGCGATAGGAGGGATACAAATTATCCGCCAATTGATGAATATAATCGTGCAGCGTACATAGTGGATGGTTTTATACAACATTATATCAATGATGAGAGAGTACTTGCAGCATGCCCGTTCACTTTGTGGGATCCTAACCAAGGTTGGGATGGCTGGGACTTGATAAAATATGACAGGACGCCCACGCCTATGTATAACGCATTGAAGGAATTGCCCAAGAAGGATGGTAAGGATTGGTTGCTGCGAGGTAAAGCAGTGATAAAAGGTAAGATTGTAGATGGTGAACTTGGGGTACCTGTGGAGAGAGTTTTTGTGTACACATTTCCTGGTTATTATGCTGCTGAGACAAATAACTTAGGAGAGTATGTTATTGAAGGAGTTCCTGTAGGGAAATATAAAATCAGGTGTCTAAAAGATGGATATATATCTTCTGGGGAAAAAGAGATAGAAGTTGTTTCAGAAGATGGTATTTATATATATAACGAAGCTATGAAGCGAGTAGGACTCATACCTGGCGGTATGGATGTGGCGGGTGATGGTGGCACAGTGCCTGCAGGATGGATAACGCTGGACGGGCAGCCACATTATGGTATACTTCGGATAGATAAGGAAGTGAAACGTTCTGGTAGCGGCTCGCAACGTATGAGAATTATTCCTGGCGGCTGGAAGCCTGCGATATGGTGTTGCGGGAGATACAATGATGCTATAAAGGACTGGGTGTATGCTTTAGAGGTATGGGTGAAGACCGAGAATTTAGTGATAGGTAAAGGGAAAGGTGTTGTTATATCCTTACAAATATGCAACAACGGTGGTGAGCCGATTGTTAGCCATACAGTAGTGGATGCATCAACAGGTACTACAGACTGGCATCCAATAACTTTGTCCTTGGTGTGTCCTGCGGAAGGTAGACGTACACGTGTAGATATTGGCGTAGATGCAGAGTCCGGCTTTGTGTGGATTGACGACGTTTTCCTGCACTATGCGAATTTGCCGCTACCTTCAGATTACGAGTTATGGAGAAGGGGGAAAGATGAAGAGAAGAGAGGTATAGTGTTAGGTTTTATTAAAGATAATTTAGGTCGCCCAATGAAAAATGTTACATTATGCACACAGCCCGGTAATTATTATGCCGTTTCCGATAAGAATGGATTTTATTCAATAAAAGAGATACCACACGGTAAGTATGTGTTAAGAGTGTGCCCTATGGGAGAATTTGAAAATAAGGAGAAAAAAATTGAAATAAGTAGCAAAAGGGAGATAGTAAGGGAAGATTTCATCTTTGGTAGAGAGCTAAAGCCTGGTGAGGTTAGGAACCCGAGTTTTGAAGAGCACGGTGTGGAACCAAAATATACGCCACATTGGAAAAAATGGGGCTCAATTGACGGTATATTAGAAGAGGGTAAGACGATATTCTCGCACGTACGCGCACACTCCGGGAAGTATTTTTTGCATGCTGGCGCAGGGTCAAATACAAAAAATGGCGGTGTGTACCAGTTGGTTGGTGTTGAGCCGAACAAGAAGTATCGTCTTTCGGCCTGGATACAGACTGCACAGGAAGGCGGCGAGAAAGGCGAAACAGCTGTAAGGATAGGTATAGATCCTTTTGGAGACGAGGATCCGAAGTCGCGAAATATTGTCTGGTCCAAGTACGAATTTAGCGAGAACGAATGGAAGCAGATAAGTGTTGAAGCGGTTGCGGAACAACCTGTGATTACTATATTTATTGAACTGAGGCAGCTGCGACCTAATCTGTGGAATGCCAACTGGGTGGATGATGTAGAGCTGCAAAGAATAGAGTGAAGGAATGTTTTTTTGTGGTAAATTTTTTTCAATTTTTTTATTTTTATTTGTTGCAGGTATGTAGAATTTTTGTATAATTTTAGTCAACATTTACAATTTTTCCTTTTTTAAGAAAGTAGAGAAGAAACAATTTTCAATGTAAAAAATGAGCCTACTGTGAAAGGAGATAAGGAAAGAAAAGAGATGAAAGAGGGGCTTATGTTCAAATTATCTTATATTATTATAATAATATTGATAATACCGATGTTCTTACAAAGTAATATTACAGCTGCGCTTATCATAAATTCTATAGAGACTGGTGTTAAAGAAGTGCAAGGCGGCGATAAAGAAAAAGTGGTATATATGTATGTCACCAATACTGGAGAAAAAGATATTTGGGTAGATACGGCTACACTAAGATTTATAAAAGAGAACACACAGGAAGATTTATCGCAATATTTTGTAGTTCACACAAGAGAGCAGCCTGTTATACCACGCAATGCGTCAAATGTAAAAATTGAGCTTCTCGTAGATGTCGCTTCTGAAGTCCCCCCTGCAACTGTAGAACTTGATGGTTATATAGTTGGCTGGGAGAATTTAATTATAAATGGCAGCTTAGAAGAACTCACAGGCGAGCCATCTCCTTTACAGTTAGTGCACTGGTGTGATTGGCCTAACCCGGATATGAACAGGAGCTATGCACCGGATACCACAACTTTTACGCACGGTAAACAGTCATATAAGATATCCGTCAACAGTCTCCTTAATCAGCAATGGGCAACAACAAGCACTGCAGGGTACCCTGGCGGCGGTGTAAATAAGGATTGGTTATACCCTATACAACCCAGTACTACTTATTACATAGAAATAAACTATAAGGATGATTTTCCACAAGGTACCCCTGTAACTCGTGTGTTAGTATGGGAAGAATTTACTGCTCAAAAAGAAGATATAAGACCTCACCACTATTTCTATCCTACTCATTCAGAAAATTGGCGCAAGTATAGCGCAGTAGTTGTAAGTTCTCCAACGGCTGCATATGTACGCGTATGGAGTGGTGTCCGCTCAGATGGGACCGGTGGCGTAACGGGCAATTTCTGGATTGATGGAGTAATATTCAGGAGGGAGCCAAAAGAGCTTATTGAAGATGCTTCTGCAGATGTGAAAGCCTCCTGGGTTGTGTATGCTGATACAACACCGCCTGCAAATATTACTGACTTATCAGCAAGAGAAGGTAGCAGACACGGCGAGATTGAGCTCTCGTGGACCGCGCCAGGTAATAATGGTATGGAAGGCGTTGCTGCAGTGTATGATATACGTTACGCAGAAACGCAAATCACAGAAAGCAATTGGTCTTCCGCAACACAGCTATTATCACCGCCACAGCCTCATGCAGGTGGCAGTAGAGAAGTTCTTAAAGTCACGGGGCTTGTTGTGGGCAGAACGTATTACTTTGCGATAAAGACGAAAGACGGTGCAGGGAACTGGTCAGGGATATCAAATTCCCCTTCTGCTACGCCATACCGTGACACTACGCCACCTACTGCACCGGGGCGCCCACGCGGCTATTACGATTCTTTAAGCAAGCTCTTGCGTTTTGAATGGGATCCCGCAAGCGATGATGAGAGTGATATAGTAAAATACCTATTATGCATAGGTGATACACCGGGCGGAAATAATGTGTTGAATGATTTTTCTGTAGGTAATGCAACTGAATACACTGTGTATATCACTCAGCTTAACCTATCTCCCGGGAAGAGGTATTTTGCAAAAGTTAAGGCAGAGAATGCTGCAGGGCTGCAAAGCGACTATTCAGAACCCAGTGAAGGCACT
>Ga0272449_1004931_pt1 | contig 10631 bp, 13 predicted proteins | sample YNPCB0241_FD_198679 | JGI IMG/M metagenome (GOLD analysis project Ga0272449, IMG submission 198679) | Hot spring sediment microbial communities from Yellowstone National Park, WY, United States - YNP-CB-024-1 | ecosystem: Environmental > Aquatic > Thermal springs > Hot (42-90C) > Sediment...
GCGGGTCCATTTTATAAAAGAGTTTTAGATAATCCAGAAAAAATTAAAATTCGTCTTTTAGAATATAAAAATCGCACTGAGCCTATTTTTGATTTTGTTAAAAAACAAGGGTTTAAAATTCATAATTTAGATGGTAAAAAAGCTCCTTATCAAATTTTTGAAAAAATATCTTTAATAATTCAAAAAAACTTAAAAAATAAATGATTTTTTTAAAGACTCCAGAAGAAATTAAAATTATGAAAGAAGCAGGTAAAAGACTTGCGGAGGTTTTAGATATTTTAAAAAACGAAATAAAAGAAGGAATTGAAACAAAATATTTAGATAATTTAGCTTATAAATTAATTAAAGAAAGATCTGCGGAGCCTGCTTTTTTAAATTATAAAACAGGCGCAGGAAGATTTTTCCCCGCTTCTTTATGCGTTTCTATTAATGAAACAATAGTGCATGGAATTCCTTCGGAATATAAAATTAAAAATGGGGATTTAGTTAAATTAGATATTGGATTAAGGTATAAAGGATATTATGCGGATATGGCTTGTACAGTTGGAGTTGGAGAAATTAGTGATGAAGCTAAAAGGTTGATTTCTGCCGTAGAAGAAGCATTTTTTACAGCTTTAAAATATGCGACACCAAATAATACATTAGGAGATATTGGTTGGGCAATTTCAAATACCGCAAAAAAATATGGATTTAGTGTTGCGGATAAACTTATTGGCCATGGTATTGGCAAGAGATTACATGAAGATCCGCAGGTTTTTAATTTTGGTTCGCCTCATAAAGGTATAAAATTACAAGAAGGAATGGTTTTAGCAATTGAACCAATGTTTTGCGCTAAAAGTGGAGAAGTTATAGAACAAAAAGACGGAAGTTTTAAAACAAAAGATAATTCGCTTACTGCTCACTTTGAGCATACTGTTGCTATTTTAAAAAACGGCCCAATGATTTTAACGAAAAAATGAATTATGAATAATGATGACGTAATGGTGACGTCGTACGTCCCCATTTTTGACTTTTAAATTTTAAATTTGTTATTATTTTAAATATGTTTACTTTTATTTTAGTTTTTTTAGGATTTTCATTTTTGATTTTGGCGCATGAAGCTGGACATTTTTTTATGGCACGCAAATTTAATATGAAGGTTGAAGAATTTGGTTTTGGACTTCCTCCAAGAATTTGGGGTAAACGCATAGGAGAAACTATTTATAGTATTAACCTTTTGCCTTTTGGAGGATTTGTTCATATTGCTGGAGAAACTGATAAACCAGATGAAAATTTAAATAAAATAAAAGAAGAAGAAAAACATAGACTTTTTTATTATCAAAGGCCAAGAAATAAAGCTTTTGTGGTTATTGCAGGAGTTTTAACTAATTTTTTAATCGGATGGATTTTAATTTCTTTAATTTTTATGATTGGTCAACCGTTTGCAATTATTGTTGGAAGAGTTTTGCCGGATTCGCCTGCAAGTCGAGCAGGAATTTTAGAGGGAGATTTAATTTTAAATTTTTCAAATGAAAATGATTTAAGAAATTATATTGCCTCAAATCCAAACAAAGAAATAACATTAAATATTCAAAGGGGGAAAAATCAAATTACAGTAAGTTTAATCCCAGAATTAAAAAATGGAAAAGGTTTTGCTGGTATTGCTTTTTCTGGGGGTGAAATTAAAAAAGAAAGACCTGATAAAGCTTTAATTAAAGGATTTACCACATCAATTGAAATAGTGAAAATGAACGCAATTGGTTTTTATGCTTTAATTTCTAATTTAATTAAAGGTAGAGGAATAATTGAGGGTGTGATGGGGCCAGTTGGTATTGTGAATTTTTCTAAAAAAATTGGAGATATAAGTTTAATTTATCTTTTAAATTTATTTGGTATTATTTCAGTGAGTTTAGCTTTTATAAATTTAATTCCATTTCCTGCTTTAGATGGCGGAAGATTAATATTTGTTTTTATAGAAAAAATAAAAGGCAGTCCAGTTTCTTATAAAATTGAAAGTATTATTAATAGCATTGGTTTTATTTTGCTTTTAATTTTAATTGGTGTTATAACCATAAGAGATGTTAAATTATTGTTTTAATTCTTGAAAAATATAAAAGTAAATTTTAAAATTATAATATATTTTTGTTTTGAGGGGGTGGCAAGGAGAGCACTCATTCATCAAAAACAAATAGTTTGGAGGTCACCACTTGTCACCCCCTTAAAACAAAAATATGAAATTTTTAAGAAATATTTCTTTAAAAAAAATTAGCAATTTTCGTATTGGTGGAAAAGCAAAATACTTTTTTGAAGCTAAAAATATTTCCGAAATTAAAAAAGCTTTAATTTTGGCAAAAAAATTAAAGACTAAAATTTTTATTTTGGGAGGAGGAACAAATATTTTATTTAATGACAAAGGTTTTGATGGTTTGGTTTTGATTCCTAAAATAAAATTTATTAAAAAAATTAATAAAAATATTGTAAGGGTAGGTGGGGGCGTAGAAGTAAAAGATTTTTTAAATTTTTTAGTTAAAAATGAATTATCTGGTTTAGAATGGGCAGGAGGATTGCCTGGAACAATTGGAGGAGCAATTCGTGGAAATGCGGGAGCTTTTGGAGGAGAAATTAAAGATAATTTAATTCAAGTTAAAAGTATTGAAATAAATACTTTAAAAGAAAAAATTAGAAATAATAAAGAATGCTTATTTGATTATCGTTTTAGTATTTTTAAAGATAAAAATGTTAATGAAATAATTTTGTGGGCAGATTTTAAATTTAAAAAAAGAAAAAAAGAAAAAATTTTAAAATCTATTAATGAAAAAATAAATTATCGCAAAGAACGTCATCCAATAGAATATCCAAATATTGGAAGTATTTTTAAAAATGTTCCTGTAGAAAATTTTAAAAAAGAATTTATTGAATATTTTAAAAATAAAAATATAATTAAAACAGACCCCAAACCAGTTGTTCCTTCTGCTTTTTTAATAGCGGAATGTGGTTTGGGGGGTAAAAAATACGGAGACGCTTGCATTTCTTTAAAACATACAAATTTTATTGTAAATTTAGGTAAAGCCAAAGCAAAAGATGTTAAAAAATTAATGAATTTAATTCAAAAAAGTGTTAAACAAAAATTTAACATTTCACTTCAAAAAGAAATTATAGAAGTTTGAAAAAATTACAAAAACTTGTTGTATTTTTTTTAAAAAAAATATTGTAAAATAAAAATGAAAGGAGTAAAATAAAAAGAGATAAAAACAAAAAGGAATTTAATATAAATTAATTTAAAGGTCGATAAAAAAACAAAAAAATGGCAAAGAAAGTAGTAAAGAAGCCAGCGCCAAAAAAGGCTAGCAAAAAGCCGATGAAGAAGGGTTGCAAATAAATTAAAACAAAACCCTTCACAAAACTCCCGCTAATGCGGGGGTTTTGTTTTTCTATAGACAAATTTAATTTTTGTTGCTAAAATGAATTTATGAAAATTAATATTAAAGCAACAAATTTAGAATTAACTTCCGCAATTAAAAATTATATTGAAAAGAAAATTGGTAGTTTAGAAAAATTTTTAAAAAAAATTGAGGCGCAAAGCGAAATAGAAGCTTATGTTGAAATATCAAAAATTACTCGTCATCATCACAAAGGAGAAGTTTTTTATGCGGAATTAAATTTGAATTTACCACACAAACTTTTACGTCTTGAGGAAAAAAGTACAAATCTTTATTCTGCTATTGATATATTAAAAGATAAGGCTCGAGCTCAAATTTCTAAAATTAAATCTAAAACTAACTTAAGAAAACTAAAATGATTAACTTTATAAAAAAATTTTTTAGTCAAGAAAAAAGTCTTGGTAGATTTTGGCCTCTTGTTTATAAAATAAATGCTCTTGAAAAAGATTTTGAAAAGTTAAGCGATGAAGAAATTAAATTAAAAAGTAAAGAACTTAAAGAAAGAGTTTTAAAAAGTCAAAATTTAGATGAGGTTATAGTAGAGGCCTTTGCTTTGGTTCGTGAAGCATCAAAAAGAACCTTAGGGCAAAGACAATACGATGTTCAAATTTTGGGTGGTTTAGTTTTGTATTCTGGTGCTATTTCGGAAATGATGACTGGTGAAGGAAAAACGCTTTCTGCTGTTGCTCCTGCTTATCTTCATGCTTTAAAAGGCAGGGGTGTTCATATTGTAACTGTAAATGATTATTTAGCAAGACGCGATACGGTTTGGATGGGTCAAATTTATCATTTTTTAGGACTTTCGGTTGCTTGTTTAGTTCCTGACGGCGCTTATATTTATGATCCAACTTGGCATATTAAAGAAGAAGGAGAATTATTAATAGATAAAGAAAGAGATACAACGGGAAGTTTTAGAATCCAACACGAATTTTTGCGTCCAATTACAAGGCGTGAAGCTTATTTAGCTGATATTACTTATGGCACAAATCAAGAATTTGGATTTGATTATTTAAGAGATAATTTAGCTTATAGTTTAGAAAATCAAGTTCAAAGAAGAATTGAATCTGAAAATAAAGATAAATTATTTTATTATGCAATTATTGATGAAGTTGATTCTATTTTAATTGATGAAGCGCGAACGCCATTAATTATTTCAGCTCCTGATATGGAATCAAGCGAATATTATAAATTATTTGCTAAAATTGTGCGCGAACTTGAACCTGAAAAAGATTATGTAGTTGATGAAAAACATCGTTCAGTTGCCATAACAAATTCAGGAATTGAAAAAGTTGAAAATATTTTAGGAATTCAAAATCTTTATGCCACTGAAAATTTAAAATTAGCGCATTATTTAGAAGAAAGCTTAAAAGCAAAAGAATTATTTAAAAGAGATAGAGATTATGTTGTTAAAGGTGGAGAAGTTATTATTATAGATGAATTTACAGGAAGAATGCTTCATGGAAGAAGATATTCTGGAGGATTGCATCAAGCTATTGAAGCCAAAGAAGGAGTTAATGTTAAAGAAGAATCAAAAACTTATGCTAAAATTTCAATTCAAAATTATTTTAGAATGTATGAAAAATTAGCAGGAATGACTGGAACCGCTCAAACTTCTGCTGAAGAATTTTATAAAGTTTATGGACTTGAAACTTACTCTATCCCTCCAAATAAACCTTGTATTCGAAAAGATTTACCTGATGTTATTTATAAAACAGAAAAAGCAAAATGGAATGCTGTTGTAAATAAAATTGAAGAAATTCATAAAACAGGACAACCAATTTTAGTTGGTACAACATCTATTCAAAAAAATGAATTATTATCCGCTCTTTTATCGCAAAAAGGCATAAAACATAATGTTTTAAATGCAAAACATCACGAAAAAGAAGGAGAAATTATTGCTCAAGCAGGAAAATTAGGAGCTGTTACGGTCGCAACAAATATGGCTGGTAGGGGAGTTGATATTATTTTAGGAGGAAATCCTCCAGATTTAAAAGAAGCAGAGCGAGTTAGGGAGCTTGGAGGTTTATTTGTTATTGGTACAGAGCGTCATGAAGCTCGTCGTATTGATAATCAATTACGCGGACGCGCTGGAAGGCAAGGCGATCCAGGATTTTCACAATTCTTTTTGTCATTAGAAGATGATTTGCTTAGAATTTTTGGAGGAGACAAAATTAAAAATTTAATGTCAAAATTTGATCTTCCTGAAGATATACCTCTTGATCTTAATTTATTATCAAAAGTGATTGAACAAGCGCAATCTAAAGTTGAGGGCTTAAATTTTGATATGCGCAAGCATTTATTAGAATATGATGATGTTTTAAATAAGCAAAGATTAGCGGTATATAAAAGAAGACAAGAAATTTTATCTACTTTAAACATTGAAGATTTAAGCAAAATTGTTTTTGAATCTTCAAAAAATGCCTTGCATCATATTTTAAATCAAAGAGAAGAAATATTAAAAAATAATCCAAGCGAAAATATTATTCCATTAAAAGAATTTTTGGAAAAACTTTTTTACGATGTTGGTTTATTAGAAAAAAATGAAACTTTTACAAAAGACCCAGAAATAAAAGAATTGGAAGATTTACTTGCGGAGAAAAGTCTTGAAATAAGTTTTGATCCACAAACACGAACAAGGCTTTTAGGAATTTTAGATTCTCTTTGGGTAAATCATTTAGAAAATTTAGACGCTTTAATTGAATCAATTGGGTTAAGAGCTTATGCGCAAAAAGATCCTTTGGTTGAATATCGGCACGAGGCGCATAGATTATTTTTAAATTTTTGGAAAAATTTCGATGATTTGGTCTTTTCCAATATTTTTAAATTAGCTGATAAAAATTTTATAAGCAAACAAAAAATTGTATCTAAAAATATAAATCCTTTAAGCGAAAAACAATTATCAAATCCAAGTCAGCAACCATTTTTAATAAATAAAAAAGTTGGAAGAAATGATCCTTGTCCTTGCGGAGCAAAAGACAAAAACGGACGTCCAATAAAATATAAGCGCTGTCATGGAAGATAAAAATTTGACAAAAAATTTTTATTTATTAAAATAAAATTAGTCTTCGGGGGTAAACCCCGCTCCGCCCAACCCCGTCACCTTCGTGGTGACGGGGTCTTTTTATTTAAATTACTTGTAAAAATTTATTTTATTTTTTAAAATAAATCTATGATTACGCAAGAATTAATTGATTATATAAAACAACAATTAAATCAGGGCGTAGAAAAAGAAAAAATTAAACAATTATTACTTGCTAATGGTTGGCAAAATGAAGATATTGAATATAAATTTGTTTTTAATTAATATTCAATTTTAACCCCTAAAATTTGACAAAAAAATTTAATTTGTTAATATTTAGTTCAGTTGCTTCAGGGGTTTCAGTGCTGCCGGGAACCCCGCCAACCTCTGGCTGGCGGGGTTTTCTATTTAATTGCTTTAAAAATTTGACAAAAAATATTGTTTTGACTATAATTTTTATACCATTTATAAAGTGGTTTTATTTTTATATATTATGTTTTTAGGTTGTTTTATTTTAAAAGGAGCTTTTTATTTTGAATTTTATGAATAGTCAAGATAAAAAAGCTCCTCAAGTAAATGGGCTGATAGAAGAGGCATTGCCGTCGTTAACTTTTCGCGTAAGATTAGAAGATGGAAGAGAAGTTTTAGCTCATTTGGCTGGTAAATTAAAATTAAATCGAATTAGAGTTTTACCTGGAGATAAAGTTATAGTTGAATTAGGTCCAGATGGAAGAAGAGGTAGAATAATTAAAAGACTATAATGAAAGTTCAAAGTTCTGTTAAAAAAAGATGTAAGGATTGTAAGATTGTTAGACGTCGCGGTCGAGTTTATGTTATTTGCAAAATCCCAAAACACAAACAAAGACAGGGATAATTTTATTTTTCATAAAAATGAGAATACTTGGAGTAAACATTCCAGATAATAAAAGAGTAGAAGTCGCTTTGACTTATTTTTACGGCATTGGAAGAAGCCTTAGTAGAAAGGCTTTATTAGAAACAAATATAGATTTTGATAAAAGAGTAAAGGATTTAAATCCAGACGAATTAAATCGTATTAAAAATTGGATAGAAACAAACTGCAAAATTGAGGGGGCTTTGCGCCAAGAAATAAGACAAAATATTAATCGTTTAAAAGAAATTGGGTGCTATCGTGGAATTAGGCATATAAGAGGTTTACCTGTTAGAGGTCAAAGAACAAAGACTAATTCCAGAACTGTAAGAGGAAACAAAAGAAGAACAGTAGGGAGTGGTCGAAGAAAAATTGAATTAAAATAATAAAAATATGGGTCAAAAAAAGGTTGTAGAAAAAAAAGCAGAAGAAACAAAAGAAATAGAAAGTAAATCGGTTGCTAAAAGCGCCTTAGCTAAAAAATATAAAAACGTAGAAAACGTACGTATTTATATTAATTCTACTTATAATAACACTATTATTACGGTTACAGATTTAAATGGTAATGTTTTAACATGGGCATCTGCTGGATCTTTAGGTTTTTCTGGACCAAAAAAAGCGACACCATTTGCTGCGTCAAAAGTTGCTTCAGTTATTGCAGAAAAAATAAAACCTCTTGAAATTAAAAATATGGAAATATATGTTAAGGGTATTGGTGCGGGTAGAGATTCTGCTATTCGATCATTAGCAGAAGCGGGTTTTAATATTGTTTTATTGAAAGATGTAACGCCAATTCCTCATAATGGTCCAAGGCCTCCAAAGGTTAGAAGAGTTTAAAAATTAATATGCAAAAAGTTAAAGAAAAAAAAGAAAGAGCATTGGGTGTTCATTTGCATTTGAAGGGAATTAGATGCGCTTCTCCAAAGTGTGCTTTAACTCGTAGACCTTATCCGCCTGGAATGCATGGAAAAAAGAAAAAATTTAAATCTATTTCAGAATACGGTCAGCAATTAAATGAAAAACAAAAATTAAAACTGTATTATAACATTAGCGAAAGAACTTTAAGACATTTATTTAAAAAAGCTCAAAAATCAAAGGGTTCAATTGCAGTAAAACTTTTAGAATTATTAGAAAAAAGATTAAGTAATGTTATTTTTTTAGCAGGTTTTTGTTTATCAAGAGCAATGGCACGAAATATGTTAAGAGATAGACATGTTTTGGTTAATAATAAAAAAGTAAACATTGGAGGTTATGAAGTAAAAATTGGGGATGTTATAAGCTTAGATGAAAAAATTAAGAAAACACCATTATTTGAAAAAATCGTTGAAAATTTAAAAAATTATAATCCGCCAAAATGGTTAGAGGTAGACAAAAATAATTTTATTTGTAAAGTTATAGATAATCCAGAAATAAATTTTGAATCATTGCCATTTAAAATAGAGCCAATAATTGATTTATTTAGTCGTTAAAGAAGGTCGCATTAAAAATAAAAAAATTATGGAAATAGTTCATTTAAGTTCTACTGTAAGTATTAAAAGAATAGAAGAAACATTTAATAAAGGTGTTTTTGAAATAGAGGGTTTATATGTTGGGTATGGTTTGACTTTGGGAAATGCTTTAAGGCGCGTTTTGCTTTCTTCATTACCTGGTGCTGCGGTCACTTATATTAAAATTAAACATGCTCCTCATGAATTTATGTCTTTGCCTGGAATTAAAGAAAGCGTTTTAGATATATGTTTAAATTTTAAAAAATTACGTTTTCGCATGTACACTGACGAACCACAAACATTATATTTAAAAGCAAAAAAAGAAGGTGTTGTTTATGCTTCGGATATTGAAGAAAATTCATTAGTGGAAATTATTAACAAAGATCAAGAATTAGCAACTATAACGGATAAAAATACAACATTTGAAGTAGAATTAACAGTTGAAAGAGGATTGGGATATGTTCCAGTTGAAGCCCGTAAAAAAGAAAAACTGCCAATCGGCGCTATTGCTTTAGATGCCTTTTTTTCGCCGGTGGTAAATGTTAGTTATGAAGTAGAAAATATGCGTGTTGGTAGTTATACAGATTATAATCGATTAAGAATTTATATCGAAACCGATGGAACAATTAGTCCATCTTCTGCTCTTCATAAAGCAGGAAGTATTTTAAAAGATCATTTTGAAAAAGTAATGGAAATCGATGTTAAGCAATTTGATGTTGATTCTAAAAAAGAAATTAAATTAGAAAAACCAAAAGAAGAAAAGAAAGAAGAAAAAGAAAATAAAAAGAAAAAAACAAAAAAATAAAACATGAGGCACCACAAAAAAGTTAAAAAATTTCATAGAAAAAGAGGTAAAAGGCGCGCTTTTATTAAAAATTTAGCCCAAAATTTAGTGCGCGATGAAAAAATTGAAACAACAGAAATTCGAGCAAAAGCTTTAAGATCTTTTGTTGAAAGATTAATTACTTTAGCTAAAAAACAAACTTTAGCAAGTAGACGTTTAATTATTGCAAGATTGGGTAATGAGAAATTAGCTCATAAATTATTTGACGTTATTGCTCCACGTTATTTAAATAGACCTGGTGGTTATCTTAAAATAACAAAATTAGCCAAAACACGCAAAAGAGATTCTGCACCAATGGTCACTTTAGAATTTGTTAAATAAAATGGATTATATTATTGATGCTAAAAACAAAAAATTGGGTAGATTAGCTTCAGAAATAGCTTTAATTTTACAAGGTAAAAAAAGTCCAAAATATGATCCGAGATTAGTAGGAAATGATAGGGTGATTTTAAAAAATTATAAAAAAATTTCATTTGATGAATATAAATTAAAAAATAAAAAATATTATCGTCATAGCGGTTATGTTGGACACTTAAAAGTAAAAACCTTAGAACAAGTTTGGAGTAAAAATCCTAAAAAGGTAATATTAGAAGCTGTTCGTCGAATGCTTCCAAAAAATAAATTAAATAGTCGAAGATTAAAAAATATTATTTTTGAAGACTAATATGACAAAAGAAATTAAAGAAAAAAAGAAAAAAGAAGGAACTACAAAGAGATATATTGAAGCGGTTGGTAGAAGAAAAACCGCAACCGCACGCGTACGCATTTACGAAGGTAGGGGAGAAAATTTAGTTAACGATAAACCAGTAAATCAGTATTTTACAATTGAAAGATTTCAAAAAACAGTATTAGATCCTATAAAACTTTTAAAAATTAAAAATATTTATTTTACAGCTAAAGTAAAAGGTGGTGGAATAATGGCTCAAGCAGAAGCAATTAGACACGGACTTTCAAGAGCCTTAGTGAAATTTAA
>Ga0272449_1004932_pt1 | contig 10628 bp, 7 predicted proteins | sample YNPCB0241_FD_198679 | JGI IMG/M metagenome (GOLD analysis project Ga0272449, IMG submission 198679) | Hot spring sediment microbial communities from Yellowstone National Park, WY, United States - YNP-CB-024-1 | ecosystem: Environmental > Aquatic > Thermal springs > Hot (42-90C) > Sediment...
GATGCGGGATACCATCAACTCTGCCATCCGTCGCCTGCGAGAGGAGATTGAGCCGGACCCCGACCATCCAACATACATCCAGACCGTCCGCGGGAGCGGGTACAAACTGGTTCTACCAGACGTGTCATCATAAGCCAACTCTCTGCGGCCCTCCTTAGTTTTGCCACCTTTTAGCCATCTGGTTGCCTTCCTTCGCGCGAAATTGCCATCGGAGTTCGTGGTCGGTCCCTCATCTCACCTCTTCCCATTACCCACCCGCCATTCTATTTTGCATCACGGCGTGTCTCCGTTGGATAGTTACTGACCGATTGCCATCTGCATCCGCGCCGTTTTCCCGCATAATAGAAGCGGCTGGGGAAAATAGTGATCGTCTCTCAACCCGGCGAAGGAGGAGGTGAGATGATGGCGCAGGATATGACGAAAACGATTCTGGTGCTGGTGCTCCTGGGGGCCTGCCTGGCCGTGGCGGTCTTCCGCCCCCAGATTCTCCCGCCTCTCACCCCCACGCCCGCGTCTCCGGGAGGAGCACCCCCGTCGTCCGGATTTCAGGCCCAGAACAATCCGGCCCAACCCGAGCCGACGCCGGTTCCGGAGGGAATCGCCCAGGAAGAAGAACTGGCTCGGCGGGGGAAGGCGCTGGATGAGCGAGAGGCCGCCCTGGACCAACGGGAGAAAGAACTGGACGAACGGGAGGCAGCGCTGAGGCAACGGGAAGAGGAAGTGGCCCGGCAGGAAGCGGCGGTGGTTCAGCGGGAGAAGGAACTGGACCAGCGGGAAGCGGCGCTGGCGGAGCGGGAAAGGGCGCTGGACCAGCAGGAAGCGACTCTGGCCGAAGAGCGGGCAGAACTGGAACGCCTCTGGCGCTGGATCCTCGCCGTGGCAGTGGTGACCGGGATGTTGGCCCTGCCCTCCCTTTTCGCCCTGTTCCTTCTGTGGAAAGTGTCCCGGGAAACCGCCGAAGCGGCCCGGGCAACCCGGGTAACCCGTGAGGGAATTTCCTGGAAGACCGTTCCCACCGGTCGGCCCACTTCAGTGGCGGGAGCCGTTGCGGGCGGCAACGGACGGAGCCAGAGAGAGGAGGTGAGACCCAGAGGATAACGGTTTTGGATCAACCCCAATGTAAGGCCTGAGCCCGGGTGGGCGGCGAAGCCGCCCGCCCGGGTTTGGTTTCCCTTTATACCAGCAAGTTCACGGGGACCCGCTTCTCTTCCAGCACCTGGCCGGTGTCGGCATCCAGGAGACGGATGGTGGTCTCCAGGGGCGGCCCGGCAAATTCGTCCAGCCAGGAGAACCGGACCGTCTGCTCGGGCTGCTGCAGGCTCAGGGTGACCGGCCGGCTGCGCGTTCCCCCGACCTCCACGATGACCGGCCGCTCTCCGGCAAGGAGGTCCGCCGCCCCGGTGACCCGGACCCGGAGGGCCACCACGCGACTGGTCAGGGCCGGCGGTGCTTCCAGGCTGACTTCCACCTTCCGGGCGGCGGGGGCGACCGCCTGCCCGCACAGCAGCGGCACTATCGCCTCCTGCAAACTCAGCCCTCCGTGCAGGAAAGCCCCCACCGACCCTTGCAGCGCGAAGACCGCCAGCCCTTTCGGGAAGGCCAGCGTCAGGTCGCCGCGCAGGCCCTGCTGCGCGGCCGTCAGGCCCAGGCATCCCTCCGCCGACCCGCCAGCGGCAAAACGCCGCCCCCGCCAGTACGCTGCTGGCACCGGGACACCTTCCGGGCTCACCCCCGGCGGCAAATACAGGAAGCCATGGTCCGCAGTGACGAAGAACTGTTCAAACCCCTGAGAGGCCAGAAACCGAATGGCCCAAGCAATCCGGTCCACCATGTCCAGCAGTCCCGCCGGAAACAGGTCGGCCAGGAAGGTACCGGACCGGTCCACTTCCTGGGAAAGGACGACGGCCGTCTGGATGCCCCGCCAGTCCGTCTTCTGGACATCCTCAAGGGATACCACCTGGCCTCCCGCTCCCAGATGCTCCTGCAGGCGCGCGATTCGCTCCGCCCGACCGCTGACCGGCGTCTCTCCCAGGCGCGCCTGTATCTGCTCCCGCTCCACCGCCAGGGCCAACCGGCCCGCCGCGTCCGGCAGCAGGGCCGACATCCCGACTTCGGTCACCGTGGGGAGGTACGCCACCAGGGCCTCCGGTTCCCAGCGCACCCCTCTACCCGTCCGCTCTGCCAGGAGATGGGCCAGGTCGTAGCGGAGCGCGTCCACGAGGAGGACCGCCGTCCGCCGCCGGGGATGGCCCACCCGCGACCAGAGAGTGGCCTGGGTGGGGTGCCAGCCCTCCCGCGCCACCGCTTCAGCCAGGCGACGGTTCACCCGGTCCAGCCAGTCGCCGTAGGCCCGCCAGGCGGGTTCGGCGAAGCGGCGGCGGTCATCGGCCGAGAGGTGGTCCGCCAGCGCGGCCAGTTGCAGAGCCCAGAGGTCCAGTTGCCACCAGGATTCGGTGTAGCGGGCGACCAGTTCCTCCACCCGCGCGTGCCTCTGGCTCTCTTCTCCGGCCCGGGCGCACTCCTGAACCAGACGCGCGGCCAGCGCCAGCCCCTCCCAGGTCTGCCCCAGCGCTTCATCCTGGCGGGCCCAGAAGAGGGATTTCCGCCGCTCGGCGATTCGGGCGACCTGTTCGGCCTTCGTGCCCAGGTTGCTCCCGTCCGGGGAGACCGCGCTCTGCACCTCCTGCAGCCAGAGGTCGTCCATGCACCGCACGGTCTCGGCGTCCAGCAGGGAGTCCTCCACCGTCAACTGCCGGGCCAGAGCGTACTCCTGCTCCACCGCCTGCGCGGCCTGACCGTAGGCGTCCAGCAGGTCTATCCGCTGCCGCCACCGCCGGGCCAGCCCGGCGGCCCGCTCCCGCCGGGCCGGGTCGGAGGGGAGGAAGAGGAACCGGGAAGCCAGGGCCGGCTGGTGGGCCGTCACCTCGGCCAGAAGGACCACCACGCGAGCCTGCTGCCGCAGGATGCCCTCCTCCTCGGGGGCGTTCTCCCACCCGAACCAGTGGGCGACCTCCCGGCGCCATTCCTCCCAGAGCCCCCGCTCCGCCAGGCGCGGCTGCCAGGAATCGCTCGTAGGCAGCAGCAGCCGTTCCAGTAAGGCTTGCAGGGTGGCCTTCTGTTCGTAGAGAGGGATCGGCCGCTTACGGCAGAAGCAGTTCGGTCACACTCTACGTTTCCGCACTGGCGTAGCACAGGCTCACCAGCCATTATCGGGCGAGGCCGCTACAGCCTCCTGGAGATTGCGGTACAGGTAGGCCAGGGCCTTGGGGGTGACAGAGAATTGCCCACGCTGGTCAGGAAGAAGGGGAGGCCTTTTGCTGGGCCACGGCCTCTCGGTGGGCGCCTGCAGGGTCTGAGCGCTGGGGGTATAGGAGATGGCAAAGCGATCCACGAGATACGAGCCTTCGGGCAGGTGGGGCTTGCAGGGGCAGGAGGGCCAGGCGGCCGGAGGGGATGAAGGTGATGGACCTCACCCTCTCCCCGTATATAATAGGGGAAAACGGGCAACAGATTCGCTTGGCTACACTTGGTGTATCAAAACAGGAGAAAGCCAGGTGGTATCATTTCGGTTAATAGCCAACTCACATCTCGCGTTCCACAAGGCAATTTCTGGGCTCCCTTGTTCCAAAAGAGATTTATAGAACGCCAGCGCCAGCCGTCGTGCCCCGTCATCAGAAACTGGCCAGCGGAAGCCCAATACCGAGGGCACGCCCGCCTGAGCAACCGCGTCAGCCAAGCCAAGGAAATCGTCATCCAGCGAGGTCTGCGAAGCGCCTGTAGCTGTGCCGTAGCAACAACTCAAATAGACCAAGCGTACTTCTGATTGGCCGAGCAGCATTTTTAACTCAGCCGCTGTCATCGGTATAATTTCCCCTTGCCTGTTTTCTCTGGCCCAGAAGTAGAGGCTGCTTTCCTCGGGAGAGCCTATATTATACGAGCCGTGTCCCGCATAATGTATAATATCGTATTTGCAATTTCTCAGCTCTTCCCGGACACGTTCGTATGTGGCCTGCTCCGTGGGAATAAGTTTTGGCTCAATGAAATCCTGATGATGTTGTTGTAAGTAGCGGTGCAGTTCCCGGGCCTCATCGTCCACACCATCTATCCAAGGCCGCGTGTTGGACGCGATGATTAAAACGCGGATCTTTTCCTTCAACGCCAGTATGGAACTTGATAGTGCTTCCCGTTTCGGAATAGTGTTGTAAACGAAGCGGGCGACCGGATGCTGAAGTACCAGGTACTCTGGCGGATTGTCGGAGCGTATGAACTCCAGCGGCAACCGGAGAAATTCTCTCGGAGTTTCAAAAAACAATAACAAGAGATTCCGGCCCTGGATATACGCTGCTGTGTAAGCCGTGGAAACTTCGGGGTTTGCCGCAAATATATCACGCCATAGGTTGCAGCCGATATCTTTCACCTGGAAGCGCCAATCAGCCGGGTCCTTCCAGGCACTTTCCGCCCGCCTGGCGTAGCGCTCAACATCTATCTCCAGAACCCTTGATGTTCGCGTTGAACATACATAAAGACCGTGGGCTCTAATTCCCACATGCTGGTTTGCGACCAAGGAAATAGATAGGCGATTAGTGGATGTCTTCGCTCCAAATCTTGGCTGGCAGGCTTTCTGGCTCGCTTCATCAAGGGCGGCCAGAATCTGGTTGCACCAGTCCTGTGTTGTTCTGTCAATAAAATCAATAACTCCAATGCGACCAATCGCGTGTACAATTTGCTTCGTTCTCACATAGCGAGTCAGCAAAATAACTTGCAGGTCCGGCCTGACCTTGCGAAGGGCTGCTGCCAGGACCAATCCACTCTCGTCTTCTTCATCTTCTCCGTGCAGGCGCACATCAATAATCGCGAAATCAAATTGCTCTTTGGTGAGGGCAATAAATGCTTCGCCCTCGTTACCTGCTACATATACGGAGTGCCCCGCATCAGCAAGGAACCCCCGTAGCGTGTTGCGTACATCAGCATTGTCATCCACCACCAGAATTTTGTACATCGTTGTTTGCCTCCCGTCTCTCTCCCCTTTTCGGCCTGGGCAACTATTTCCCCCAGTGTGTCTGTATGTAATCCAAGGTCGCCTTCACGTCCAAACTTCGGGTTGTGTTGCCCGCGCGTACCCAAAATAAGTGAGCATCGCCCTTATTGAAGAATACCGGTTTGGGGCTTCTTTGAACAGAAACTATGCAAATTTGCTTACCTTCTATGGACTCAAAGCGTGTCCGGATATACTGTAAATGCTCTGGACCCAGGTAGTTTGTGATAATATCTACCAGTGCCAGTTGAAATCTATCGGTGTTCCGTTTGTGCAAGGCTCGTAAATCGTGTTCAATGCCCAGAATCGTACCGTCATCGGCCACGCCGATAAGCAAGTGGCCACCGTCGGCGTTCAACATGCCGGCAATCGTCGCGGCAACGGCCTCTTGGGGGCGCTTGTCAACAGCGCGCTTATCAAAATCCCACCGGAGGCTGGACTTGAACTCCACATGCTCATTTTCGCCCTGTGCAATCAACTCGCGAATTGAGGCTAACCTATGCTCAAGTGCCCGCCTTACATATTTTGACAGTTGCTCCACTTCGCATTTTTCCAGAAAACCGAATGCGGGCGCGGACCCGTCTATGCCGGGCTGAAGAGCCTCCCGTACCATCCTGATATCCGCGTAGCCAGTCAAAATAATGATAGCCGTATCGGGGCTCTTTTCCCTGATCTCGTGCATCAACAGCAGCCCGTCCCGGTTCTCTTCATCGGATTCATCCAGACGCACATCCAGGACCGCCACATGAAAGTGCTCCTCCTCCAGCATCCGCAAGGCCTCAACTCTGGTGGATGCCGAAAACACTTCATAGCCTTCATCCGAGAGGAGGCCAGAAAGCGTAGCACATACATCCGGCAGGTCATCTACTACGAGGATGCGCGGCTTATGCATACTTATAATCGCTCTTTCCTGCTATGACAGGGTTTCCTGAACAAGATGGACCAGGTTTTCGGTCTCGGTCTTCGGTATAAAATTTTCCACCAGCCTCCGGCCCTGGGAGTCGGGTTCCATAGCCCGTTTGATTGCCTCAGATGTGCCATAGCCTGTTATGATGAGGACTTTGGTAGCAGGCCATCGCTGTTTGATTTTGGCTGCCAAATCCAGTCCCTCAGTATTCTCCTCGTCCGACTCATCCAGACGCATGTCTATTAGGGCCAAATCAAAACCATGATGAGCACTGATCAGATTCAGCGCGCTGTCCGAGGAATCAGCGACATAGACTTCATATCCCTCGTCCGCCAGCAGACCGCTAAGTGTCGCGCGCCAGTCAGGCAGGTCGTCCACCACCAGAATCTTTTGTCTATTTGCCATTTGTGGTTACTCCTCTGCACCGATTGGGAGACTATTGACTTCAGCAACAGCAGGGATTACTTCCCTGACATGCCTGAGCAAGTCATTTCGCCCAAAGGATTTGGCAAAGTAGCGCAATGCTCCCAGGCGGTAGGCAGCAAGGGCTTCCCGCGTCGTTGGCTGCACGGTGGTAACGATTACCCTTTTATCGGAGTATTCCCTGGCAATCAATTCCAGCACATCCAGACGGCGGGAACTGGCGATGATCAGGTCAAACTGCCGTTTCTTCAGTTCATCCAGTGCTGTCCGAGCGTCCGGTGCGACGACAATTTCAAACCTGCTCAGGTCGTTTTTGGCGAATTCAATCCAGCGAGGCTCATCGTCAACAATCAGAATTCGTGCCTTCATCACTGCACCTCCTTTCGGGTGGTCGGTACCGGAATCTGGACTTGCATCGTTGTTCCCGTGCGGTCAGTATGTTCTATTCCGATTTTACCTCCCAGGCTTTCCAAAATCAAGCGGCTGAGCCAGAGACCCAATCCGGTACCCTCTTGCGGATCTTTGGACGGAACCGGCCTGTTAAACAGACGCTGCTGGATTTGGGATGGAATCCCGGGGCCTGTATCCTGGACGCGTATGCAAACTATAGAGCCATCCAGTCGGCTGGTAATGGTCAGTTGACCACCGCTTTCTCGCATCGCGCGGTAAGCATTGTCCACCAAATTTCGGAAGATTTCGGCAATCTGACCAATCGGAGCGTAGATTCGGGGGATAGAATCGTCCAAATCCAGCGTGACCATGACTTTTGGACGCGCAGGGTCTTTTTCCCATTGCTCAGCAACTTTGCTGGTCATCTCGGTAATGACAGCGTTGACATCTACCTCCTGCGGTTCTATCTCCCGGAGCGGTTCCTGGATGCGGGCTATCATCTCCGAGGTGAGGCGCGCGTTCCGTTCTATAATATCAAGGATTTCTGTGACTTCCGTGTCCATTGGGTCAACGCGTCGCCGCAAGCGCATTACGTTGGGAACAATAATGTTAAAAGTGTTGTTGATGCGATGCTGTAGTGTTGCCATCGCAGTGCCCAGTGTAGCTAATTGCTTCGTGGCAATGATTTCGTTTTGAAGGTTGAGTGTTTCTTGATATAGCCGAGCATTTTCAATAGCAATGGCTGCTTGATTCGCCAGTGCTTGGAGAACGTCTTGATCCTCCCCTTTGTATGCATAGTCTTGCTCTGGCTCGTAGACAGCAATCACCCCAATTACCCGTTCCCCTATCATCATCGGTACACCCAACCACGAGGCAAATGGTCGCCCGATGTATTCTTTACGTTCAGGTTGGGCATACCAGGCTTCCGATTCCGCTCGGGTGGCGTGGAAAATCGGCTGCCGGGTGCGGATGATTTCTTCGGTCCGCCCTTTGCCCGCCCGGCGCGGCTGCCAGCCTTCTTCTTTCTCCACATCCACACGCCTGCCATTCACGAACGCCAGGCCAAACCGAACAGTGTCTGTGGCCTCATCATAAAGAGCAATGTACATATTATCGGTATTCATTACATTCTTGGCTTGGTGATGAATTAACTCCAAAATCTTTTGCTCACCCAACCGGATACCAGAAGCTACCCCCTGCCCAAATTCAATCAGAGATTGCATCCTGCGGTTAACATCATAAAATAGTCGCGAGTTATCCAGCGCAATGGCGGCCTGATTCGCTATTGCTTGCAGGATAAGCCGGTCATCTTCGGTGTACACATAATCCAGTTCCGGATGGTATACAGCAATTACCCCAATGACCCGCTCTCCCACCATCATTGGCACGCCCAGCCATGAGGCCCAAATTGGACCACCGGTGTATTCTTTACGTTCAGGTTGGGCATACCAGGCTTCCGATTCCGCTCGGGTGGCGTGAAAAATCGGCTGCCGGGTGCGGATGATTTCTTCGGTCCGCCCTTTGCCCGCCCGGCGCGGCTGCCAGCCTTCTTCTTTCTCCACATCCACACGCCTGCCATTCACGAATGCTAGGCCAAACCGAACAGTGTCCGTAACTTCGTCATAAAGAGCGATGTACATATTATCTATGTCCATCAACCGCCCAACCTGCTGATGAATCAATTCCAGAATCTCTTGCTCGCGCAGACGAACACGTGTAGTGAGCGCATGCCCAATTTCACTTAATGCCATTTCACGCTCGTGCATTTCAGCATTGTATAAACCAATAGCAGCTATGGAGGCGATAGACATCATGAATTGTTTGTCTTCACCGGTGAAGTCCGACCCATCTATTGTGTTAACTATTTGAATTACACCGGTGGGATATTTCCTGTGGTGCAAAGTTAATGGCACGGTGAGCACGCGCTCCGTCTTGTAGCCGCTCCTCTTATCAAATTCAGAGTTCCAATAAGGGCATTTGGTGACATCATTCCATAATTCGGGATTTCCTGTAGATGCGACCTTAGTTACAATACTCCCCGGTTGGCCATCTTTGGGTGTAAGAGGTAGGGACACCTCTAATGCTTTCTGATGCCAGTTGCTCAAATGCCCTTTCCGATCTAATGAGAATCTCAGCCGCAAAAGTTGGTGGGCGTAATCTACTGACCAGAATGACCCCTGATCAGCATTAAACAATTGGAGAAGCATTTGCATCAGGAACTTAAGGATTTCATCAATATCACGTTGTTCCATCAAGAATTTGCTAATTTCATTCAAGACCTCACGTTGTGCACTTTCTCTTTGCGTTTGTTGAAACAGATTCGCATTTTGGAGAGCTGCAGCGGCATAACCAGCCAAGATACGCGCCAGTTCCTCCGAATGCTCGTCGAAGGCATCGTATCGCGTACTCTCTGCATTCAGCACGCCGATCAGCCTATCGCCGATCATCATCGGCACATCCAGTTCGGACCGGGTATCCTCAACATGTTTAATGTAACGTTCGTCTTGTGTAACATCCCCTACCCGGATAGGCCTTCTCTCCTTTGCGGCTGTCCCGATGAGACCTTTGCCAAAGGGCACGCTAAGATACCGCTCTTTGCCGATTGCGTACTGAAACTCAAGCAGGTTGGTAGTTTCATCCAGCAGGCAAATGGAGCCAATCTCACAGCCCAGGAGTTCCAGGGAACGGCTCAGGATTTTTTGCAGCAACTCGTCTTTATCCAGGACGCTGGTGATGTCCCGCCCAATTTCCTGCAGCACCCTGTATTGGTCAACCAGTCGGGCGTTACGGATAGCGATGGCGGCCTGGGCAGCGAACAATTCAATCAGTTCTCTCTGTTCAGGAGGAAAGGTTTGCGGGCTGCGGTAGTTTGCGAACAATACACCCACAATCTCTGTTCCGAACATTAACGGCACCACAGCCGTGGATTTCACTTCTTCGCGGACCACAAACCGGGCTTTTGGAATGTCTGGGCGATCCACGGTAAATGGCTGAACCAAATCCGGATGCTCTTGGGCATTTAGAATATATTCTGGTTGTCTTTTTCTGACAACAGCGCGCAGGACGTCGTCTTCAAAGATTCTCTTTTTAGGCACAAAAGGATGGTAACGCTCACCAGCCAAGACGGGGGGCAGGATGAAATCGTCCCGGCTCTGGATGTACTGGTAGAGATCAATCAAATCGGCACCCAGAACAGTTAGAGCATTTTGAGCAATCTGTAAGAGAACATCTGGCAATTTACCTGGCCCAGTCGGCAGTGAGGCCAGAGCAGGGCTTACCCGATGCAACGTCCTTAATGCTTCTGCTCTTGTGGTGGCTTGTTGATATAACCTGGAGTTGTGGACGGCGATTGCCGCCTGGTGTGCAAACAGACGGATGATGTTCTTCTCCTCATCTGTGAACTGGTGGGGCTCTCTAAAGTTCACGTATAGGACGCCCAGAACTTCTTCACCCACCTTTAAGGCAACTCCCATAAATGCCCGGACTCCCTCCCGTTCAATGAAGGGGCTTTTCAGCATCTCGGGGTCTTCGCGCTCAATATCTGACAGGATGAGTTCTCCCACTCTCTGAACATAGGCTGCCATTCCTGTTTTGCTGCGGGGCTTTTCCGAGAGTTTGAGTTCATATTTAAGCCCGTAAACCGCGACACTCTCTATATCGTAGAACTCCTCACGTTGATAATCGTAGGGATACAAGACAGCGCAGTCTGCTCCGATCAGTTCGCAAGCGCTTTTTACGATTTCCTCTAGGCTCATGTCGGTTTTAAGGTGAAATGGGGTACCATCAAGGCTCTCAGGAAATCAGCGGTCACTCGCTTCAAGTTGTAAGCCCAGGCAAACATCGCCACATAAATGGCAAGATACTTTTTGTGGA
>Ga0272449_1004936_pt1 | contig 10625 bp, 9 predicted proteins | sample YNPCB0241_FD_198679 | JGI IMG/M metagenome (GOLD analysis project Ga0272449, IMG submission 198679) | Hot spring sediment microbial communities from Yellowstone National Park, WY, United States - YNP-CB-024-1 | ecosystem: Environmental > Aquatic > Thermal springs > Hot (42-90C) > Sediment...
GCCCGATGCGATAGGGCCCCCCGCCGAGCACGAGCACTTTCTTTCTTTGAGTGGGCGCGGCTTCGCACTCATCGGCTTCGTAGGTCGAGTAAAGATAGGGCGTCTGGGCCTCGAACTCCGCAGCACATGTGTCGACTCTCTTATAGACCGGGCGCATCCCCAGCTGGATACGCCGTGCGCGCACTGATTTCTCAGAAGTCTTGAGGATCTTCGCCAACGTTGCATCCGAGAAGCCAAAACGCTTGGCCTGCCACAGCACCTCCGCGGGCAAGCTCGCCAGATCATAGCTGCGAACGCGCCTCTCCAAGAGCGCGATCTCTTCGAGCTGATATAAGAACCACGGGTCTATCCCCGTCCAACGCGCTAGGTCTTCAACAGAAACCCCGGCGAGCAACGCTTGATAGATTGAGAAAATTCTCTGGGGGCTGGGACGCTCAAGGGCGCTTCGCAGAAGCTCCGCAGAGAGCAAAAGATTCTCATCTGCTCCTCCCAAGCCCATCCGCCCGATCTCCAGAGAACGGATCGCTTTTTGAAGGGCTTCTTTGAACGTCCGCCCCAGGGCCATCACTTCACCTACCGAGCGCATCTGCGTAGTGAGCGTGGTGTCGGCCCCTGGGAATTTTTCGAAATCCCATCGCGGAATCTTCACGACGACATAGTCGAGCGTGGGCTCGAAGCTCGCTGGGGTCTTCTTCGTGATATCGTTGGGCAGCTCATCGAGCGTATAGCCCACGGCGAGCTTGGCCGCGATCTTGGCGATGGGGAATCCCGTGGCTTTGGACGCGAGCGCCGAGCTGCGACTGACGCGCGGGTTCATCTCGATCACGAGCATCTTCCCATCGTGGGGATTGACGGCAAACTGAATGTTGCTGCCCCCGGTCTCCACACCCACGGCGCGAATGACCCTGATCGCCCAGTCGCGCATCTGTTGGTACTCTTTGTCTGTGAGCGTCTGTGCCGGCGCAACGGTGATGGAGTCGCCCGTGTGGATGCCCATCGGGTCAAAGTTTTCGATAGAGCAGATAATCACGACGTTGTCGTTGCGGTCGCGCATCACTTCGAGTTCAAATTCCTTCCAGCCCATGACCGACTCTTCGACCAAGACCTCGTGCACGGGGCTGAGCTCCAGTCCGCGCTGCACGACTGTGCTCAGTTCATCTTCTGAGCGGGCGACGCCGCTGCCCTCGCCTCCCAGGGTGAACGACGGCCGCACCAAGATTGGGTAATTCAGATCTCTTGCGATCTTCAGGGCTTCGCTGAGCGATCGGGCAAGCCCCCCCTTGGGCACGGGCAGCCCTGCACGCTCCATCGTCTCTTTGAACAGCAATCTGTCTTCGGCGATCTCGATGGCGCGCTCGGACGCGCCGATCAGCTCGACGCCGTATCGCTCTAAAATCCCCGATCGCGCGAGCTCCATCGCCAGGTTCAGGGCCGTCTGGCCGCCCACGGTGGGCAAGAGCGCATCCGGGCGCTCCCGCGCGATGATCTTCTCTACCATCTCCGGGACGAGCGGCTCCACATAGACGCGCGAGGCGCTCTGCGGATCGGTCATGATCGTCGCCGGGTTGTTATTCACCAAGATGACTTCGTAGCCCTCTTCACGCAGCGCTTTGCACGCTTGAGTGCCCGAATAATCGAACTCCCCCGCTTGGCCGATGACGATCGGCCCGGAACCGATCACGAAAATTTTTTTCAGATCCGTGCGCTTGGGCATGGCCGTGAACTTTTGATCAGATCGAAGAACTGATCGAAGAGCGAGAGCGCGTCGTGCGGCCCCGGCGAGGCTTCGGGATGATACTGCACCGCAAAGACAGGGAGTTTTTTATGGCGAAAGCCCTCGATCGAGCCGTCGTTGAGATTGATATGAGTCAGCTCCAGGTCGTCGGGCAGGTCTGCGAGGGCAAACCCGTGATTATGTGAAGTGATCTCGACTCTGTTTGTCAAGAGATTCTTGACGGGCTGGTTGGCCCCGCGATGGCCGAACTTCAATTTATACACGCGCGCTCCCAGGGCCAACCCCAGAATTTGATGGCCCAGACAGATCCCGAAGATCGGGCAGCACTCAGAATCTATCAGGGCGCGGGCGGTGCGGATGGCGTCTTTGAGAATAGCAGGGTCGCCGGGGCCGTTGGAGAGCACGATGCCGTCGGGATTGAGACGAAGAATCTCTTGGGCGCTCCAGAAGTGCGGGACGACCATGACTCTTTGGGCGCGTGCCTGCAAATTCTTCAGAATGCTTCCCTTCACCCCGAAGTCCACGACGACGATGCCAGGCTTCGCCTGGACCGTTCGTCTTGCCGCCTTCGGCGGCAAGGTGTACAGTCCAGACGAAGTCTGGCTCACCCAATTGACCTCGGAGATCGTGGGGGCGCGCCGGGCGCGCTCGATCAACTCTGTGGGATCACCATCGAAGCTGGAGAGGCAGCCGCGCATCGCCCCGCGCTCGCGAATGTGTCGCGTCAGCGCGCGCGTGTCCACCTCGCACAGCCCAATAATATTGTGCTCTTTGAGATACTGATCCAAGCTCTTTTGGCCGCGCCAGTGAGAGAATCTGCGCGAGAGCTCTCGCACGATAAGCCCGCTGACCCACGGACGAGAAGATTCCACATCTTCAGCATTGACCCCGTAGTTCCCTATATGGGGGTAGGTCATGCAGACGATCTGGCCCGCATAAGATGGATCAGTCAAGATCTCTTGGTAGCCGGTCATCCCGGTGTTGAAGACGACCTCGCCGCAGATGACCCCCTGGGCGCCGAAGGCCCGCCCTTGAAAGATTCTCCCGTCTTCGAGGGCTAGGATGGCCATAGCCACGCCCCTCCCCCAGGCAAAAAAAATGGGCCAGTCCGCCTCTGCGGCGGCTGGCCCATGAGCTCTTTCCTCCTACAGATACGCTGCGACACGGCCTGAGCGGATCACCTCAGGGTACGTTGGCGGGTATTATACTCCGACGAGAGCCGGAGGTCAAGCGAGAGCGATCTCCCACAGTCCTCCTCGCTCGATGGCGCGGATCTCTCTGCCGGTGATCTGTCCGGCCACCCAGATGTTTGTCTTGATGTGATCGGTCAGCTCCGCGCAGAAGAACCTCCCTCCAAAGAGCGCCACGAACGGGATGATCTGATCGGCCATGTGGCGATCGAGCGTGGCGCCGCTGCGCAGCTCTGAGATCAGCGCAGAAGCTGCTTGTTCGCCCACCTTCTCAGCAGGAACCCCGCGCTCCCCCAGCGCGTCTCCCCCAAGAATCGTGTGCTCGCACTCCGCCCAGAGCACGACAGCCGATCCCGGCGAGAGCGTCTCGGCGTAGCGCGTCTCAACATCAATAGCCGTATGAGGGAACTCACGGCGCAAGATATTCAAAGCCGCCTCGGCCTGGCGCTCGGCGACTCGACTCTTCTGCAGATGATGAGAAGCGAGCGAAAGCCCGCGAATCCCGCGCAGGGCCCCGCGCTCAAGAAGCTCCAGCGGCCCACTGATGCGCGCGGGCTCAAAGCGTGCGCGCACGCGCGCCCCGCCCTTGGGGTAGAACCCTTCGCGCTCTACTACAAGAGAAGCCGAAAAGCCCCAGCGACGCAACAGCGCGAAGTTAATATGCTCCAAGGCAGCAATGGGTGGCGCCCATTGCCCATAGGTGCCTCCGCCCTCGATCGTGACATCCACACCGTGAGAGCATCGAGCGAGCGCGATCTGTATTGGCTGCAACGCGAGCGCCACTGAGCCTGCCGTCCCAATCTGAATCGCCAGATGATCTGTCTTGATGGGCCCTGGGCGGAACTCGATCTCGCGGGAGCCGATCTGGGCGCCCACGACGTCCGCGTGACAGAGCTGCGCTGCCGCGTGCAAGCCCGCAAGGTGCTGCGCTTGCAGCCCCGGATTGGGCCGCCCTTGACGAATATTGATCACCCTCAGCGGGCGCTGCAGTGCGATCGCAAGGCCCACCCCAACGCGCAAGACCGATCCGCCCCCAACAGCTCCATCGAGAACGATCGTCTCCGAGCTTGCCATACTATCCCCCTTTGTGCTATTGTGTATCCTATCCCAAGCATCGGTGACTGTCGAGGGCTTATGTACAGCATACGACTGCGCGGCATCTACGCGACAGCATTGGCAGCGTTGCTCCGTGAGCATAGCTGGCGAGTAGTGCAGCCGCCCCCAGAGCTCCAGGCTATCACGGATGTGGCAGATCGCTTTGCCCCCTTCGATCTTGAGGTCAAAGATCGCGAGGATCGCCACGGCGTGATCGCCCTGGGCACGCTAGATGCTGTGAACGCGCTGAGAGCGCTGCTCTTTGCTGAGCTGCCTGACGTCATCTGTATCCCTGGCCCCGCAGAGTTGGGCGCGATCTATCTGGGGATCGTGCACAAGAGGCGCGCGTGGGGCTATGAGATAGACCTTGGAGACTTCAAGGGGTTTCTCCCCAAACCGGAGCTAGATCGGCCCTTGAAGAAGGGCGAGGCCGTTCGCGTGCAAGTCAAGGAGATCGTCCATCCCCAGCCCATCGTGACGACCAAACTCAGCCTGGCAGGGCGGTTCGCCGTGCTCTCCCAAGAGCAGGGCGTAGGCATCAGCAAAGAGATCACTGATACTGAAGAGCGCGAGCGGCTCTTCCGTTTAGGGCGGAAATTCTGCGCCAACGGCTGGGGAGTGATCTGGCGCACCAGCGCTTATCAGAGAGATATTCGCGATCTCCAAGGAGAGATCCAGCGTCTCCGCCAACAGCTCCCCATGCTTGAGAGCCATCCTGACGAGGGCATCCCTGGGAAGCTCTTGCCTGGACAAACAACTATGATGATCGAGTTCCCCGGTGGGAGCAAACACGCCCTCGACCGGTGGCGCGCCCGTCTTGTCCCCACCGAGCCAGGGCACCATCGGCACCACGCCCATCCCGCAGATCATGCGCAGCCCCTCGTCGGCCAACGCCTCCTCATCGAGCACATCAAAGTGAGGAGCGAGCAGAGCATCACGCTGATCGGGCAGATTACTCACATCACCCCTCAGCAGATCACCGTGCGCCGCGAGATCAAGGGCTCCGGACTCTATGACGGCCTGAACATCCCCAAAGAACCCGGCGACTACGCCATGACCGAATTTCACCGAGATTCTTGGCACTACGAGACGCGCTACTACGCGCGCGACGGCACCCTCAAGGGCGTCTATGTGAACATCAACACGCCGATCGAGTTCTATGGGGATCGCGTGCGCTACGTTGACTTGGAAATTGACGTGGTGCAGCGTCCTGGCGAGCCCGCGCAGATCATTGACGAGCATGAGGTGCAGAGCATTGCCCATTATGTGAGCCCTCAGCTCATCATGCGGGCGCGCGAGCTGGCTATCGAGTGCGCCCAAAGGCTGAACGCGCGCGCTCATGGCAGACCGTGATCGCACTCTCTTGTTGGAGGTTGACAAGCGGGAAGGGGCAGGGTGTATAATGGGCGCGGAAGTTGGGTAAGCAGAGGCGAAGGTGTGATTCATATACGATGGAACCAAAAGATGCTGGCCACCATGAGGCGAGAGGGAGTGACACGCACTGTGGTTGAGGCTGTGCTTTGCGAGGCAGATGCTTATTTCTACGATCGGGAGACCGACCACCGGATCGCAGTCAAACGCATGGCCTATAAGGGCCAGGAGCGCGATATTTGCGTTCCCTACGACATCACAGAGGGTATGCCTGACCCCGTTTCCATCCATCCGAAAAGGCCGGGGGAGTGTGAAAGATATATACGGAGCGGGAGGTGGATTCCCCATGAAAGAGGGTTCTAAGCGGAGCGAAAAACCGCCCAAGATCGAGTACTATGCCGAGCAAGACATTCTTTATTTCTATGCGACCAAGGGCGAGCTGAGCTATAGCGATGAGCCTCTGCCCGGCGTGCATGTGAAGTATGATCAGAAGGGCCGTATCCTTGCCATTGAGATCTTCAATGCTTCCAGGCGCCTGTGGCCACTCATTGAAGGCGTCTTGCGAAGCTGGACGGAGGCCCGTGGCGTGAAGGTCTCATAAGCAGACCCTGACAAAGCACTGGAGGAGATTATGAGCGCCAAGCGCCAGCAAAAGCCAACAAAAAAGCCCGCAGTGCCGTGGTATCGCCAGCCGATGGTGTTAGGGATCACGGTCGGCGGCGTGGTCATCATAGGGCTGATCGTGCTCACGGTCGTGCTGTCACGCCCCGGCGAGAGCTTCCAAGTGACGCGCCCCGTGGGAAGCGACTTTCTCCCGGAGATGGGCGACCCCAACGCCCCTGTGACGGTCTACGAGTACGCGGACTATCAGTGTCCCGCGTGCGGCTACTTCGCACGGCAGTATAAGCCGACCATAGAGAGAGATTATATTCAGACGGGCAAGGTGCGCCTCATCTTCAGGAACTTTGCGTTCTTGGGCCAAGAGTCCCTGTGGGCGGCGGAAGCCGCCTACTGCGCCGCGGAGCAAGGGGGCTTCTGGGCCTATCACGACAAATTATTCGCCAACCAACGGGGAGAGAACCGCGGGGCGTTCAGCAAGACGAATCTCGTGCGCTTTGCCCGCGAGCTGGGTCTGAAGGTCGAAGACTTCCAGATCTGCCTTGACTCCGGGCGCTACCGACAGAAGATCCAAGACGAGCTGCGCGAGGGCCAGGAGCGGGGTGTGAGCGCCACGCCGAGCTTCCTCGTCAACGGACAGCTGATCCGCGGCGTAGACTATTTGGGCCTGCGCGAGGCGATCGAGCGGAACCTCCGGTGATCGCGATGACCAGATGGCGCCTGTGGACCATTGGGGTGTTGGCCCTGCTGGGGATCGGAGTGTCAAGCTATTTAACGTATGAAAAACTCAGCGGAGGGCAACTCGTCTGCTTGGGGGGCGGCCAAGGGTGCGAGATCGTGCAGTACAGCCCCTACAGCCAGATCGGGCCCATCCCCGTAGCCGTGCTCGGCCTCATCGGATATCTGAGCTTTCTTGTGGTCACCGCGCTGCAGCTCCGTTCTTCGCGGGAGCGCCGTCGGATGCTCGCAGGACTGAACTTTGGGCTCGCGCTGGGAGCGTTCCTCTACTCGGTCTACCTGACGTATCTTGAGCTATTCGTCATTTACGCGATCTGCAGCTGGTGCGTGGTTTCCGCCATCGTGGTGACGCTCATCTTGATCTTAGCGACGTGGGAAGTAGTCGCGCTCACCAGAGAGCCCCACGAAGCCCCGGAACCCCACAGCTAGCTATGGGCTTGACAAACCCTCTGCCAGCCCGTACCCTCTGGGCGAGAGTATATGCGGCGCATCGGCGCATGGGGGCTTGTCATGGTGGCGCTCGCGGCCACGTGCGGGCTCGCCCAGCCCCAGATCGAAAACGTCGAGCTGGGGCTAGGCGGACGGTTCCTCCCCAAAGCGTTTACACCCATCGTTGTCTCCATCAGGAACGATGGGATACCCAGATCAGTCGTCCTTGAGATCTTCCAGCGCGCCGAACGCGGCTCTCTTGAGCGCGTGCACAGATCGCTGGCCCTTGGCCCCCAGACGCGCCAGCACCTCTCCCTTGATTTTCCCATCAAGAGCGTGAGCGCTCCCCTGGAGATCGTGCTCCGCGACGCCACAGGGGAACTCGCCCACTTCACCAAAGACGTGCGCCAGTCCTGGAGCGAGAGCCCGCTGACGTTGGGGATCGCCCTCCAGCAGCGGCCTCCTCTTGCGATTATTGACATAGAGATCGAGGAGCTCCCCAAGCGCTGGACGAGCTATGAGGGCGTGGGGCGAATCTTCTGGGGGCGTGCCGATCCCGCGCGCGTGAGCGCAGAGCAACGCTGGGCGCTCCAGGGATGGCTGGTGCGCGGCGGGGAACTGATCGTCCTCAGCGGGACCAATTGGCACGAGCAATCCCCCGCTCCCCCCTGGTGGGAAGAGCTCCTGCCCATCGCCGAGGGGCATCTGGTGCGTCGCAACGGCCAAGAGATCTTCTGGCTCGAGGGCAAGCCGCGCCCACAAGCCAAAGTGATGCTCTCCCCCCAAGGATATCCGCTCGCCTGGGAACACCCCATAGGAGATGGCAGGGTTCTTCTCGTCGCGAGCGACGTCTGGCCGGAGGAGCTCCCCCTGCCCACCCTCTCCCAAGCGCGCCCTGCTGAGGAAGATCTTCTGATCGCTCAAGCGCTCGCGAGTCTGACGATCCCCTCCCCCTCGCGGGAGCTCATCGGGATAATTTTGATACTCTTTGTCGTCGTCGTCGGGCTGAGCGGGGTGTCGGCCACGCGCGAGGCGCGGCTGCCGTTCTGGCTGGGAGGGATAGCGCTGGCGCTGTCCGTTGGGCTCTATAGCTACCAACACGGTGCAGCCTTCTCCTCCGAGAAGCACTCCGTGGAGATGGGCGTGATACAGCTCGTGGGGCCAGTGAGTCGCGAATCTTATTGGTACGGGGTCTTTTTCCAGCACTCCCGCGAGGACTCTCTCGTCGTCGCTGCTGATGCTATAAGCGCCTTGAGTCCCGGCGCTCTCCCGAGCTCCCAGCAGGGGCTCGTCCGAGAGCTCACGGCCGGTGGAGAGTGGAGGATCAGCTTGTATGGTGAGCGCAACTCCACGCGCTTCCTGAAGGCAGAGCGCTTGAGAGAGCCCTGGCTCTCCTTGAGGCTTGACGGCTCAGCGGTGGCGCTGGCCAATCGCGCCCCAGTGGCGGTGCAGGACGCGATCGCGTATAGTGCTGGGGCGTTCTATAAGCTGGGGACGATCCCCGCCCAGGCCGAGCTTGTGCGCCCGCTGTCAGGGCCCATGAGCCAAGCCGCTTGGCTGACCACGTTGACGGCGGAGCGTCGGAGGCTGTGGCAGCAGTGGGGCCGGCTCTCTCACAGGACGAAGCTCATCGGCTGGATCGAGGATCTGAGGGCATCGCCCATCGGCGTGACGCCGGGGGAGCATCGCACCGCCCTCTATCTTGTGCTGGTGGAAGGAGATTGACCATGCGCTCTCGCCTAGAGCTTGCGCACTCCTGGTCAGCATTCACGGGATATTTGATACTCGCTGGGATCCCCTTGCTTATCGCGCTGCCCTCGTCCGCTCGCGTGGATGAGCTCGTCACCCCTCGGCTGAGCATGGGCTCTGTCTTTTTAGTGATCGCCACGGTGCTCTTTGCTGCGTACTCGCTCAGCTTTGGGCTGAAGGGAGGGACCATCAAGAGCGTGCTCGCCCATGTGCTCTTTCTGCTCGTGCTGAGTCTGCCCTACTGGACGGTCTTTACGGGGATTGTCGGTCATGGGCTTGATCGCCTGCTGGGCGCCCTGGGGTATCTGGGGCTTTATGGGGCATGCTGGGCTCTCCTGGGCGTGCCCATTGGGAAGCGCTGGCCTACGGAGATCGCGCAGTTCCACATCAAGTACGCGTTGCTCATCCTTGCTCTCGTCACGACGTTCTTCGTGCTGCAGCCGCTCAACCCCATTCTCATGCTCTCGCTCTGGTTTGGCGAGGGCCCATTATACGAACAGAGGGGCTTTTTACTCATGGGCTATCTGTCGCTTGCGATCATCCTAGGGATTTTGGTATGGTGGACAGCAAGGGAGGAAGACCGTGCACGGGTTCGAGATGCTCCGCGCTAGGCTCGAGCGGCGCCAGCGCCTGCTCAATGGGCTCACGGCAGCAAGCTGGGCCTTGCTGATCAGCGTGGGGATCGCCATCGTTGCGTTAGGTGGGAGCGCGTTGGGGCTCTGGGGTGCCGTCCCGCTCCTGCCGTGGGTGATAGCCCACGCTCTTCTAGGGATTGTTGGGTTTGGGATCGGGTGGATTTGTCCCATCAATAGCAGAGAGCTGCTCTTCCGCGCCGATCGCCATCTCCAAAGCCATGAACTGCTGGTGACGCTCTATGAGCTGAGCCAAGGGTATGGCCCCGCAGAATTTTTCCCATTGCTGGAGCGTCGGCTGGCAGCGCTTTCGGTGACTCCTGCCCGCGCCCTCCCTATGGGATCAGGGGATCGAGGGCGCTGGGCAGCCGTAGCGATCCTTAGCTTCTTCTGTGTGAGCATAGCGAGCTTGGTCCAGCCAGGGTGGCTCCCGACAGAGTCTCACCTGAGCGCGACTGCGCCAGCAAGTCATGAATCTCCGCAGGCGTCGCCGCTTCTTGATGAGTGGTTGCAGACGCCGCCACCAGATCTGGCGCAGAAGCTCGCCGATATGCGCGAGCGCTTCGAGAGAGCTCGCCGTGAGCTTGCGCTCAATCCCAACGATCCGCGCGCGCGCGCAGCCCTCCAACAGCTCCACGCCGAGCTCCTCACAGAGCAAGAGCGCCTGGCACCTCCCTCTCCCCCGACAGACGCAGAATCTTCAAAGAAATCGAGCAGCGACGCTTCTGTCACTGAGGGCTCCTCCAGCGATCTGCGCCCACCGCAACAAAGCAGCTCTGGAGCAGCAAAGCTCGATCACATAGTCCAGGGCTTGCGAAGCATCCTCGAGCAAGCCCAAGGGCTCTCTCACGAAGAACTGAAGAAACTCTTAGAGCAACTGCGCGACGCCCCTCCCGAAGTAGCTGCCATTGCCGAGCAAACGTGGCAAGAGACCCAAATCCCGCAAGAGTTCCGGCAACGTCTCGAGGAGCTGCTGCGGGAGCTTGAGGCGCGTCAAGCCCTCTACGAGCAGCTCGAGCATCTGCAACGCGAGATCGAGTCTGCCCTCGCGCCCCCTGAGCCTCAGAC
>Ga0272449_1004937_pt1 | contig 10625 bp, 8 predicted proteins | sample YNPCB0241_FD_198679 | JGI IMG/M metagenome (GOLD analysis project Ga0272449, IMG submission 198679) | Hot spring sediment microbial communities from Yellowstone National Park, WY, United States - YNP-CB-024-1 | ecosystem: Environmental > Aquatic > Thermal springs > Hot (42-90C) > Sediment...
GCTCGAACGTCTCGTTTGAGATACCTCAGCGCGGGCGACCTCCGTATTCTCACCAAGTAACCTCGAACCCTGCTGCCGACCCTCCTCCGGAATTCTGTAGCCATCACCTCACCTTTCATTTCCTCTCCTCATACCTTATGCGTGGGTTGAGGTAAGCGTAGGTGATATCGCAGAGCAAGTTCGCCACGACCGCGAGCACGACGTACATCAACATGACCGCGAGAACGGTAAGGAAATCAGGCGAGGTGCCAAGTATCGAATCCACCATGAGCCTCCCCATGCCCGGCCAAGCAAACACTTTTTCTATCACGACGGTGCCGCCGAAGAGGAAGGGAAGCCTCAGGAACAATATCGTGACGACCGGGATGAAGGCGTTCTTCAACGCGTGCTTATAGATGACCATCCTTTCCCGAAGACCCTTTGCCCTAGCCGTCCTGATGTAGTCCTGCCTGAGCACGTCCAGCATGCTCGACCTCGTCAGCCTAGCTACCGACCCTGCCTGCGAGGTGCCGAGCGTCAAAGCCGGCAATATGAGATATTTTATGCCCCCGTAGCCCGCGACCGGGAGCCAGCCCAACCATATTCCAAATATAAGTATCGCCATCAAACCCTGCCAGAAGTTGGGTATGGAGACACCGAACAATGCGATCCCCATGCTTGTGTAATCGACCCAGGTCTTCCGCCTGAGCGCCGCGATGATGCCCAGCGGGATCCCCATCCCCAAGGAGACCAAGAATGCGGCGAGGGTCAATTCGAGCGTCCGCGGGAGCCTTTCGAGTATAAGTTGCGAGACAGGGGCACCCCATTTCCAGGATCTTCCAAAGTCCCCCCTCACGACCTTGCTCAACCACAAAAAGTACTGCTCGTAGAGGGGCTTGTCGAGCCCATATGCTCGTCTTATACTCTCGATTTGTTCCGGACCGGCCATCGGGCCCGCTATCCTCGCGGCCGGGTCGCCCGTGGCGAACATGAGCAAAAATGTGGCGACGGAAACTCCTAAAAGTATTGGAATTATCGACAGAAGCCTTTTGGCGATGAACTTGTACATCCTTCGCCCCGATTACCTTTTTGTAAGGCTCGCCCGTATTTAAACATAAACTTACTTCTCGATGTAAGTGTCGAGGAACTTCCAGCACTGGCCTAGTAATGGATGCGCTCTGAAGCCCTTTACCTCCGTCCTATAGGCCATGAACATCGCTCGCTCGACGAGGGGTATGATAACGGCGTCGTCCATGATGAGTCTCTGGCTCTCGTATAGGGCGGTGAGGGCGACGTTATCGTCGAGCGAGAAGGTGTTCTCGATGACGGCGTCTGAATAATCGCTCCCCCACCAGAACCTGTTGGGCCCGGGCGGCAGGCGCACGCGGTGCCAAAGCCACCATATCATATCCGCCAGGGGCCAAGTGTAGCCCATGATGAACATGTCGAAGTTGCACTTTTGGATGCGGTCGATGAGCAACCCGAACTCCAGCACCTGGATCTGAAGGTCAACGCCCACCAGCTTCCACTGCTCCCTCAGGATCTCCGCCAGCCTAGGATATGGCGGCGCGGAGGTGGTGAGAAGCTCCAGCGTCAAACCCTTGGAATATCCCGCCTCGGCCAACAACTGCTTCGCCTTCTCGGGATCGTAGGGGTAATAATTCTCAACCCCAGGCCAATAGCCCCATATGGATGACACAAGCGGCCCGTGGGCCACTGAACCCAAGTTTTCGTAGGCGTATATGACCAGGTTCTCCTTGTAGGTGGCGTAGTTGAGCGCCCGCCTCACCCTGACGTCGTTGCAGGGGGAGGGCTTCTTGGTCTCGGGCCATGACCTCACGGGATAATTCTCGGGCACTGGAAACAGCGTCGGCGAGCTGCAGTTGAAGCCGAGGTAGACCATGGAAGAGTAGGGCTTCTTGAGCATCACTATGTTCGGGTTCTTTTCCCACCTCTCGAATAACTCCTTTCTGGGGGCGGCCTGCTCCAGCATGAGAACGTTCCCCTGCTCGAGCTCAGCCTCCTGTACCAACGACTCCGGGATGACCCTAAAGATTATCCCATCGAGGTACGCCGGTCCACGGTTCTGATAGCTCGCTGGACCCCACTTGTAGTTCTCGTTTCGCTCGAGGACAATCCTATCGTCGCGGATCCACTCCTTGACCTTGAACGGGCCAGTACCGCAGAAGTGGCTCACCCCGTAGTCCTCGCCGTAGAGCTTGGCGCAGTGTGGGCAGACTATCACGCTCGAGACGGTGGCGAACCAGTCGACGATGAACCTATCCGGCTTTTTCAGGTGGATCCTGACGGTGTAATTGTCGACCACCTCGACGTCCAAAACGTTTATCAATGAGTCCTTGTGCTTAGAGGGCGGAAAGTTTTTGGCCCTCAAAACGCTGTACCTCACTGCCTCCGCGTTGAAGGGATGACCGCAGTGGAAGGTCACGTCATCCCTGAGGTGGAAGACGATGCTCAGCCCATCGGGGGCGACCTCCCAAGACTTCGCAAGCAGTGGCTGCCAAGACATGTCCCAGTCGAAGATCATTAAACTATCGTAGACCAGGCCCGTGACCCGGGTGGCGAAGTCGAAGACAGTTCGGTGAGGGTCCAAGATATCGGCATCCGCGCTTCGGCCGATTATCAACCATCCCCCGCTCTTCGGAGGCGTGACTCCCGATGGACCCCCTCGCAGTAAGGTCAAAGCAGCCGCTACCACGGCAATAACAATGGCGATGGCAGCAATTGTCTTGACCTTGACCATCTGCCGACCTCGCTCCACCTTTCTTGATAATTTTGTATTTAAAAGAATATCGGTGCCTTAAATCGTGGACGTTCGCAGGGCTTCTTTTATGTTGACAGATTATAAATTTGAAAAAGGAAAGGGCGAGGCCGCGCGTTTCCTCGCTCAGTTAACTTTATCCTGCAGAGGTTCAACCCTGGCCGCCCTTTTTCCCTCGCTTCAACGCGAAATACGCCGCCGCTACCACCACTATCGCTATGACCACCGCCGCTACTACCGCCGGCCACGGTATCTGGACACGCTTCCCCTCCTCGGTGGGCACCTCCGCGGTCAGCCTGAACTCCGAGACGCCGGATACCCCGGTTCCTGTCACCGTGGCCTTTAGGTCGTCCCTCGTGAGGGCAGTTACCTTCGGAGCCGACACCGTTATCTTGACTTCGGTGCTCTGGCCTGGCTCTAGGGTCACCTCCGTCCGCTCGAGCCTGACCGCCCAACCCTTTGCGCTCGTGACGGCGATCCTGTAAGTATCGGCCTCTGTACCATCGTTCCTTATGGTGAGGGTGAAGACCGCTTCCTCCCCGCCCTTCACCGTCTTGGCTCCCAGCGTCGAGGGTACCCAGACCGCGTACGGCGGGTACCAAACCGGGTGGTCCACCAGGTATACTCGGGGTTCCCACGCCCAGCGGTTGTACTTGTCGTTATCGCATATCTCATCGTCCTGCACCTTGATGCCAGCACCAAGTGCCTCCAAGATGGGATTCGTGTTGAAGGGCTTGGTGTAGCCTCCATAGTCGGCTTGTTCGCCGAGCAGCAGGCCCCCGCCAGCCAGCACCCAGTCGCGGATCGCGGCGATCTCCGAACTCGACAGCGGCCTCTCGGCCGTGATGAACATCAGCACGGTATATTGCGAAAGCAAGTCCGACGACAGGGTACCGGTATATGTGCCAACCCTGTAGCCGAGCGAGCGGAGGTAGTCAAGCCAGAGCTGCATGCGGTCGGCGTTGTGGAAGGCAGTCTCGGGGGTCCAGTAGAAAAGCACGCTGTGCTGCGCCGGACTCTCGTATCTCGCCAGCCAGCCGATCATCCGAGAGCCTATCTCCTTATTCCTCAGGGCCTCAACGCTGAAGTGGTCCGTGGGGGAGCTCCTGAAGCTGGCAGCGGCACCGTAGACTATGACCCTACCCTTTCCAACTTCCGCGGCCGCGGCTAGAACGGGGAACTCTCCCCTGCCTATGGGGATCGGGTATGGTTCGCGGTAAGCTACATCGAGCGTGAAGGCTGTCTCCGTCCCTATCATTATCGGTTGCGCCGGGAGCTCGACGATGAGCGAGGGCGAACTAAAGGCGTAGAAGTACTCATCCTTCTTGTATAGCTTATAGGGGACTTCCGCCTTCGGGAAATATGGCGCCGTCGATAGGAACGCCGAGTCCTCTACGCCCGTGCCCCTAGCGGTGATCTTGACCACGTTCCTGACCTTCTCCTTGGCCGCGGGGTCGACGGTGATCCTGACGGTTACCTGGCCCACCTCACCCGCCTTTAGCGATAGCGTGGATGGTGAAACCTCTATCTTCCACCCGAGCTCGTCTGTTGCCGATATGTTATAGGTGTCGTCGAGCGCGCCAGTGTTGGAGACCCCGATCACGGTTATTATGTCCTTTCCTGGCTCCTGCGTGGCGATAGTGGGGTTGCTGCTGTTCTCCACCTTCGGGGACATCGACGGCACGGTCTGGAGGAAGGTCACGGCGACCTTTCTCATCATAGGCGTCGCGAGCGTGCAGATGCTGTAAAGACCTATCGTCGACTTCCCGGTGGCGGATTGGTAGGCTGCGCCTATGTCGGTGGTGACGTCGACTTCGACGATCGGTTGGTATAGCCTGCCCCCCCAGTTGGTGGTATCGCTCATTTGATCGTCCTGGAACCAGAGCCCGGCATTTAGCGCGGAGAGGATCTTGTTGTGAACTTTGTAATAGTTATACCCGCCATAGTCGGAGGCATCCATCACGAGCAACCCTTTGCCCCCCTCGACGAATGCCTTTATCACCTGGACGTCCGCGTCAGGTAGAAGTGATGGATCTCCACCGGTACCTGGCGATCCCAGCTGAAGTTGGGGCAGGACCAATATGTCGTAGCCAGCTAGTAAGCTCGACGTGATGGGCTCGGTACCATCGCCCACAACCGTGTAGCCCAAATTTTCAAGGGCGGAGACCAGCTGGGCGCATCGCTGTGTGTTGTTGTAAACGCTGTAGCCCTCGTACCAGAGCACCTTCTTGGCGCCTGGGACCATCCACTGGAAGGCCTTGTCGAGCAAGATGTCGAGGTGGGGGTCAGGGTTCTCCGCCCCATTCCATCTCGTGTCCCTGCACGACGCCGCGAGGCCGGCCGCGACGACCGCCCCCGAGCCCACCCTCTGCGCGAGCATTATCGGGGGACGATCGCCCGCTTTATACGTCACCCAAGGCTTATCTCCCCTCTGGTCCACGTTGTACGCGGTAGAAGATCCGCTCAGTATCACTATGGGCGCTGGATTTTCCGCAACTGTATAGCTCGAGGTCGTGAACGTCAGCATTGCGGTGATCATCAGAATCGGTATCAAAAGGCCACTCCTTGCGATCGCTTTTTGCCTTTTCGTCTTCATAATTTACCTCCCAGAAAAGGGAAGTTGACCATCATATAAATGTTTTGTAAGCGACCGCAAGCCCCAAAGAAACTAGAAATCGCTACGACGAACGACGACGTCGTGGCCGCGGAGCTCAAACCCATACCCGAGGTCTGCGGTCTGGAACTCTTGAAGGTGAGCTTGTAGTAGGGCTCATCCAACCAGACGCCCTGGAGATGATTCCTCGCTTTTATCTCGACCTCGACCTCGCCCCCTCTTGGCCTTATGAAGAGGAATATCGACTCGTATTGATTGTTCCAGTCCAACGAATTCACTCCGAACGACATGAAACCAGCGGGGGTGTTCTCCGTTATCGTCCACTGGTGTAGGTGCCCATGGAACCATACGTCGACGTGCATGGCGCCATCCTTGAGCGCGGTCTCCAGCTTCGGCCAAACGTTCCACTGATAGTAAGGCTGATGCGAGAAGAGGAACACGGGCCTATTTCTGTAGGTTATGAGCTCACCCCACAGCCAGTCGAACTGCTCCTCCCCCATGTAGCCACCGGCGTAGTTGGCGCCGTTCTCCCAGCCCTTCTCGCTGGAGATCATCACGAACCTGATGCCGGCCACATCGATGCCCCTATACGACAGCGGAAGTATCGGCTCCCCGGTATCGTGGTCGAAATCGTGGTTGCCCAGCACATGATACCACCTCTTGACCTTCAGGTTCTCCATGATCGCGGCTATGGGCTCAAAGCATCGGTCGCTGTTGTTCGCGAGGTCTCCCAAGCAGATGGCGTAGTCGGCGATCCCAAGCTTGTTCACGTCCTCGACGGCCGTTCGGAGATATCTCTCCTCCCCACCCGGGAACACATGGGGGTCGGAGAATACCCACCAAACCTGCTCGCCGCCCTCACGATTTATCAGGAATACACCCGCAAGCGCGGCGATGACCGCACACGCCGCGACGACCGCAATTGCTATGGCCTTCGAGCTCATACCTCATCCTACCTATTCGAGCCAGCTCGAGTAAACGCTTCCCCAGTCCCTTTGGAATATCTTCAGCAGGTTATCTACAACCTCGGGCGATTTAACCATGACGCCGACATCCCTCCCCCCATCCGTTATGTATCTGATGTCGATGTTGGCGCTCCCCACGTAGGCCCACTCGTTGTCGACCACTATAACCTTCGGGTGGGCCGAATAGGGATGTCTGATCACCGTCACCCCAACTCCATATCCTGCAAGTTCCTTCAAGAAGTACTCCCAGTTTAGAGACTCCTTATCTACCATAACCTCCACTTTCACGCCCCTGTTCAGGGCATTGGTCAAGGCCTCCTTCAGCCTCGTGGGCATGCCGTTGAATATGTACATATAAATAAAAACGTTTTCCCTGGCGCGGTTCAAGAGCCCGACGAACGCATCCAGCGTACGGGTGACCTCCGGAGGCAGGTCGGGACCATTGGCCACGGGGATTATCCATTCCGCCTCCCAGTACTCGCCCCCCCTTGGCTCCCCCTTGGCCGCGACCCAGCCCCCCTCAAAGATATAAGAGTAGGCGCCAGCTATCTCTTGGCCGTATAACGTTAGGTTGACCTCCCGGTTGAAGGTCAGGGCGTAGTAGCTCCAGTTGGTGCTGCCGACGCTCACGACCTTTCCATCGACTATCATGTACTTGGCATGAGTCTGTTTGGGATAGGACAGCACCGTTATCCCCTTGTGTCGCCCAAGCTCCTTCACTATATCCACGTCGTAGTTGCGCCCGTCCACGAGGATCCTGACCTTGACCCCGCGATCCGCCGCCTCCTTCAGGGCATTATATACCTCGCCCAGCGGGCCTTGGGGAGGATTTAGATAGTAGGCCTCTATGTCAATTGTATACTTTGCCTCCCGAATCAGCTTGAGCCAAACGTCGGCGGTATCCGGTATGGTTGGGTCGTTGAGCTCCGGGGGCGCGGTCTCCGTCACGATCACGCTCGATGTAGCTTGCGTCGTCGGGCTGGGGTGGCTGTAGTAGTAGACGAAGCCGGAGACCGCTGAGGCCACGGCGAGTACTGCGACGACCAAGGCGATCTTCTGGAGTTTAGCCATCGACTCGACCGCCAGCGTTCGTTTTGCTGCCCAAGCGGGATATATTCGATGGCTTATCAATTTTTTGGGACGACGATACGCGCTTCCTGATAACGTATGAGGTAACCACCAACACCGCGACAACGATGACCGCGGCCGCGGGCACCGCCCAAGTCACCCGCGATCTCTCCTCCATCGGCGCCTGGGCCTTCAGCAATCCCGCCTCGACCAAGGCCGTATACCAGATATCCGCCGTCAGCCTCACGGCGGCGTTGAGCCTGTTCTCGGTCATCGATCTGAGCACATCGTTCCAGAGCACGCCCTGCGCCAGCCAATAATTCACCTTATCGTTCTCGTAGCCCGTATACGTGAAGCTGTCGTGGGCTGCCCGCACGGCCGCTTGGAAGACATCGTCGACTAACCTCGGCTGATAATCCATGATCCTCACCTCACCTAGCATCTCGTCCGCCCTGTCCTCGAAGGCCACGTGCATCCCGCCTGGGTTATAGTCGGAGGTCGTATGAAGTGGCATGGTGATGTCGGTGGAGTAGTGGGCTATCGCCCCTGCCAGCAGCGCGGCCCGCTCCCAATCCTGGGCCTTCAAGGATTCGACGAACATGCGGTAGTTGTCCGCTAGCGCCCAGGGAAGCATGCCGAGCTGGGGATCCTTCCCGTCCGGCGAGAGGTCAACGTCGTAGTAGTGCCTGTACTGCTCGCTAGGGTCCTCACCCCGCCACTTCGTATCGGGATAAGTGGAGTACTCGACTATCAGATCACCGTACGCATCGAAGAACGGCTCGCCCGGAAGTACCTTCATCGCCCGCTCGGCGACGAGCTTGTGGGCCCTCAAGCCCCAACCATACACCGACTTGAGGGAGGCCGAACCCAGTACCAAGAGGCCGATGACGACAATCATGGCGAGCAGGGGCAAACGGTCGCGGGCCCTCATTTCCTTTCTCTCGAGGCTCAAGTCACCTCACTTCCTCCGGAGATAAAGGACCACGAGAACAGCCGCGATGGCGATGGCCGCCGCGACGGCTATCGCCCCTATGGGAAGCCCGGTCGGCTTGGTAGGGACGGCCTTTTGTATGACCAGCTCGTCGAAGATCTCGCCGTTTATGTCGATCGCCTTCATGTGAAGCATGCCGTTTTCGTAGAGGTCGACGAGCACGAAGTGATACCTCGAGTCCGGCCCGAACGCCGCGTACCACTTGGGGCTGTAGCCCGTGTACAGCGGGGCCCCCCAGCCTCCCGAGACGACGTAGGTGATACCATTTTCCAGCGACATGATCTCCCCTGGCGCCCTGGTCCAATCGAGCGGGTGAGAGCGCTCGTAGGTATGGAAGTGGCCCATCAGCACCAAATCGACGCCGTACCTGTCGAACAGGAGGGCCCAATTATCGATCATTGCCCTGCCGTTTGGGTTGTAGAAGGCCCTTGGGATATCAGACCTGGCGGAGACCATGTCCCTGTGAAATATCACCACTTTCCAGAGATAGTTCTCAGACGCCTCCAGCTCGGCCTGAAGCCAATCAACCTGCTCCTTCCAAGCCTTGGAGCTGGGGTCCAAAATCTCGCTGTCGAGCACTATTATCCTCAGGTCCGGCCCCCAGCTCAGCGCGTACCATCGCTCGTTGCCGGGGAGGTTGAAGACAGCGTAGTAGTTCATGGCCTGCGTCGCCGGATCGTAGTCCTTGGGCTGGGGATAGATGATCTCATGATTCCCGATCGCCGGCACGATGGGTACCGTCAGGCCCTCCGGGGTGACCCAATGTTGGCTCATCGCCGATAACCAGTTATCCCAAGTGTCCGGCCTAACCTGATCGTCGCCGTTATAGATGAAATCACCCGTGAAAACCACGAAGGAGGGGTCATATTGCGCCATCAGGCTGGAAATGTTGTCCCTAGCGCTTGGCCATTGGGGATAGGGGCTGGCGCCCAATGACCTAGAATCTCCCCCCACGACAAATCTAAAACTCTTCGCCCGCTCCGGAGCCGTGCGGAAGGCTCGCTCCTCGCTCCACCCGTGCTCGGGGTGGCCGCAGATGAAGTAGTACACGGTATCTGGCCTCAAGCCGGTGAGCTCGACGTGGTGCAGGTAACCCTCGAACTTCGCCGTGGTCACGCCCTCGCCGCCCGAGGCGCGATAGCGATACGCCTCCGGGTTCCCCCCTCTGGGCTGAGTGTCGTAACGCACCTCGCCGATGTAATTCCCGCTCGTGCGCCAGCTGACGTTGATGCTGTGCGCGGTGTCATCGCTTGCCCAAGTGAGATAAATATAGGCTGGTCGGTCTTCGGCTTGGGCGAAGGCGGCGGGAGCGAAGTTGACCGACAAAATCAGCGCGATCGCTGCCAGCGTCGAAACCATCGCGACGTTTGCCCTAGTGAAGGGCATTTATATCGACCAGTCCCTTTAAAAAGTTCCGGGTTTATAAACATGGCGACGATTTAATCCCTCCGGCCGGCTGACACATATATTTCATTTAACCCTCGCCATCACCCGCTGGACGCGCTCATCCATGCCCCTGGGCTGATCGAGGCGATCATCTATTTTGACCGTCGTCAACACGCGCTTTACCCCCGCGGCCAACACGGCCTCGTGAGCCACCCTCACCACTTCCAACGCGGTTTTGACGTCGCCCGCCTCGAAGACCGTGCAAGTGGGGCAGACCTTGTACTTGACGCCCGATGCCTTGACCGCCTCCACGGCTCTCGCGATGTAGTCGCTCAGCCCGGTCTTGGCCGTTCCCAACGGCGTCACGGCAAGCTCGACCACCAACAACCTCGCCATCACCCCACCTCCCGTGAAGCGATATATACGCGGGGGAGATAATTAAATCGAGGGGGTGGGGTCGTGTACCTCTTGCTCGGCTGTGGCGATGTCGGCTACAGCTTGGCGAGCAAGCTTCGAGATAGAAAGGCGGAGTTCACGATCGTGGACCAAGACGAGGACAAAATTTGGTGGCTGAAGGGCCTCGGCTATAATGCCATCGCGGGGGACTTCCGTCGGATGGAGGTGCTCAGGCAGGCTGGAATCGAAAATGCTGAAGTAGTGTTGTTGTTAGCACAAGATCCCGCGACCGTGGAACAGACGCTCACCGCGATAAATCAGCTAAAGCGCTCGCTGATGATCGACCCGGTAGTGGTGGTGAGGATCACCGACGAAGCGGAGGTGCCTGAGGTGAAGCGCCTGGGCGCCTCGGAGGCGATGCCGTCGACGGAAATCCTAGCGGACTTC
>Ga0272449_1004939_pt1 | contig 10622 bp, 9 predicted proteins | sample YNPCB0241_FD_198679 | JGI IMG/M metagenome (GOLD analysis project Ga0272449, IMG submission 198679) | Hot spring sediment microbial communities from Yellowstone National Park, WY, United States - YNP-CB-024-1 | ecosystem: Environmental > Aquatic > Thermal springs > Hot (42-90C) > Sediment...
ATAAAGTAGAAAAATTAACAAAATCGATTTATAAGGACTTTAATTATTCCCATCCAAGTATGGTTGATTTAGAAACATTAGCAAACTATAACTATTTATTTATAGAAAAAGAGGATTTGGGAAAAATAGATGGATTAATAATTTATAACCGATATGGTGGTTTAATTAAGGTTAATTCTCGAATTAATGATATAGGATGGGAAAGATTTACAATAGCTCATGAATTGGGTCATTTCTATTATGGTTTTTCTAAAAATGACCTAACCGAAGATATAATTGTAAGTAACAATAACGGTGAAATCAATTTTCAAGAAGAATATTTTGCAAATTCATTTGCAGCAAATTTGTTAATGCCGAGTGAATTTTTTATGGATTATTTTCGTAATCGTGAACCTACTATTGAAAATTTTAGAAATCTTGCAAATAGTTTTATTGTATCAATTCCTGCTGCGGCTGTTAGGTATTCAATTGTTGGTGACGAAACTATATTTGTAATTTTATCAAATGGTAAAGAAATAATTTGGTATCGTCGAAGCAAAAAATTTCCATATAATCTTAATCACTTTAAAGGGACTATTCCTCCAAATTCAGGACCTGCTGTTTTACTATCAAATGGTGAAGACTATTTTTATCAAGAAATAAATTCAGATATATGGTTTTTTGATTATATGAATTTGGTGTCAAATTATATGCTTAAAGAAGAAAGTTTGAGACTAAGCGATGGAAAGTCTATATTGACAATATTGAGAATTGTAAAATTTTAGATTGCAAATTCTTTAAATTTTCTAAAGAATTTATCTTATAGGTCAAGTAATAGTTTGATAAAATTTTTTGAATAAAAAGTTCCTTTAATAATATTAAATTCTTGTTAAGTAAGAAATTTCCTACAAAACTCAACTTGATAAATTATTCTAATAATCTTATAATAAATTATATTAAATTGATTTTTAGATGTTTGATATTCTTTGGCTTTATTAATTATGTATTTGCAAAGGTGAGGTGATTGAATTGCGAGAATGATAGATCTTTTGATTGATCGAATTAAAGATTGATAGGTTTTTGAACTGATAGATTTTGTGATTTATAGATTTAGTTATTTTTTGATTTGTTGAATAATAGATTTATAGATTTATTGATTCATCGTTTTAGGATTTTTGGTTTAAGAAACTCGGATGGGAGTGACGAGGCGGAGCTATGGGGAGGGGAAGGGGTGGTTACTAGTGAGTAGCGATCAGTGAGAATTTAGTAGTGAATAGTGAGCAGTGAATAGTGAGCAGTGAACAGCAAATAGTGAGTAGTGAGCAGTTAATAGTGAATAGTCATAGAGATTTAGTAGTTTGGCAAAAGAGTATTGAGTTTGTGTGATTACGGAAGATTAAAGGTAGAAGGTAGAATATAGAAGGTAGAATATTGAAGGTAGAATATAGAATGTAGAAGATAGAATGGAGAATATAAAGTAGAATGGAAAAGACGAGGGATTATACTGAATTAGTTGTTTGGAAAAAAGCACATGAGTTTGTTCTTTATGTTTATCAAATTACAAAGAATTTTCCGAGAGACGAGGTTTTAGGATTACTAAAAATAAACACTGGTCATGAAAGAACTATAAGAGCCAAAAAAATGTAATTGGATTAATTATTATAAAAGGATTAAATATTCTTGTTGGATTGTTAACAGTTTCTGTAATAATTGATTACTTAAAGCCTGCAAAATATGGTATTTGGATTACAATGATTTCTTTAGTCGGATGGTTTTCTTTTTTTTGATTTTGGACTTGGTAATGGTTTAAGAAACAGATTTGCTGAAGCAGGAACAAAGGGAGAGCATTTATTAGCAAAAACTTTTGTAATTACAACATATAAAATTCATAGTGGAGTTATTTCGTTATTATTTTTTTGTTTCTAATTTAATTAGAACATTAAAATAAAAAACTTTTTATTTAAATCTATCTTTCGCTTCATAAATCATTAGAAAAATAACAATTAAAAACTAGATTTTCATTTGAGTTATATTAGAAATATTGCTATTCTTTTTTCCTCTAATAGTTTAGGAACATTGTTAAATTTTATTTTTTTACCTATTCTATCTAGAATTTACTTACCTGAGTATTTTGGAGTATTGGCTTACTTTTTAAGTATTTCCTTAATAATTGGGATGTTAGTTACACTAAAATTTGAAAATATATTCTTTATTGATACTGAAAAACCTAATGAAATTATGGTTTTGATAATAATTTCAATTATAACTATAGAATTGATATCCCTAATAGTTTTATCGATTTTTTGGTCGTTTAACTTTTTAATAAGTGACGGTACATTAATAATTTATATTTTAATTTATACTTTCTTATTAGGTTTATATTATGCAGGTAGGGCTTATTTGAGTAGCATTGGTAGATTTAAGAAAATTTCTCAAGGTTACTTGTTAAAAATTTTAATATCAAATTTATTTTTTTTATTCGGTAGTTATATTTTTAAACCTAATGCTAAGTTATTGATTATCGGAACAATTATTGGGCAATTTTCAGAGACAATTTATTTATTAAGTAACTTTAGAATTAAAGATTTAATTAAGGTTGCTGACGCAGCTATTTTGAAAAATTATGTAAATAGATATAAAAATTTCCCTTTATTCACGCTTCCTGGAGAATTGTTGGGTAATATAAATAGTCAATTACCTGTATTTTTTCTTTCCAGTGCTTTTGGTAATACTATTACTGGTTATTACTCTTTAGTTCAAAGATTAATAGGAATACCTCTTAAATTATTGACAAGCTCATCTGCAGAAGTATTTAGAAGCGAAGCTGCTAAAAAATTTAAATACAACAATTCATTTAAAGATTTAGCATTAAAAACTTCAAAGTATTTATTTTTATTAGCATTAGTTATAGGAATTGTGTTATTTTTCGCTTCTGATTATTTAATCCCTATTTTTTTAGGGAAAGAATGGTTCAATACTATACCATTCCTAAAAGTAATGATCATCTTGTTTGTTTTTCAATTTAGTGTAAGTCCAATAAGTTATGGTCTTTATGTTGCAGAAAAGCAGAAAGTTGATTTTTTTTGGCAATTAACTTTAGTGATTATCTGTTTTCTTTCCTTGTTTATTTCTATTAAAAATTTTAATGCTATCAATACTGTTTTTGTTTATAGTTTATGTTATTCGTTGATGTATATAGTATATTTTTTCCTAATAATTAGTAATTCTGAGCGAAAAAATGTTATCTAAAAAAGAAAGTTTTATAATTATTATTTTTGTCCTATATATTAGTTCACGACCACCTTTTCTGGTAGTAAATATTGCGATAATTTTATTATTCTTATTCTTAGTTAGGTTACACTTTAAATACAGCATTGATTTTTTTGATAAATACACAGTGTCTATTTTAATAATATATCCAATCATTAGCTTCATTTATTTTTTAATTTTTAATACTTTAGAAGTATTTTTATCAATTAGGATGTTCTTATTACTGATTATGGCCACATGGATTCTAAAGTTAATGAGATATAATTTTTTATTCACTTTTGAAAAATTATTATACTTTTTGACAATAATATCTCTTATTTTCTATCCTTTACAATTATTATATCCCGATAAAACATTAATTTTAGTTTCAAATATTTCACAATTTAATCCTTTAACTGAACAAGATGAAGAAATGAAAAATTTTTTAATATGGGGCATGGATGTTGATTCTGGTATAAGAAATTCTGGATTTGCGTGGGAACCAAAAGCATTTGTTAATTTTTTAATATTAGGTATTATCATAAGACTTATTCAAAATAATTTAAACATTAAAGACAAAAGAATTTTAATATATACTCTAGCAGCAATTACAACTTTATCTACTACCGGATACCTAATCTTATTTGGATTGATTCCATTATTCATCTTGTTTAATAAATCTCCAGATAAATTCTTTATATATTTAATACCTGCAACTCTAATATTTATTTATATTATGCAATTAGATTTTATGTGGGATAAAATAAAAATGGAGTGGGAAGGGAGATATGAATATGAAAAGCTCCTTTCAGATTCTAGAACTTTTAGTAAACGTTCATTAGGTAGAACACCTTCAATGATGGTTGATTTGATTGACTTTTCAAAACAACCTATTTTAGGATTTGGAATGCAAAGGGACCTAAGAACTCAAAGTGTTTACACAAAATTAGTAAGAGTAAATGGCTTAACTGATTGGATTGCCAGTTTTGGGATTATTGGGATAATATTATTTATTTTTGGACACTATTATGGCTTTAAAAAATATCTATCCATTTACAATCTTTCAGGAGCTTCAATTCTTGTTGTTATCATTGCAGTAATTTATTTTGCAACAACGGTAACCACACATTTATTTTGGTTATGTCTAATGTTTTTATTTACTATTCAGTTAAAAAAATAAACTTTAAAAGAGAAATGCTATGAATTTTATTGAATGTGTAAATTGTGTTTTAAATAATAAAATTTGTAAACTGGAATTTGATAAAAATGGAATATGTAATTATTGTAATTTTTATTTTAATGAGGTTAAGCCTATCCTTCATCAATGTCAAAAAGAAGGTGAATTAGAAATATTGATCGATAAAATAAAAAAAGAAAGAACAGGGAATTATGATTGTCTTATTGGATTAAGTGGAGGTGTTGATAGTTCTTATGTAGCTTTTTTAGTTCACAATTTGGGGTTAAAACCTTTGGCTTTCCATTTAGATAATGGTTGGAATTCTGATATATCTGTAAAAAATATAAAGAATATTGTTGAAAAATTTAATTTTGATTTTTATACCTACGTTATAGATTGGGAAGAGTTCAAAGATCTGCAATTATCTTTTCTCAAAGCTGGTGTAATAGATATTGAATTACTAACTGACCATGCTATTACTGCTGTTGCTTTGAAATTGATTAAAAAAGAAAAAATTAAATATTTTATAAGTGGTTCTAATTATGCAACTGAAGCAATAATGCCGAAAGATTGGTCTTATTATAAGTGGGATAGTATAAATATTAAATCTATTCACAAAAGATTCGGGAAAATACCCATTAAAACATTTCCTACTTATAATATTTGGAATAAAATAGAATTACGTACATCTTTCAAAGTCGTTAGAATACTTGATTATATAAAATATAACAAATTTGAAGCTATGGAAAAATTAAAGAAGAATATTGGATGGGAATACTACGGTGGCAAACATTATGAGTCTAATTTTACGAAATTTTACCAAGCATATATACTTCCAAAAAAATTTAATGTAGATAAAAGGTATGCTCACCTTTCAAACCTAATTTGTTCAGGTCAAATTACTAAAGAAGAGGCCTTAAAAGAACTCAGTAAACCTTTGTATGAAACTGAAGAATTAAAAAAAGAAATTGATTATTTTCTGAAGAAATTCAACTTAACAAAAGAAGAATTTGAAATGATTATGTCACAAAAACCAAAAAAACATACAGATTACCCCAATGGAATTTGGTTAAATAATTTATTCAAATTTATTAATAAAATATTTCAATTATGAAAAATATATGTATAATTACTAATGATAATCCTTCAAAACAACCCAGAGTTTTAAGGCAATTAAAATATTTTACGAGTTTAAATAATCAGTTTTGTATCTTTTTAGTTTCTAATTCAAAAGTGAAAGAATATTCGGTAATTAATTATGAATTAGATAGATTTAGCTTTTTGAAAAATTTCATTCGAATTTTACTATTTTTAAAAACAAAAAATTATGAAAATTATTTTTGGACAAAAAAAAATAAAGATTTAGCTAAAAATTTAGTGAAAGTGAAATTTGATTTAATAATAGTTCACGGAATAAGGAATATTTTATTAGGTCAAAAAATCGCAAGAGGGGCAAAGATTTTATTTGATGCTCACGAATATTACCCAGAAAATTTTTCAGATAATTTTTGGTGGAGATTTTCATTCAAAGATTACTACCATTATTTGTGTAAAAAATACCTGAACAAAACAGATTATGTTATTACAGTTTCACAAGGAATATTAGAAGAATATAAAAGAAATTTTAATGTTAAAAATATAGAATTAATTACTAATGCGAAGAATTATAAAGATATAGAACCTTCAAAAGTTAATGAAAGTCACATTAAGTTAATACATCACGGTGATTGTAGTTCTTCCCGTAAGTTAGAATTAATGATTGAAGCGGCAAAATATTTTAATAGAAATTTACATCTTTATTTAATGTTGGTAGTAAGCAGAGGATATGAATTTTACTTCAAAAAGTTGAAAAGGATGGCTGATAAGCTTGAAAATGTACATTTTATTGAACCAGTACCCCCTGATAAAATTATTGATAAAATAAATTCTTTTGATGTTGGTTTAATTTTTGTGCCACCAGTCAATCTAAATCTAAAATATGGTCTTGGTAACAAATTTTTTGAATATATTCAAGCCAGATTAATGTTAATAACCGGACCAAGTATTGAAATGGTTAAATATATTGATAAATATAATTTAGGTAAATACACCACATCTTTCGAACCAAAAGAGTTAGCTCAATTAGTTAATAATCTTACCGCAAATGAAATTGAAAAATATAAGAATAATGTTAATTCATGTGCATTTGAACTCTCTGATGAAAAAGAGAATTATTCTAAATTAGATACAATTTTTAGAAAACTACTTAATAATTAAATGTTAAATTTAGTTATTATTGACTACGGAATGGGTAATTTAAGGTCCGTTCAAAAAGCTTTAGAACGAATTGGAACAAAAAGTATTATATCAAGCAACCCAGATGAAATTTTAAAGGCAGATAAATTAATTTTACCAGGTGTTGGGCACTTTAAAAAAGGTATGGAAAACTTAAAAAATATGAATTTAATAGACCCTTTAAATATAGCAGTCCTTAATTTTAAAATACCAATCTTGGGTATTTGCCTTGGAATGCAATTGATGACTGATTATAGTGAAGAAGGTAATTGTGAGGGACTTAAATGGATAAGTGCGAAAACTACGAAATTTAGTTTTGAACATAAAGATTTAAAGATTCCACATATGGGTTGGAACAATTTGTTAATTAAAAATGAGAGAAAATTATTAGAAAATATTAATGAAAATGATTTTTTTTATTTTGTTCATTCTTATAAAATAAGTTGTAATAATGAAGAGGATGTTTTAGCTAAAACTAAATATGGTGTTGAATTCGTTTCAGTATTTAATAATAGAAACATTTTTGGGTGTCAGTTCCACCCTGAAAAAAGCCATGATGCTGGTTTGAAGATTCTTAAAAATTTTATTGAATTATAAATGTTCCTTCCAAGATTAATACCAGTATTATTATTAAAAGGTAAAGGTTTAGTAAAAACTATTAAGTTTAAAGACCCAAGTTATATAGGAGATCCTATTAATGCAGTCAAGATTTTTAATGATTTAAAAGCTGATGAACTTATTTTATTAGATATTATGGCTTCAAAAGAGAACAGATGTATAGATTTTAATTTAGTTAAAGATATTGGTGATGAGGCTTTTATGCCATTTGGTGTAGGTGGTGGAATTTCAAATTTAGAACAAATCGAGCAATTACTAAAATTTGGAGCTGAAAAAGTTATAATAAATACTAATGCAATTTTAAATCCTGATTTAATAAAAAATGCCTCAAATCACTTTGGGAGTCAATCTATTGTTGTATGTTTAGATGTCAAGAAAAGTTTGTTTGGTAAATATGAATTGTTTATTAAAGGAGGTTCAGTAAATACCCATTTAAATCTTTTAGATACTGCAAAAAAAATGGAAGATTTGGGAGCTGGTGAATTAATAATTAATTCTATAGATAATGATGGAACTCTAAAAGGTTATGACATTCAAGCAATCAGACTTGTATCTGAGAATTTAACTATTCCTATTGTCTGCTTGGGTGGTGCTTGGACCTTAGAACATCTTAGGCAAGCATATTTTGAAGGTAAAGCACATGCTTTAGCAGCAGGAAGCTTTTTTGTTTATCACGGACCACGAAGAGCGGTTTTGATTAATTATCCAACAAAAGTTGAGATTAAAAATATCTTTTATGATAGTAGGTCTTAAAGGAAGAGTTTGTTCCAAGGGGATTTGGGATGAAAGCGTTCCTGGAATTACATTTGATGAAAATGGCGTTAGCAACTACGCCAAAATGCTGTTGGAATTATCTAAGATATACCCTAAAGATGAAAAAGGATTGAAAGATTGGCTCAATATTGTTGATAAAGTTAAAGAATTGGGTAAAAAATCTAAATATGATTGTATCGTAGGAGTAAGTGGGGGTACAGACAGTTCTTACTTACTCTATTTACTTAAAAAAGAGTATAACTTAAGAATTTTAGCTGTAAATATGGATAATGGATGGAATTCTGAGATTGCTGTTAATAATATAAAAAAAATAACTAAAGAATTAGATATAGATTTATTTACTTGGGTAATTGATTATGAGGAAGTTAAAAAAGTCCTTAGGTCTTATCTATTTTCATCTTTACCTTGGGTAGATGCTCCAACTGATTTAAGTATTAATGCAGTATTATACAAAACTGCCATAAACGAAAATGTTAAATTTATTTTTACTGGTAGTGATTTTAGGACTGAGGGAAAGCAACCAATTGAATGGACATATATAGATTCCAAACAATTTAATTTTATTGTGCGAAAATTAAATAATCATAAACTAAAAACTTACCCGATACATACTTTATCTGATTTACTTATTTATAAATTTTATTATAAAATAAATAATATTAGACCTTATTATTACTTAGATTATCAGAAAAAAAATGCTCAGAATTTTTTAATTAATAACTTTAGTTGGGATTATTATGGTGGACATCATCATGAAAACAAATTTACAAAATTCATAATAGGATACTGGCTCCCTGTAAAATTTGGAATAGATAAAAGAAAGATAACATTATCTGCACAGGTTTTATTTAATGAAATAACGAGAGAAGAAGCTATTGAATTAATAAATAAACCTGCTTATCCTGAAGATGAAATGGAAAAAGATAAAAATTATATTTGTAAAAAATTAGAAATTACCAATGAACAATTTCTAAGAGCACTTAATCAAAAAAATAAATCAATTTATGATTATCCATCATATTTACCTTTAATTAAGAAATTAGGTAAGTTTAGTCAGTTTTTGGCTTCTAAAACTTATAATTTTATTCCAACAAGTTTTATAGAAACTAATATAAGAAATAGAAATAATCAATGAAAATATTTATCGATATAGGTCATCCTGCCCATGTACATTACTTCCGAAATTTTATTAAGTTAATGGAAAAGAAAAACTATGAATTTTTTATTTCAGCAAGAGACCGAAATATAATCCAATATTTGTTAAATCATTATCAGATTAAATTTTTCAACCGGGGAAAAGGAGGTAGAGGAATTATTGGTAAGATATTTTACTTATTTAAAGGCGATTATGAAGTACTTAAACTTGCCAAATTATTCCAACCTGATTTATTTTTAAGCTTTGGTTCTATGTATGCTGCTCAAGTTTCAAAAATACTAAATAAACCACATATTGCTTTTGATGACACTGATATTGCAATTTTTGAACATTTCTTATATGTGCCTTTTACTGATTTAATAATAACCCCCATGAATTTTTTAAGAAACTTTGGTAGGAAACATATTAGATTTAATGGATTTATGGAGATGGCTTATTTGCATAAAAAATATTTTACAGAAGATAAAGAATTAAAAGAAAAATTGTCTAATCAAAAATATGCAGTATTAAGATTTAGTTCATGGGATGCCAATCATGACCTATTAATAAAAAAAACTAAAAAAGAAGAAAAGATTAAACTAATAGAGTTGTTAAAAAATGAAATGGACATAATTGTTGTATCTGAGAATCAAAGCGAAAATGAACTAAGTACATTAAAAATCAATTACAAACCTGAATCATTTCATACGATATTAGCAAATGCTTTTATTTATATAGGTGAAAATGGAACAACCGCTACTGAAGCTGCTATACTTGGTACACCAAGTGTTTTGATTTCACCATTAGCAAAAAAAGTTGGAAATCACTTAGAATTATCTAATAAATACAAATTACAATATATATATGATAACTTAGATGAGGCAATTTATTTTATTAAAAAATTAATTAAGAATAATGAATTAAAATATTCTCATCAATTGAGATCTGAACAGCTATTTATGGATAAAATTGATGTAACTGAATTTATGATAAACATTGTAGAAGAATTTATTAAAATAAAATTGCATAATTAATATGAGACCAATAAACGTAATAATAACTGGTGGTGGAGCCCCCGGAATTGTCGGAACAATATATTCTTTAAGGAATAATTTTGATAAAAGAAGAATTAAAATAATAACTACAGATATAAAAGATGAATGTGTTGGTAAATACCTGTCTGATAGGTTTTATAAAATTCCACCTGCAAAAGATGTTGAGAATTATAAAGAGGCTATTTATACTATTTGTATAAAAGAGAAAATAGATGTAATTATTCCACAAAATACTATAGAATTATTAACATTAGCAAAAGAGAAAAAAAAACTTGAGAAATTAGGAATTAGAACACTGGTTTCAGATGTTAGTACAATTGAAATCACAAATGATAAAGCATCATTATTAAATTTTGTGCGT
>Ga0272449_1004940_pt1 | contig 10620 bp, 9 predicted proteins | sample YNPCB0241_FD_198679 | JGI IMG/M metagenome (GOLD analysis project Ga0272449, IMG submission 198679) | Hot spring sediment microbial communities from Yellowstone National Park, WY, United States - YNP-CB-024-1 | ecosystem: Environmental > Aquatic > Thermal springs > Hot (42-90C) > Sediment...
GCCCGTATCGCGCCGGGAGGCCACCACCTGCTGAGAAGCAACGTCCCTCGGACCAACCTCCAACCGCACCGGGACTCCGCGCATCTCCCAATCGTTGAATTTGAAGCCCGGCGATACAGTGTCTCTTGCATCTAGGTGAACGCGGAGGCACGAAGATAGGTCCTGCTTTATTCGGTTTGAGGCTTCCAACACGGTTGCCCGTTCTTGCTCGGTTCTGTAGATGGGGACGATGACTATCTGGTATGGGGCAAGTTTCGGCGGTAGGACCAACCCCTTATCATCTCCATGCGCCATTATGATGGCGCCTATCATTCGGGTTGAGACGCCCCAGGAGGTTTGCCAAACGTACTGCTGTTGGTTGTTTTCGTCCAGGAATTGGATATTGAAAGCTTTGGCGAAGTTTTGCCCGAGGAAGTGGCTGGTACCTGCCTGCAGGGCCCTGCGGTCCCCCATCATAGCTTCGATGGCGTAAGTTGTCACGGCGCCCGCAAACTTTTCTCGGTTGGTTTTTTGGCCTTTGATAACCGGCAGGGCCGCGCAGGTCACAGCGAACTCCTCATAAATATCAAGTATGCGCAGGGCTTCTTCGATCGCTTCCTGCTCGGTTGCGTGCGCGGTGTGGCCTTCCTGCCACAGGAATTCAGTTGTGCGCAGAAAGAGGCGCGGGCGCAGTTCCCAGCGCACCACGTTTGCCCATTGGTTCAGCAGAACCGGCAGGTCCCGATAGGAGCGTATCCACTTCGCGAGCATTTCGTTGATGATGGTTTCCGAGGTTGGGCGCACCACCAAGGGCTCTTCAAGCTCTTTCCCGCCGGCGTGGGTTACCACGGCCAGCTCTGGTGCAAACCCTTCCACGTGTTCCGCTTCGCGCTGTATGTAGGACATGGGGATGAAAAGCGGGAAGTAGGCATTGCTGTGGCCCGTGGCTTTAATTCGGGCGTCCATCTCTTTTTGGATGTTCTCCCAAATCGCGTAGCCGTACGGGCGGATGACCATGGCCCCCTTGACACTCGAGTAATCGGCCAATTCGGCTTTCAGTATTACGTCCGTGTACCAGCGGGCGTAATCCTGACTGCGGGGAGTTACGCCTTTGGTGGTTGTTTCGTTTTTCTCGCTCATCAGTTTCTCAGTTCACCGCCTCCTGGAGAATAATCAAGGAGCCAACCCTGGTGGTTGGAAGGGGTTGGGGGTTATTCTGAAGCACCATTCGGCAGGAGATAAATCAATCTACCGGCCCCGATTTTAACACGCTGTTGGTTTGGGTGTCAAACGGTTTCCGGCGGTTTTGGTGGCCCTTTATCTTTCGGACAGCTCTGTTTGCGAGGCACACTCTTGTCTGGGGAACCAAGCTGGGGAGAGACTCCATAGATTTTCCCGTTTGGCATTGACTTTTGCACTCTTTGTTTGCTAGTATCATAAGTGGTTTAGGAAATTTTAATATTGCAGTGCTTCTAAAAGACTGCGTAATTAAGGAGGAGACCATGCCAGTGCAGATTGCGGAATTGAAGGCCAAGGAGCTCAAGCCTTCTTTGTTTGAGATGTCCGGAATTTCCCGCCGCACTGTGGAGGAGCACTACAAGCTCTATCAGGGATACGTCAACAAGCATAACGAGATTGTCAAGAAGCTTGCCTCGGTAGATCTTTCCACCGCGAACCAGACTTACAGCGACATCAGAGAGCTGAAGGTGGAGCTCACCTTCGCTTTAGGCGGTGTGAAGAACCACGAGATATACTTCGAACACTTGGGCGGTAGCGGCGGCAAGCCCTCCGGCCGCCTGCTGGAGCTGATCGAGCGCGATTTCGGCTCGTACGACGCTTGGGCCGCTGACCTAAAGGCCACCGGAATTGCCGCCAGGGGATGGGTTTGGCTTGCTTTCGACCACGACTACGGCTACCTGTTTAACTATCTGGGAGATGCCCAGAACACCTTCCCGGTTTGGAACGCCACACCGATTCTAGCCCTCGATACGTACGAGCATGCCTACTTCATAGACTTCGGGACCAACAGGGCGGCTTACATAGACGCTTTCTTCGCAAACCTCGATTGGGAGCCTGTGGCTCGGCGTTTGGAAGAGGCTGAGAGGATGTACAAGGCGCTTCGCCAAGATTAGGAAACCGCTAAGTAAGAGCAAGGATTTTCGTTATCTAAGAAGCCTCGCTTTTATGCGGGGCTTTTTCTCTTTTATTTACCAAGAACTTTTTGGCTTTAGCGTACTCTCGCTTGGTTCGGCATTGATTTTTGGGGCGGTGTGCCCATAATCCTAAAGTGGATGAGAAAGCTACCGGTTTGACCTGCAAGAAGTTTTGCTTTTCAGTAATTTACTTCCCGAAAGTTGAAGGGCTCACTCGTTTCTTGTCGAAACTTCTTGGGTGCGGAGGAACTGCTGTTGCGGACAGAATGTCAAAATATATGGACATTCCAGCAGTGCATTCGAACCAATGAAGGTGCGTTTGAGGGATAATATAGAACAAGAGGTTTCGTCAACCAGTCCATGTTGGATTACCAAAACTTCTTGCAGGTCGTTCGCCGATTTGGTTGGTGTTGTTGATTTTTCGGCGGCGCGTTGGCAGTGGCACGGAAAGTGCTGGAAGAGTAGTTGGCCGTACTGAAGTACGGTCCGAGTTTTTGCAATTTTCGATTTCGATAGCGGAGTAACTCTGGTGATAACCTTAGCCGATACACCATCAGAAACCGGGCGGCTACCTGGAGAGGTAATGATAAGCGAGGAGTCGCCTAGGTCCATACTGGTTGCCGCGGAGGACGAGTGGAACCCGCTGGAGGTAGATGAACTTAAAACGAAGCCGGTTGGTTCTGCACTCAAGTGGGAGTATGCGAGTTTCACGTTCGATTACTCTCCGGAGTCCGTGAGGAAAATTCGGCGGTGCGTAAGGCTTTTAGCGAAGTCCCTGTGCTTCAGCCGGGATGAAGTGGAAGCAATAGAGACCGCTGTGGGGGAGGCGGCCCTAAATGCGGTGAAACATGGGGTGCCTCCGTCCGGCAACGGCGTTCTCAAGGTTGTGTGCAAAAACAGACCCGGAGCCTTTGTGGTTGAGATAACAGACCAAGGCCCGGGTTTTGATTTGTCGCGTATACCGCCTCCAGTGGCCGAGAAATTGAAGCCAAGCGGCTACGGCATTGCCCTTATGCGCGGCCTCATGGACAGAGTGGACTTTTTCAGGGCCCGCGGTGGCGGCACGAAGGTCCGGTTAGTAAAGCGAAAGCGCGGCGCCCACTGTCGGCGCAATTAGGAACCGCGCTTCCTGCGGACCTCGCTCGAGAAGTTTTGCCGAACCAGCGATACCAGATTGAGCGGCAAAACCTCTCTTGGTGAGTTTCTTCAAGCTTGGCCGTTTTCGCTAGGGTTTTCAGCCTCTTCTTTGGCCACGTTCACCAAGGAAGCCCTTAGCAGTTTTCCGTTAAGGGTATAGCCTTTCCGTATTTCCGCCACCACAGTACCGGGTGGGTACTGGTCACTTGCCGGCGTTTGAAGCACCGCCTCATGCAGAGCCGGGTCGAACGGTTTGCCAACCGCTTCTATGGGCTCTACGCCGTGTTTCGCCAAAAGGTCCTGCATTTTCCGCAGTATCATGGACACGCCTTCGCACAGGGCATCGAAGTTGCGCGTTTGCTGTGCCGCATCCACAGCGCGTTCGAAATCGTCCAGCACCGGAAGAAGTTCGCTCAGCAGTTCCTGGTTAGCGCGCTGGCGAATCTCCTCTTTTTCCTGACGTGCACGGCGGCGGAAGTTTTCCAAGTCTGCCATGGTGCGCAGGAACAAGTCGCGATTTTCGCGGCTTTCGCGCTCTTGCTCCTCCAAGCGGCGGCGCATTTCCTCCAGTTCACGCTGGAGGATTTCTTCTGAAGACGGTGCCGCCGCTTTCCCCTCGGCGGAGGGGGGTTCGGCGGTTTCGCTTTCCGCCGCCGAAAATTCGTTCATATCTCTTGCCGGCTTATCGTTGTCATTCATACTCTGCGACCTCCCTGATTATCACCGTTTCTAACCTCACTCTTCGAGTCCAACACCGACCGCCAAGTTGAAACTTTCCGGAACAGATTTTTGTCTGAACAGGAACCAGCAAACGATTTGCCAACGGGGGCTTTCGACCGGCAAAACCAACAACTAATTGAACGCCCAAACTTTTTGCGAGAAGCTTTGGCAAACCAATGGCGGCTGAAACTTTTCGCTCAGCCTATGCCCATACTGCAGAACATTTCGCTTAAGCTTTTGGCCATTAGGCCTACGGTAGGAACCGCTATTCGGTATTCCATGCGGGTTGGGCCGATTACTCCAATGGCGCCAATGCTCCCGGAACTTACGCGGTAAGGCGCCGCTACGAAACTGCACTCTTTCAACCGCGGCTCTGGGCTTTCTTCTCCGATGGTGACCACCACGTCCTGGCGGTTTGCCGCTTGCCTCATCATTTCCAGCAGGCAGCGGCGTTCTTCTAGTGCACTCAGTACGGGTTCGAGTTTCTCACCGTCTTTGAATTCCGGCTGGCGCACCATATAGCTGGTGCCTTCCACGAAGACGGTCTCCGTTGGTTCGGGGCGCAGAAACTCCTTCAGCACCGATGCAGCGCGGCGGTACAACTGCTCCAAGTCCGGCGACGGCAGTCGTGCGAGCAGTTCCTGCTCTGGGATCTCTCCGGAGGCCGCGCCGACGAGCACATCGCCCAGAGCGGCAAGCTGTGAGGATTTCAGCGGCCCCGGCACGTCCAATATTCGATGTTTGACGCTGCTATCGTTAAGAACGCAGACCATCAGAACGTGCCGCTTGTCAAGCTGAGTGAAGACCACCTGGCGCACAGATGCCGCTTCCGGCTGTGGGGTTGAGGCCACAGCCGTGTACTTGGTAGCGCCGGCCAGAATCCTGCACGTTTGGATAAGAATCTCTTCCAGCTCTCCACCGATGCGATGGTGTAAGCGCTCCACCTTCTCGTAAAGCGCGGGCGAAGGCTTTTCTACTGGCATAAGGTAGTCGACGTAAACTCGATAGCCCCGGTCGGACGGTATTCTGCCGGCAGATGTATGCGGCTGTCTGAGATATCCCATCTCAGACATTTCAGCCAGCTCGTGGCGGACGGTGGCAGACTTCACTTGGAGCTGGTATCTCAGCACCAATGTCCGCGAAGCCACTGGTTCCGCCGTGGCTATGTAGTCATGCACAACGTATTTCAAAATCGTCTGCTTTCTAGGGTCCAGCTCCAGATGAGCCACCACCTATCACCTCCTTCCGGGAAACTGAACCGAAATCAACAGCAGACGTTTATTCGGAAACTCGCATGTTTCCCTTAATACTTTACCAAAGATAGCACATTATAGCCACTGAGTGCTTCTCTGCCGCCGAGAGGCTCCAGCTCCACCAGAAATGCGAAGCCGACCACCTCTCCCCCAAGCTCTTCCACCAGCCTTGCTGCAGCGCCGGCAGTGCCACCGGTTGCCAGCAGGTCATCTATTATCAGCACTTTCTGCCCGGGCTTTATGGCATCGCGGTGCATTTCCAGTGTGTTTGTTCCGTATTCCAGCGCATATTCCGCCTGAATCGTCGGGCCGGGCAGTTTCCCGAGCTTTCTCACGGGGACAAAAGGGAGTCCCAAACGGTCGGCCACCGGCGCCCCGAATATGAACCCTCTGGACTCTATGGCGACAATCACCTCTGCCTTGCGGGCTCCGGCCTCGTTTGCAAAGGCATCCACCACCTCCCGGAATGCTTCCGGATCCAGCAGAACAGGGGTTATATCCCTGAACAAGATGCCTTCCGTGGGAAAGTCCGGGACATCACGAATTAGGGTTGCGGCTTTTACACTCATTATCATCCCCCATTTATACAGATTACCCAAACACCGCTTAGGTTCTCACCCGGCCAACCGCGCAAGTGATTCTTTGTACGGCGGTCTTGCCACCCCTCTCTCGGTTATTATAGCAGTTACCAGGTCCGCCGGGGTTACATCGAAGGCAGGATTCAGCACCGGCACGCCTTCCGCCACTATTCTGGTACAGCCCACGTGGGTTACTTCTTCTGGGCTTCTGTGTTCGATGGGTATGGCATCGCCGTTTGGGGTGTTGAAGTCCACCGTAGACATTGGGGCAGCCACGTAGAACGGGATTCCATGGTGCTTACAGCAAACCGCCACGCTGTACGTGCCGATTTTGTTGGCGACGTCTCCATTTGCGGCGATTCTATCGGCGCCCACCACGGCGCACTGCACTCGGCCGGCTTTCATCAGGGAAGCGGCCATGCTGTCGGTTATCACGGTAACGGGAATGCCGTCCTGGGAAAGCTCCCAGGCTGTGAGGCTTGCACCCTGAAGCCGCGGCCGGGTTTCATCCGCCAGCACGCTTATTCGCTTTCCCTGCTCCACGGCGGCCCTGATAACCCCAAGGGCCGTGCCGTAGCCCGCGCAGGCCAGCGCTCCGGCGTTGCAGTGCGTAAGTACGGTCCAACCATCTGCCAGCAGCGCGGCTCCATTTTCCCCTATGCGCCGGTTGGTACCGATATCTTCCTCCAGGATGTGTAGGGCTTCCTCAATCAGTCTTTCGCGAACGGAGACCCCGGATGTTTGAACAGCTTTGTGCGCCGCCGCTTTCATTCTTTCGATTGCCCAAAAGAGGTTTACGGCAGTGGGTCTGGTGGCCGCGAACACTTGGGCTATCTCTTCCAAACCCTGTAGAAAAGCCTCGGGCTCTTCTGGAAGTGATTGCGCACCAAGCGCTATGCCCAGGGCCGCGGTTACGCCAATTGCCGGCGCGCCGCGGACCTTCATGTCTTTTATGGCTTGTGCAACTTCTCGGTAGTCGCCAAACTCCAAGAAGCGCACAGTGTGTGGAAGGGCCGTTTGGTCCAGCAAAACCACTCGATTATTGCGCCAAGCCACTGTTGGGGGAACGCCAGTTTTCATCCCAGCACCGCCGCCTGAGCATCCCGTTCGCACGGGCAGTCTCTGGAGCCAACTAAATCGGTCAGCATGTTGATGATAAGCTGCTGGACGCGCTCGGTGTTGTTGCGCATAACCCGCAGAACTTCCTCGATTGAAACCGGAGGGCGGCTGATATCGCCGGCGACCCCGACATCGTAGTCAGTTACCAACGCTATACCGACGTAGCAAATTCCAAGTTCCTTAGCGAGAATCACTTCTGGATATTGCGTCATTCCAACAACGTGCCAGCCCATTTGGGTGAACCAGTGGCTTTCTGCACGCGTGGAGAACCTTGGACCTTGGATTACCACCATTGTTCCAGTTGGGTGGACCCGAATGCCGAGGTTTTGGGCGTGTTTGATGGCGATTTGCCGCAGTCTCGGGCAGTATGGATCGGCCGCCGCTATATGGTGGGTAACCGGGCCTTCGAAGAAAGTATCCTTGCGTCCGTAAGTTCGGTCTACAAATTGGTCCAGAATAACAAAATCCCCGGGGTGGATATCCGGCTGAAGGCTACCGCAGGCGCATGGAGCCAATATTTCGCGCACCCCAAGTTTTTTCATGGCGAAAACATTTGCTCTGTAGTTCACAAATGGCGCTGGATGGCTGTGATCCCGGCCGTGTCTAGCGAGAAACGCCACTCTTTTGCCGTTTATTGTGGCCAGCGCAACCTTATCGCTGGGCGCGCCGTACGGCGTTTCAATCTTAATCTCCTCCATGTTCGGTAAGAAAGTGTAAAATCCAGATCCACCAAAAACCCCTATATCCGCTCTTGCATCCATTGCTTAAGCCCCTCCAATGCCGAGCGTGCCGCGGACTGCTCGGCCTCTTTTTTGGATTTTCCAACACCTTGTCCGGCTTCAATTCCGTTTATCTCAACCCGGGCGACGAACAGCTTGTTGTGGGCGGGACCAGACTCGTGGATGATGGTGTATCTGGGGGTGACTTTCAAGCGCTCTTGGGTAATTTCCTGGAGAAGGGATTTGTAGTCTCTTATTTCCGGGTTGGCAATGGCTTCTTCTAGGTGTTGGAGAACGAAGCGCCTTGCTTCCGACAAACCCAAATCGAGGTAAATGGCTCCAACAACAGCCTCGAAGGCGTCGGATAAGATTGAAGGGCGTTCGCGGCCCCCGGAGGCTTCCTCCCCGCGGGACATTATTATGTGGTTACCAAGGCCGATGCGCTTTGCAACCTCGGCAAGGGTTGGCTCCGAAACACCGTGGACCCTTGCTTTGGTTAGCTGCCCTTCGCTGAACTCTGGGTGGTTGCGGTAGAGGTACTCGCTTACGATCAGTTCTAGGACGGCGTCTCCCAGGAATTCCAGGCGCTCATTATCTTCGCCTGCGTTTTCTGCCGAGCGGTGTGTTAGCGCCTGGCGCAAGAGATCCGGCCGTATATTGTAGCCCGGAAGCACTTCGTTTGGGTCTGGCATGCGGCCATCATGATCAGCCAAGTCTCCCGATGGGCAGTTTGAGCTTTCAGCTTCTGCCATTTTCTGCAGCCGCACCCTTATGAGGCGCATTAAGCACTGAACAATTCGGCCTGGTTGTAGCTCAAATCCCAACTCGGCAATCAGCCTCCCGCTTTGCTGAGCTTTTCGCAGGCAGTTGCTATGCGCTCCAAACCTTTCTGGATATTCGCCATCGATGTAGCGTACGAGAGCCTTACGTACTCATCTGCGCCGAAGCCCGACCCAGGAACGACGGCCACCTGTGCCTCCTTCAGGAGGTACTCTGCGAATGCATCGGAGCTGTTTATCTCCCCGCCGTATAGGTCGGATACGCGCGGGAATACGTAAAAGGCACCGTCGGGGTTTGCGCAGTGTATGCCCGGTATGGAGTTCAATCCGTCCACCAGGACCTTGCGCCGCTTTGCGAACTCCTCTCGCATCTGGGCGACGCATTCCTGAGAGCCTTCCAATGCGGCTATCACCGCCGGTTGTACGAACGAGGTTGGATTCGACGTGCTTTGGTCTTGTATCCTGCCCATTGCGGCCACTATTTCCGCATCGCCGCCGGCGTAACCAATTCGCCAGCCGGTCATAGAGTAAGTTTTCGAGACGCCGTTCACCGTTATGGTTTGCTTTTTGGCTTCCGGACCGAGAGATGCGATGCTCAGGGGGCGTACATCCGTGTAGATCAGGTGCTCGTATATCTCGTCCGAGATTACGTAGAAGCCCTTTTCAACCGCTAGCTCTGCGATTTTGCGGATTTCCTCCGGGGCGACACACGCGCCTGTTGGGTTGCATGGGGAGTTCAAGATAAGCAGTTTTGTTTTCGGCGTTACTGCTTCGGCAACCTGATCCGCCGTTAGCCTGAACCCGTTGGACTCCTTGGTTTCCACAAACACCGGCACGCCGCCCGCGAACTTTACCTGTTCCGGGTAGGTAACCCAATACGGAGCCGGTATTATGCACTCGTCGCCAGGGTCTACCAGAGCCATAATAGCGTTGAAAAGGCTGTGTTTTGCGCCGACCGATACGATTATCTCATTTGGAGTGTAGTCGATTCCGTTGTCGCGCCGAAACTTTTCGCATATGGCCTTTTTAAGCTCTGGTATACCGGTGGTTGGCGTGTATTTCGTCATTCCCTCGCGGAGCGCTTTCACGGCGGCTTCCTTTATGTGCTCTGGGGTATCGAAATCCGGCTCACCGGCGCCGAAGCCAACGATGTCAATACCTTCCTGGCGCATTTGTCTGACTTTGGCCGTGATTGCCAAAGTTGGAGACGGTGCCACACCCTGAGCTCTTTTAGATAGCATCAGAACCAGCCCTCCACCGCAAGATTTATATTAAACAGCCTTAACCAGCAGAGAAGAGTTGTGTCCTCCAAAGCCAAACGAGTTGCACAGGGCCGCTCTCACTCTGGTGCAACGGGCCTCCCCTGGGACGTAGTCGAGATCGCACTCCGGATCTGGATTATCGAGGTTGATGGTGGGAGGGATGGCACCGTGCGCCACTGTGAGCACGGTGGCGATGAACTCCACGCCTCCTGCGGCTCCTAGCAAGTGGCCGATCATGGATTTGTTGGCGGTTACCGGTATTTTATAAGCCCTCTCTCCGAACACTCGCTTGATGGCCAACGTCTCTGCCACGTCCCCCAAGGGGGTGGCGGTTCCGTGCGAGTTTATGTGGTCCACTTCATCGGCGGGCATGGATGCGTCATCCAGTGCCATTTGCATTGCCTTTGCCGCGCCTTCTCCGCCCGGGGCTGGTTGGGTTATGTGGTATGCATCCGCTGAGAGCCCATAGCCAACCAGCTCTGCGTAGATGCGGGCGCCGCGCTTTTTGGCAAACTCCATTTCCTCAAGAACGACAATTCCCGCTCCCTCTCCTATAACAAAGCCGTCTCGATCCGCGTCGAACGGCCTGCTGGCAGCGGGAGGATCCTCATTTCTGAATGAAAGCGCCTTGGCCGCGGCAAACCCCGCGATAGCCGTCGGTGTAATGCTTGCTTCCGTACCCCCGGCAATCATCACGTCCGCTTGGCCCCTTTGGATGATTTTGAAGGCTTCCCCGATGCAGTGGCTTCCGGTGGCGCAGGCGGTTACTATGGCCATGTTCGGGCCTTTGGCTCCAAAAATGATGGCAACGGTGCCCGCGGCCATGTCGCAGATGAGCATGGGTATGAAGAGGGGACTTACGCGCCGAGGCCCTTTTTCTAAGAGGGTTTTGTGCTGTTCCTCCCAGGTTTTCACCCCGCC
>Ga0272449_1004942_pt1 | contig 10615 bp, 8 predicted proteins | sample YNPCB0241_FD_198679 | JGI IMG/M metagenome (GOLD analysis project Ga0272449, IMG submission 198679) | Hot spring sediment microbial communities from Yellowstone National Park, WY, United States - YNP-CB-024-1 | ecosystem: Environmental > Aquatic > Thermal springs > Hot (42-90C) > Sediment...
GTGATTATGAACGTCTGCCCAGGACTCTTGCTGCCCTGCATTTCATCGCCTTTGCCTGCCTGCTGCTCGCCAGAGCCCTGCCACTCCTGGGAAGTTCATAACACGCTCTAACCAGGTTTGAAGGATACACGCCGCGACAGGACCCGCCCAGCGGACAGTCTGGACGCAAAGAGGCAAAGGTGGATATCATCGAGTTCGTCCCAGTCTCTGATATGGCCATCAGGATTGCCGGTACCCTCACTGGGGAGTACCACATCGCCATGGAGGTGTCTCCTGATGAATATGAGCGCTTGAAGCAGGAGAAGGATGTGACCCCTGAGGTGATCAAACCGTTCAGGTGGACCATATTCATGATTAACCATAAGAGCCCCCTCACGTCCAACAAACTCATCCGTCAGGCCCTTCAGGCGGCTTTGGACATGGAGTCGATCATGCAGGCAGCAGCCGGGCCACCGGACCTTTGGCGGCTCGACCCGGGCCTTATGTTCCGGGAGCAACCCATGTGGACCGATTCTGGTAAGGAGTTCTACAACCAGAAGAACCCGGCAAAAGCTCAACAACTCCTGAAGCAGGCTGGCTACCGAGGAGAACCGGTGCGAGTCCTCACGACCCAGCAGTACGACTACATGTACAAGGGTGCACTCGCCGCCAAGCCGCAGTGGGAGGCGGTAGGGTTCACGGTTGACCTGCAAGTGGTCGATTGGGCCACCTTGGTGGAACGGCGCGCCAACCCCGACTTGTACGAGATATTCACCACCGGAATCGGATTTGCCTCGGTCCAGGACCCAACCCTGATGCTGTTCCTCAGCCCGGACAGCGTGGGCTGGTACGACAATCCTGAGATGCAAAGCCTTCTCAGCCAGATGCGGGTTGAAACAGATCCGGCGAAGCGCTATGAGCAGTGGAAGCGAGTTCAGTACATTTTCCACGAGGATGTAGGTCACATTAAGTTGGGCGACATGCATAACGTGCGGCTACGGCGCAACGAGGTGAAGGGTTTCGTGCCTGCACCTGACCTCTGGCTATGGAACGTCTCCCTCGAGGGAGGTACCCGTTAGCACAGCCCGGTGGTAGGCTGTCCAGGTGTGGTGGCAGAGCACACTCAGTGCTCTGCCACCCGTCCAAGGATACCCGCTGCCGGAAGCAAGCGTGCTCCGCTGAACATTCTGATAGCGCACGGGTGCGACAACAGCGAGTAACTTGGAGAGATTTGCGTGAACGGGTCAACCATGTACGACCAAACTCTGATGGAGGAACTCCGGTCCAGAATCGCGGCGTTCCCCAGAGTCTCGCTCGCCGAGTTGCCGACCCCCTTGCACGAGGCCCCTCGGCTTTCGAAAGCCCTCGGCGGCCCACAGATCCTCTTCAAACGGGACGATCTGACAGGGTTGGCCTTTGGCGGGAATAAGACGCGAATGTTTGAATTTGACCTGGCTGAGGCTCTCAAACGAGGGGCAGACACCATTGTCGCCGGTTCTGTTGTTCAATCGAACTACCTCCGTCAACTGGCAGCCGCCTGCAGCAAGTTGGGCCTGGAAGCGTATTTCCTGTTAAGCAAGGTGCGGGGTGACGAGGATTTGAGATTAGAAGGCAACCTTTTTCTGGACTTGCTGTTGGGAGCGCACGTGAGAATCATTGAGGAAGATTTCCTCACCCAGGCGGAGATGAAGTTGCGTGAGGCTCTGGCCGATGAGTTGCGGGCCAAAGGGCGGAAGGTGTATATCCCCTGGTGGAATACAGCGTATCTGAACACGCTGGGCTATGTGAACTGTGCCCTTGAGATTTTGGAGCAGCTCAACGGATTAGGCGTGCAAGTGAACTACCTATATCTTGCCTCCGCCAACGCGACCCAGGCTGGTCTGGTCGTGGGCTTCCGGTACCTTAAAGCCAACATTTCAGTTATCGGCTTCAATCCTGAGCACTGGTATCCAGATGCACGGCCTGAGGTTGCTCGGTATGCGAACGAGGTCGCGAAACACCTGGGGATAGATTTGGAATTCAGCCCCAACGATATCATCAACACCAACGATTACATCGGCGAGCGATACGGTGTGCCTACAGAAGAATGCGTGGAGGCCATCAAACTGGTGGCGCGAACCGAGGGCATCCTGCTGGACCCAGTTTACACTGGCAAGGCGATGGCCGGGCTTATCGATCACGTCCGGCGCGGCAAACTGGGCAAAGACGATACCGTGATCTTCCTACACACTGGCGGGAATCCTGCGCTGTTCGCCTATCGTGAAGATTTCGGCAACCTGACCGAGAACCTCACCAAATGAGTCCTTGAAGGAGGACGTGAGATGCGAAGGGTAGTTCGGACCTCCAACGCCCCTAAACCAAGCGGCTGCTATTCTCAGGCCATCAGAGCAGGGGACTTTGTGTTCACCGCTGGCCTCTCTGGCACGGATCCGCGGACGGGGGAGATTGTGCCAGGGGGCATTGGAGCCCAAGTTCGGCAGACCTTGGAAAACATGAAAGCCATTCTGGAGGAAGCGGGGACTTCCTTGTCCAACGTCGTGAAAGTGACCGTCTATCTCCGGGACTTTGGCAGCTTCGACGAGTACAATGCTGCTTACAGCGAGTATTTCGACCCGGACCAACCGCCGGCTCGGACGACAGTGGAGGTGGGCAGTTTTCCAGGTGCCATGCTCGTGGAGATAGACGCTATCGCTTACGTTCCAGACCACGGATAGCTGCCACTTACGTAACTTATGCAAAGGACGGAAGAGGATGAACGGACAACTCTATCAGCAATTGGGAGTCCGGCGGGTGATCAATGCCTGGGGCAATCTGACGCCTCTGGGAGGGTCCCTTATGGATCCCCGCGTGTTGGAGGCGATGGCAGACGCCTCCACCTGGTTCGTGGACCTGAACGACCTCTTGAGGAAAGCGGGGCAGAGGATCGCCGACCTGGTAGGAGTGGAAGCTGCCTTCATCACGTCGGGCGCGGCAGCGGGGCTAGCGATTAGCACGGCGGCTTGCATCGCTGGGCGGGATCCAGTGAAGAGAGCCCGTCTTCCCGATACGACGGGAATGAAGAACCAAGTCATCGTCCACCGGTGTCAACGCAACGTCTGGGATCAGGCAGTGCGACAGGCAGGTGCTACGCTGGTGGAAATCGGCCTCTTGCACCGGGCTGAGCCCTGGGAACTTGAAGCAGCCATTGACGATAAGACGGCCGCAATCTTATATTTTACCGGCCACAACGAGGAGCAATCCTTGTCACTGGAGGAGGTGGTCCAAATCGCCAAGGCGCATGGAGTGCCTGTGATCGTGGACGCGGCTGCCGAACTGCCCCCGAAGGACAACCTCCACAGGTTCAACGATTTGGGCGCTGATCTGGTCATTTTTAGCGGAGGCAAGATGCTCCGCGGTCCTCAGTGTACGGGGTTGATCTTGGGCAGGGGTGAGTTGATTGAAGCCTGCGCTTTCAACGCCAGCCCCAACTTTAGCATTGGCCGGCCTATGAAAGTGGGAAAAGAGGAGATCGCGGGGCTGGTGCGGGCAGTAGAGCTGTTCCTGGAGCACGATTTCGACGCCGAGCTGGAGCGGTGGGAACGGCAGGTAGCTTACTGCCTAGAAGGCCTGAGCAACCTGGAGGGGGTGAAATGCAGGCGCGTCCTTCCAGGGGAGGATCCGGTGTTGCCGCGCTGGGTCCCACGAGTGTATCTGACTTGGGACGAGAAAGCCCTGGGGGTATCGCCTGCGCGGGTTAGGGCAGAGTTGTTTTCCGGCGAGCCTTCGGTAGCGGTAGGGGAGATCCAGCACGGACTAAGCATTAACCCCATCGCCCTTGCCCTTGGGGAAGAGGAGATCGTCGTCCGCCAGATAGCAGGGATCTGGAAGCGGCATCGTTTGTCCAGCAAGAGTCAGGCCGCGAGCACCTGAGGAGAAAGCCATGGCCCAAGACGCAGCAGCATCGGAAGGTGTGCACATCTCCGAGCGGGCCCTTTCCGTGCCCTGGTCGGGCATCCGCCAGATGTTTGAACTGGCGGCCCGTGTGCCCGATGCCATCAGCCTGGCCATCGGCCAGCCCGACTTCCCCACGCCTCCTCACATTGTGGAGGCTGGGCAGCGGGCTCTGGCCGAAGGGTACACCCGCTACGCCCCTGCTCTGGGCCTCCTGGAACTGCGGGAGGCCATCGCCCGCAAGGTCTGGCGGGAGAACGGGCTCCAGGTGGACCCCCGGACCGAGGTCATCGTCACCGCTGGGGCGGTGGAAGGCCTCCTCCTGGCCCTCATGGCCACCCTGGACCCTGGGGACGAGGTGCTCATGCCCGATCCCGGGTACACCAACTACGAAGGGCTCATCCGGGTGGTGAGCGGCGTGCCGGTCCACGTCCCTGCCCGTGAGGAGGAAGGCTTCCTCATGCGGCCGGAGGAGGTGGAAGGGGCCATCACGGAGCGCACCAGGCTCCTCATCCTCAACTCGCCGGCCAACCCTACTGGCGCCGTCATGCCCCGGCCCTACCTGGAAGAGATGGCCGAGATCGCCCAGCGCCACAACCTGGTGGTCATCTCCGATGAAGCCTACGAGAAGTTCATCTACGACGGGCTGGAGCACGTGAGCATTGCTGCGCTGCCGGGGATGAAGGAACGGACCATCTCCGTCTACACCCTTTCCAAAACGTACGCCATGACCGGCTGGCGCATAGGCTTCAACGTCGGCCCCAGCGAACTCATCAGCCACATGCACCGGATGCAGGAGGTCGTGGTCTCGTGCGTGGCCACCTTCGTCCAGCGGGCCGCCATAGCCGCTTTGGATGGCCCTCAAGAGGGCGTGGCGCAGCGGGTGGCGGAGTACGACGCGCGCCGGAAGTACATCGTGGACGCCCTCAACCGCATCCCGGGCGTCCGCTGCGTGGAGCCCAAAGGGGCCTTCTACGTCTTCCCCAACGTCTCGGCCCTGGGCCGGCCCTCCCTGGAGGTTGCCATGGCCCTCCTGGAGCACAGCCGGGTCATCTGCGTGCCAGGCACGGCCTTCGGCCCGCGAGGCGAAGGGTACCTGCGCATCTCCTACGCCGCACCGCTGGAGGTGCTGGAGGAGGGGGTCAGGCGCATCCGGGAAGGCGTGGAGCGCCTCTTGCGCGGCTGAGCCTGGACACGCCGAGGAGGGTCCCTAAGAAGAAGCCCTCGTGCGGGGACGGGACGACCCCACCAGTAAGCATCAGGAGGGACGCGTGCGCATCGGCATTGCCCGCATCGCCCAAGAGACCAACACCTTCTGCCCCACGCTCACCGACCTGGACACCTTGCACGTCCATGGCGTGCGCTTCGGGCAGGACGTTCTGGAGGACGATTCGGAAGGGTCCACCATCCCTGGGTTCCTGGACGTAGTGGGGGGAGAGGACCTCGTGGGCATCCTCTCGGTCCACGCCCGGCCTGCCGGCCCCCTGACGCCGGAGGCCCTGGAGGCCGTCCTCTCCTGGTTTGCCGACGCCCTGGAGCGAGCCCTCCCCCTGGATGGGCTGCTGCTGTCCATGCACGGGGCCTTCGTGGGGATAGCGGACCCGGACGTGGAGGGCCTGGTCCTCCAGAGGGCGCGGGAGATCGCGGGGGAGCAGGTGGTGATCGGGGCCGCCATGGACCTCCACGCCAACATCACCCGGCGCAAGGTGGAACAGGCCGACGTCCTCCGGGGGTACCACACCCATCCCCACGTGGACGGGCGCGAGACAGCCCGGCGGGTGGCCCAGATCGTCCTTGCGGCCCTTCGGGGTGAGGTCAGGCCGGTGATGAGCGCGGTCAAGGTCCCCATGGTCACCCCAGCCGAGACGCAGCTGACGGAAGAGCCGCCCCTGCGTGACCTCATGGACCTCACCCGGCACCACGAGGAAGACCCCCGGGTCCTCTCCTCGTCCATCTTCGCCGTGCAGCCCTGGTTGGACGTGCCGGAGATGGGGTGGTGCAGCGTGGTGGTGGCCGATGGAGACCAGGAACTGGCCGACCGCCTGGCGCGGGAACTGGCGCAGAGGGCCTGGGACCAGCGGAGGGAGTACGTCCGGCCCTGCCCGACCTACCTGGAGGCGTTGGACCAGGCCTTCGCCACCAGCGCCCGCCCCATCGTCATCTCCGACTTCGCCGACCTGATGACCGGCGGGGGGACGGGGGACTCCACCTGGTACCTGCGGGAACTCCTGCGGCGTGCGCCTGCTGAGCCCTGTTACATCACCGTGGTGGACCCAGAGGCGGTGCACGAAATGGCCCAGGCGGGGGCAGGGACACGCCTCACCCTCGCCCTGGGCGGGAAGCAGGATGCCCTCCACTCCACCCCAGTGGAGGTCACGGGCGAGGTCCTCCGGGTGCTCCCTCCCACGCCGGAGCGGGAGATCCCTCCGAGCGTGGGGTGGGTAGGCGTCCTCCAGACGGGGAACGTCTACATCGTGGCCCTGGAACGCCTGGGCCCGGGCTCGTCGCCGATCCTCTATTCGGGCGCAGGGCTGGACCCCAGGGAGGCCAAGGTCCTCATCGCCAAGTCGGTGGTGGATTTTCGGGAAGAGTACAAGGGGATCGCCGAGGCCTTCCTGCTGGGGGAAGCACCGGGCCTGGCCCCTTCCAACCTGCGTTCGTTGGAATGGACGCGCGTGCCCAGGCCCCTCTTCCCCCTGGACGAGGAGATGGCCTGGAACGCGTGGGAAGCGCCAGTGTACAGGAGCCGCCGGAGGTTTTGAGCCGGAGGCTTCATGGGACTGTAAAAGGAGATAGGGAACGTGGATATCCGCGACTACGGCTTTGAGACCCCGAGGGGCGGGGTAGCCATGACCGCAGAAGAGGCTGCCCGCCTGGCCGTGGAGATCGGCTTTCCCGTCGTGCTGAAAGTCGTCTCCCCCGACATCGTGCACAAGACCGACGTGGGCGGGGTGGCGCTGGGCCTGGAGTCCGAAGGGGCGGTGAGGGCCGCGTTCTCCCGCATGGTGGCCAGGGTCCAGGAGAAGGCACCCCAGGCCCGCGTGGAAGGGGTCCGTGTGGAGGAGATGTGCCGCCAGGGGGTGGAGGTCATCATCGGGCTGCACAACGACGCCCAGTTCGGCCCGGCCATCATGTTCGGCCTGGGCGGCATCTTCACCGAAGTGCTGGAGGACGTCAGTTTCCGCGTCCTGCCCATCACCGAGGACGACGCCCGCAGCATGATACGGGAGGTCCGGGGACGTCCCCTCCTGGAGGGATACCGGGGGCAGCCGCCCGTCTCCGAGGCCCTCCTGGTGGACCTCCTGATGCGGGCAAGCCGCCTGGGCCTTGACCTGGCCGACCGCCTGGACTCGGTGGACCTCAACCCCATCGCCGTGTGGGGGAGTGAACACCGAGTCCTGGACGCCAAGGTGCTCCTCCGGCCCGAGGCGCGCCCTCTGGAGATCCCCGAGCCCAATCCCTCCCATCTGGAGACCTTCTTCAAGGCCCGGGCGGTGGCCCTGGTCGGGGCGTCGGCCACGTCGGGGAAGATCGGCCATGCGGTGCTGGAGAGCCTGAGCCAGCACGAATACCAGGGGCAGGTCTACCCCATCAACCCGACCCGGGGCGAGATCATGGGATTGCGTGCCTACCCCAACCTGGCCTCGGTCCCGGCCGACGTGGACCTGGTGGTCGCCGTCGTGGACCTGAAGTGGGTGCCAGAGCTTCTAGAGGAGATGGCGGCCCGGGGGGTGCACAACCTGGTCATCGTCTCTGGCGGGGGCAAGGAACTGGGCGGGGAACGGCAGGACCTGGAAGCGCGCATCAAGGCGAAGGCGGCCGAGGCGGGGATCCGGGTCATCGGTCCCAACTGCATCGGCATCTTTGACGGCCGGACCCGCCTGGACACCTTCTTCCAGGTGCACGAACGCATGGTCCGCCCTCCGGCGGGGAACGTGGCCATGATCACCCAATCGGGCACGGTGGGGTGCGCCTTCCTGGAGGCGGCCACCTTTGGGGTGAGCAAGTTCGTCAGTTACGGCAACCGGGTGGATGTGGACGAGGCCGACCTCCTGGCCTACCTGGGGGAGGACCCGGACACGAGGGTCATCGCCTGCTACGTGGAGGGGTTTGACCAGGGCCGCAAGTTCCTGCAGACGGCGCGGCAGGTGGCGCAGAGGAAGCCCGTGGTCATCTTCAAGGCCGCCCGCACCCGGCAGGGGGCGCGTGCCTCCATCTCCCACACCGGGTTCTTCGGAGGGAGCCACGCCGTCTGCCGAGGTGCCTTCCGCCAGGCCGGGCTTCTGGAAGTGGACAGCATGGAGGAACTGTTGGCGGCAGCCAAGGCCCTGGCCATGCAGCCCGAAGCCCGAGGGCCTCGGGTGGCCATGATCTCCAACGGCGCGGGCACCCTGGTCCAGGCCATAGACCTCCTGGACGAATACGGCCTTTCCATGCCTGCCCTGTCCCCCGAGACGGTCCGCAGCCTCGCCGCAGTCTACCCGCCGTACTACCTGGTCCAGAATCCGGTGGACGTGACCGGCTCGGCCACGAGCGAAGATTACCGGCTGGGCATCCAGGCCCTCCTGGAGGACCCGGCAGTGGACATCGTGATGCCCTGGTTCGTCTTTCAGGACACCCCTCTGGATGAGGCCATTGTGGACGTGCTGGCTGCCCTGAATCGCGAGGGGAAGAAGCCCATCCTCTGCGGGGCCGTGGGAGGTCCCTACACGGAGGGGATGTCCCGGCGGATAGAGGCCCGGGGCATTCCCGTCTTCAACGGGGTGCGGCCGTGGCTCGTGGCCGCCCGTGCCCTCGCCCATCGCACCTTGACCACGAGGAGATGAACATGTCCCAACCTTGGAAGACCGACAAGTGGTTCGTCAGCCCCTGGAACTTCCTGCCCGAGGTGGCGGGGGAGTACGCCTTCGCCCCCCGCATCAAGATCCACGACATGACCCTGCGCGATGGCGAACAGCAGGCCGGCATTGAGTTCCGCAAGGACGACAAGATCCGCATTGCCGAAGCCCTGGCCGAGGCGGGGGTCCACCGCATTGAGGCTGGCATGCCCGCCGTCTCCAAACAGGACGAAGAGGCCGTCCGGGAGATCGTCAAGCGGAACCTGGGGCCAGAGATCTTCGCCTTCTGCCGCTGCGTGGTGGACGATGTGAAACGGGCAGCGGATTGCGGGGTGGACGGCATCGTGATTGAGATCCCCGCCTCGGAGCACATCATCCGCTACGCCTACCAGTGGCCCCTGGAGCGCGCCGTGGACCTGGCGGTCAAGGCGACCCACCTCGCTGGAGAACTGGGGCTGTACACGGCCTTCTTCACCATTGACGCCACCCGCGCCGACATGGCCTGGCTCCTGGACCTTCTGGAGAAGGTGGCTACGGAGGGGCACATGGACGCGCTGGTGCTGGTGGACACCATGGGCGGTGCCAACCCCCAGGCCATCCGCTACTTCGTCCAGAAGGTGAGGGAACGCTTCACCCAGCCCCTGGAGGCCCACTTCCACAACGACTTCGGCCTGGCGGTGGCCAACACCCTGGAGGCCCTCAGGCTGGGGGCCGAGGTGGCGCATGTCACCGTGGGGGGCATGAGCGAACGGGCCGGGGCCGCGGCGTTGGAGGAGGTGGTGGTGGCCCTGCTCACCCTCTACGGCGTGGACGTGGGGGTCAGGACCGAGAAACTCTACGACCTCACGCAACTGGTGCTCTCCCTGAGCGGCCATGTGCTTCCCCCCAACAAGGCCATCGTGGGCAAGGACCTGTTCACCGTGGAATCGGGCATCCCCGCCGCCTGGACCCGGCGTTGCCAGGGGGACCTGATCACGGAGGTCTTCCCGCTGCACTGGGAGCTGGTGGGCCATCCGGGGCCTCGGATCGTGCTGGGCAAGGGGTCGGGGGCTCCCTCGGTGGAGATCTGGCTGGAACGCCTCGGGCTGCAGGCCACCCCCGAGCAGGTGGAGCAATTGACCTTTATGGTCAAGGAAAAGTCCCTGGAGAAGAAGGGCCTGCTCACAGAGACCGAGTTCCGGGACCTGGTGGACCAGGTGCTGGGGGCCAGCCAGAGCCCGCACCACGGAAGCGACAGCCCTTGACCGCCGCACGCTCCAGATGCAGGCGAAGCCCTTCGGAGGTTCTCCATGGTCTTTGACGTCTGGAAGGTCCTGCTCACCCTCCTCGTGGGCCTCGTGGCAGGGGTCATGAACACCTTCGCCGGCGGCGGGTCGCTCCTGACCCTGCCCCTCCTCATCTTCCTCGGCCTGCCCTCCGCAGTGGCCAACGGCACCAACCGCGTGGCCATTGAGGTGCAGAACCTCTTCGCCATCCTGGGCTTCCGCAGCAAGGGGGTCTCCAACTTCCGCCTGAGCCTCCTCCTCTCCCTGCCCACCCTGGCAGGCGCCTTCCTGGGGGCGCGGGTGGCCATTGACATGCCGGAACTCCTCTTCCGGCGGGTGCTGGCAGGGGTGATGCTCCTCGTCCTGGCCCTCATCTTCTGGAACCCCACCCGGCGCCTCTACGGTTCCCAGCCCCCTCTGACGCCGTGGCGGGTCCTCGTGGCCATCGTGGGCCTCTTCCTGGTGGGCCTGTACGGGGGCTTCATCCAGGCGGGCGTGGGGTTCCTGATCATGGCCGTCCTGGTGGGGGTCACGGGCCTGGACCTGGTGTGGGTCAACGCCCACAAGGTGTTCATCGTGGGCGTGTACACCCTGCTCGCCCTG
>Ga0272449_1004943_pt1 | contig 10613 bp, 13 predicted proteins | sample YNPCB0241_FD_198679 | JGI IMG/M metagenome (GOLD analysis project Ga0272449, IMG submission 198679) | Hot spring sediment microbial communities from Yellowstone National Park, WY, United States - YNP-CB-024-1 | ecosystem: Environmental > Aquatic > Thermal springs > Hot (42-90C) > Sediment...
GCAGGCAATAAAATCAAGCCAAGTCTCAAGAATCTATGAATCCGATGACCCTTTATGACCACGTTCAATTAGTCGCTGTCAAGCGCAAAAGTTGTCTAAAATGTTGACTTAGACAACACTAACAGAATATACGAGAAAAGTTTATGCATAGAATCTTGTGGGAAGCCGACAGCAGCGACCCTACTGAGTATTTTTAAATCCCAGTTTAAATTCCCCCATATTGAATAACAGCGTAGGTTAAACAAAGGCTTTGGTTAAACCTTTATTTACGAGACTCATATTTTGACTTATGCTTCCAGACGATGTCATTGCAGTTTTCTTAGTGTTAAGTTTAGCTTTGTCGTTGGGCAGAAGCGTGTATGAATTGAAAAAATCGCATGGCCGTAAGGAAGTTGAGCCGACCGCAAGCGAGCAATTCTTATTTTAGGGGCTTTTTTTTGCACTAGTTTTCTATTTAGAAGCTGCCTTATACGTAATTCTATTTCTGCTGGGAATCCAGTCGCTATTGACAAGTTCCATCTTCCAACTTCATTTCCCGTTTGATTATCTAGTGCAGACTTTAGGTATTGCGATTATGATCTTTGGGTACATTCTAGTTTTCTGGAGTTTACATGCGCTAGAATTTGGCAAGCTTGTGACTTGGGGTCCATATCGCTATGTACGACATCCGCAATACGTTGCCTACTTTTTTATTTTTGGAGGTTTCTTCTTAACGCTTCTGAATCTGATAGCTTTACTCCCATTGTTAGCGATTCCAAGTGAAATCCGTATGGCAACAATAGAAGAAGAGTTCTTGACTCAAAAATATGGTGATGAATACATCCGTTATCAGCGGGAGACAGGTAAATTTGTGCCAGAGAGGAAAAAGCCTATCGATTGAGTCTGCAACCGCAATCTTAGAACAAAATTGGCGGGTCCGCCGAGATTTGAGCCTTAACACCTAATAATTAGTATTTCACTACTGTAGGGTCTTAGTTAATGCTGAATGGGGAAATTAAAACGACAAAGGCTTTCCGCTTCACAAGGCGTTCGTCGACTTGAATGCTCACCATTTTCGGCTGCATTTAATAAAATTTTGCACATTATTCCCAACTTCTCGGCAAATACAGCTATTTCGGTTTTGCGCGCGCAAGCTTTACCCTAAATTTAATGGATATTGCAACTCAAATTCTCAACTCTTGAAACCGACAAGTGAAACATTTTCTTTAGTGTCTACTAATAGCATAGAAATCCGGTTAGTATTTGAACTGAATTGCGATTTATGGTTAAGATTTTATCTCTGCCTGAAACCTATGTGTGATGGGAAAACAGAATATGCGAGATTCTAGAAGAAAGAAGTTTCTGCAAAAATGTTCTTGGAGGCTTTAAAGGCTTATGAGTGCCCCAGGGAGGAGTGGAGTGAAGATGAAAAGGAGTTTCTTCCCATTTTCATGCGTCTCTTGGGGTCTGGTAGGCTTGTTTTAGATTTGGCTGGTGGTTATGGGAGGGTTACACCCCACCTTATGGTTGGTAACAACACCGCAATTTTGGGAGATTTGTCCCAGCACTCCCTTCAGCTTGCAAAGAAAACAATTCAAAATGCTAGTTTGCATATTGTGCGCGCGCGCACGTAATACTGTTGGGAATAGGTTAATATCGCCTATGAAAAGTATTAAATTGTAATTAGGTGAAACTTTTCATTTGCGGAGATATTATGGCTGAAGATTTGTTGAGGCTTGTTGGTTATTGTGGTTGTTATTGTGGTTTGTGCGGCGTCAGAGTGTGCTTCCCTAAGCATGCAAAACAGCTTAAGGACACGCTTCAGCAAGAGGGTATGGACTACTGGTATAGGTTTGTGCCTTCCATGCGGGAGACTTTCCCAGTTTTCTGGAAGTTCCTTGAAGACTTGACAAGATATGATTGCTCCTGTAGAAGCGGCGGCGGACCATCAACATGCAAAATCAGGCTATGCGCAAAGAAGAAAGACATAACAGTATGTCCATTCTGCGATAAATACCCATGCACCCTGATCGAAAACTACAACAAAGTTTACCCCACAACCATCGAGGATGGAAAAAGGCTGAAGGAGATTGGGCTTGAGGCTTGGGTCAAGGAGCAGGAAGAAAGGGCTAAGAAGGGTTTCATATACGCCCATATAAAGATACCGCGAAAAGATGCCACATGGGCATAGAATTAACTTAAATTAAACAGAAGGTTCTGTTTTGCGAATGTCATGGGAGGATAAGGCATGAGATGGTTTCCATTGGCACCCTTTTCATAAGTTCATGCTACTTTTTCTTTAGTAGAATCATGTTGATGTTTAAGTTTGAGTCCTCTGCTTTTTCGAGTGGCTGGTCTAAATACCACTCGTCGACAGTTCCTTTCCACCAGCCTAAAAACTCAAATTTTTTGTTTATTCTTATGAGTAGTTTAAACTCCTGTGGGAAGACAAGCTTTATGTCCTCTTCATGTGTAAATATGCCTTTTCTCCCATGATCGTCTACTTCGAGCGTTATTTTCTCTGTGACGATTTGGTCGATTATATTTTTCACGATGGTTTCGTATGTTGTCCTGACCTTTATGCCATCTCTTTCTATCTCCCAAATCTGCTTCTGCGGTTTTGTCCAATCCGCTTTCCAATTAACTCCAAAGTTTTGGATGAAGTAAAGGCCGCCGCCTTTCAGCGATGCTGCAACCGAATCCAGATGTTTCAATATGTCCTCATTGGACTTGAAGGCGAAAGACCCCATCATTATAAAGGCGAAGTCAGCCTTTTTATCCAGCCTGAAATTGGTCATATCAGCTTGAACAATTTCTATATTTAAGCCCTCTTCCTTTGCCTTCCGACGCAAATATTGAAGCATCTCCTCGTTTTTATCAAGCCCCACCGCTTGATAGCCTCTTCTTGCAATCTCTCTCAGTTGTAAACTGGGCCCACAAGCAATGTCAAGAAACCTTCTAACCCTTATTCTGCTGAATCTCTTAATGATCTCTTCAAAACAGTCAACCTGTCTTTTTGGATTAAAGAAGCTGAAGGCGACCTCGTAATATAGGGGCTCGGCATAAACATTCATTTTCATGAGTCCACATCCCGTGCTATTTAAAGGAGTTTACGCCAATTTCTTGTTAACGCTTCCGCTACCTTCCTTTCTTTGTCAATTAGCATTTTGTTTTCGAAGCCCTGCTTCCAACGCTTTCCATAAAGCTCATCTGTTATTATGAGGAGAGCTGTGCACTTCGCTTTTCTATACTTTGAGACGGTAAATAGCGCTGAGCATTCCATGTCGACGGCAAGTGCCCCCTTTTCTTTGCATCTGAAAATCTTTTCACGCGTCTCTCTTAACGGGGCGTCTGTGGTCCAAATGCCCCCCTCTTCATATGCGAAGCCCACGTTATTTAAAAGAACTTTAAGCTTTCCGCGGAAAATTCTCGAAGGCTTTGCTGGGGCATTCGGCGAAAAATAATGGTAGCTCGTCCCCTCTTCCCTGATTGCAAATGTTGGGATGAGAAGATGCCCGATCTTCAGACTCGGATCTATTGCTCCTGCCTCGCCAAAAACCACAAGCTTTTTGACGCCGCCAGCAATTAAAGCCTCAGCTAACCCAACAGACGCTGGTGCACCAAAATAGGAGTGAAAAACGCCGAATCCATCGCTTGTGGCGTAAAATCGTAAAGCCCCAACCACGCCCCGTCTCTTTGGATAGCCACATTTTCCGCCGTATTCAACATCCAATTATAAACTCGCCCCACAAAAACGATCACGCCAACTTTTAAAAATTCGATCTTTGCGGAAAAGCGTTTAGGGCTAATTAGCGACCTTCCTTTAGAAAACCACTCCATATGTCATCATAAACCATTAAATTATTTAAACAATACTCAATTAATTAGTTTTCGAAAAAGGCGTTAAGGCAACCTAAATCATGCGTCTAATCCTCTTTGCTATTTAAAGTGTGGGATGACTGATTTTGCAAATATTTTTAATCCTTTTAGGGATGGAAAGTCGAAATCCAGCCACAATTTGTTGCGCTCCGGCTTTCTGGTATTGCTCTATTTTTTGTATGCATTGCTTTGGGGTTCCTATGAGGCACGCTGATTGTTCGACGGACTTACTCATTGAACGAATTAATGGTTCTGCTAGTTTCTTCAATAAAGTTTCATTTTCTGCTATCAAGGCGCACCCACTCCCTCCATAAGCAACTTGCAACTTTTCAGGGTCTCTTTTAGCATGCTTCATCATGTCCTTAATCTGTGATAGTCCATCAGCCAATTGCTTCGGCGTAGGCAAAACTGGAATCCAACCGTCACCTACCTCAGCGACAACTCTTCTAATATGGCTGGAGTTCCCACCAATCCATACACGTGGGTGAGGTTTTTGAAAAGGCTTTGATTCTAAAGTGGCTTCTTTCAGTTTAAAGTATTTTCCATCATAGGAAACATGATTTTCCATCCAAAGTTTCTTTATCACTTCTATGGCCTCTTTTAGCCGCTCAATTCTTGTTGAATGTTTATCCCAACCAAAGCCAAAAGCTACATGCTCGTCCTGAAGCCATCCAGCCCCAATGCCTAATTCAAGTCTTCCTTTAGAAATGTTATCTAAGGTGGAAGCCATTTTAGCTAAGAGGGATGGATGGCGAAATTGATTGCAAAGCACATAAGTTCCCAACCTTATTTTCTTAGTTGATGCTGCTAAAGCTGATAAAACTGTCCAAGCCTCTAACCCGTAAGGACGACCGCTAGGCGAAATGAAATGGTCAGAAATCCATACTGAGTCGTATCCTAGCCCTTCAGCTTTTTTTGCAATTGTTAGGAAAGTATCCCAATCGGCATAGGTTGCAGTAACGTGAAGAACAACCCCAAACTGATTTAATTCCCATATAATAAAATAATAATTTACATTAATAGAGTTAACTTTGCTGGAAAACGCGTCACTGGACCATTGGCATAAATCTTTTTAGATGGCAAATTAGAATAGCTTTGATGGATGGGTTCTAGGATGCGGATGATGGTTGATGGCTTTGTTCATAGGCCAGGTTTTCATTGCGAATCCACAGCGGTTCGTGATGTTTTAGAATTTTATGGATTGAAGATAAGCGAGTATATGGCCTTCGGACTTGACTGCACTTTCGGATTTGAATATTTGAGGAAAAAGTTTCCATATCGCCCATTCTACATCAACGGGAAAATATGCACTTTCCCAAACACCCTTCCAAAATTTCTTGGAATTAATGTTGAAAAGAAAACAGCCGATGATGCTGATAAGGCTTGGAATTATGTAAAAGAGTTGATTAACAGAAACATTCCTGTTCCTATATTTGTTGACATGTATTACCTTGATTACATGAAAATACCAAAAGAACCATGGAACCATTTCGGCAACCATGTAATTGTTCTTGTTGGCTATGACGAAGAAAAAGGTGAAGCATACATTGCTGATTCATCGTTTGAAGGCATGCAAGCTATCTCTCTTCAAAGTTTGGCACAAGCCAGAAACTCCAAATTTGAACCTTTCCCTCCGGAAAACGCATGGTTCGAAATAAATGTTCCAAAGACAACAAAGCCATTAAGTAAAGCTGCTGAAATGGCTATCAAGGAAACAGCCAAGAATATGATTCATCCGTCTAGAGAAAACTGCGGTATATGCGGCATAAGGTTATTAGCAGAAGACATCGTAAACTGGCCGGAAATAACATCATCAACTGAAGAGCTAAAACTTGCCCTCACTCTCCAATACATCGACTTAGAGATTGCAGGAACAGGTGGAGGAAATTTTAGAAAAATGTACTTACGCTTCATAAAAGAATCAGCAAAACTTATCTCCAACAGAAAATTGGAAATCATAAGCCATGAAATCGCAAAATCAGCTGAACTATGGTCTGAAACGGCGAATTTAATTCGCCAAGCAAGCCAAACAGCTAAAACTAAAATTGTCAATAAAATATTAACGAAAGCAAAAAACAAACTGCTAAAAATTGCGAAAAATGAGGAAAAAGCCTTCCTTCAAATGCTTTGATAAAGAGGCGCGCGCGCATTTTCAGGTAGAAAACATTAACTTTGACATTAATAAAAATGCCCTAAGAACATTTTACAAACTAAAAAATTTTGGAAAATTCAAAAACAACTTTACACCCTGCGAGAGGCATTATTGGTATTATGTATAAAAGTTATATTCTAAACTTTGTGCAAGTATTATTATGGGCATAGGGTCTGTAAAACCCAATTTGTTCGAAGAAACATTGAAGTTGCTTACTAAACATGGCTATGAGGTTCGTTATATTCCGCTTAACGGCGTTGCGGGAAAGGGGAAGTAGATGTATATGATGAGGCGCTTAGCTTCCGGCATTTCTTCTTTGGGGCCTGTTTTTCTAATTTTGTGGTGTGTGATGTTTTTGGTGTTTTTCGCCGACTCAACCGCTGCCCCGGCGATTCCATACCAAATTAGGGATTTTTTGAAAGAGGAAACAGCGGTGGTTGTGACCATCGGCGCCCTCAGCTCAATTTTTAATCTTGTGAGGACATCCATGAATTTGCCAGCAGGACTCATCGCGGACAAGTTTGGAAGGAGAAGGCTTGTCCTTTTTTCGGTTTTCCTTTTTCCACTTTCCTACATCCTACTTTTAGTTTCAAACAATGTTTCGTGGATATTCGCCTCCTACATTATAGTTGGAATATGTTTTGGCATACTACCTCCCATTGTGAACGCCTTCATAGCCGATATAACGCAGAAAGCTTCGAGGGCTACAGCCTATGGACTATTTAATCTTTCATGGATACTCGGCCAAACCTTGGCACCAATAATCGGAGGTTTTCTCGCCGAATCCGCAGGCCTAAAGGCCTCCTATGTGGCTGCACTTGTAATGTCCATAGCAAACATCATTCTAATCTTTAAGGTTATAGAAAACATAAAAGAGTCTAAAACAATTGAAAAGGAAACCTCGCTTGGACAAGAGAAACATGCTGAAGGGTTAATGACTGGTTATAAGCGGATTTTGTTCCTTTTCGGGGGAGACAGCATCCTGTCGGGTTTAGCTAACGGCATTTTGACAACGATCTTTTATGCTTACCTAATGTATGTGCTTGGCGTTTCAGTCTTCGAATTGGGAGTCAGCTTTTCCATTGGATGGGGGATAGCAACGGCAATAGCCCAGCTTCCGGGAGGAAAGTTGGCAGATAGGTTCGGTAGAAAACCCATAGTCCTAATTTGCGGAGTCGCAGCCGCCGTATTAGTTCCCTTACTTCCGCTAACAAAAAGCCTAATGCAATTCATCTGCATACTTGGATTGATCTGTTTCATAGGGAACCTGTCAAATCCAGCTTACTCAGCATGGCTTATGGATCATACACCCACCAAGAGAAGGGCCGGAGGCTTCGGCCTAATAGGAGCAGCCTCCGGCGTAGGCACAATAATAGGCCCGACAATAGGCGGGATATTATGGGCCACATTCAGCCCAAACGTCACCATTCCATTCATCACAATAGCAATCATATTCCTGCTCAGAATTCCAATAATCTTAACCATAAAATCATAAAACATAACACACGCTTTATGCTATTCATAGTGAGATAATAAACCTCAAAGCAAATGTATGGGGAAACCGGGTAAAATCTTGTAAGAGCATGTGAGGGTTGGTTTACGGTGAGGGTTTTAAATCCTATGGAGGACGCTTACGGGCAGGAGCTATGGGCCTATTTTAACGGTAAGGCGAGCTTCGAGATCGTTGAGAGGGATGACGGGTTCTTTGATGTTTCTCTCGGTCCGGAATTATATTTTTCTAACTATGAACAATGGTCCGAGATGGAGAAGAAGGCTTTGGAATTCGTTAAGGGGAGGGTATTGGACATTGGCTGCGGGGCTGGAAGGCACTCTTTATATTTGCAGGAGAAGGGCTTCGACGTATTAGGAATAGATAATTCTCCATTAGCCATTAAGGTCTGTAAGTTAAGAGGGTTAAGGAAAGCCAAGCTTATGCCCATAGAGGAATTGAATTTTCCACCAAACTCTTTCGACACAGTGCTCATGCTTGGATGCAACTTCGGACTTTTCGGCACCCCAAAAAGGCGAAGAGAATATTGAAGAAGCTGCATAAAATAACGTCTGAAAATGCAATAATCATAGCTGAAACAAGAGATCCATATAAGACAAACAACCCATTCCACCTGCAATACCACGAACTGAACAGGAGAAGGGGAAGAATGCCGGGACAAATGAAGATAAGAATAAGATTCCAGAAATACGCCACAAAATGGTTTGACTACCTGCTCGTCTCAAAAGAGGAAATGAAACAAATACTCGAAGGAACAGATGGAAAGTCAAACAATTCATAGAATCAGAAAACACCCCAAACTACATAACAATAATTGAAAAAACAAAATGTGCGCACAGAGGCTAAACTTTGGAGTATTGGAAGGTTAAGGCCGTTTCCTTTGATTGCGGCGGAACCCTATACTATGAGGCTCATCAAGACCATGTTGTTTTCCACAAAATTTTAAACAGTTTAGGTTACGAGTTTGATGTGGCAGAGGTTAAAAGGGCTTTGGATGATGCGCGTGTCTGGTGGAATGGTGAGAAGGCGAAAACGGGTGAAATTTGGACCGAAGATTCACGGGCAAAACTGCTTCAAAAAATGGCTTCAAATCTCGCAATTCCAGACTCACCTTGGATTGTAGAGCAACTCTGCGAACGTTGGCTGCTTGAAGCCAACTTTAGGGCTTATGATGATGCTTTGCCAACTTTAAACGAACTTAAAAGTGCAGGATTCAAGTTAATCGTAATTTCCAACGTTTCCTCCAGCAAAAACCTTAAAACTTATTTGAAAAAGGCTGGCATACCAAACCATTTTGAAGCCATAATAGCTTCAGGCGATATCGGATACGAGAAGCCAAACCCAGAAATATTCAGAACAGCCTCAAAAATCCTAAACATTCCAGCAAGCCAAATTTTACACGTGGGCGACAAGTATGAAGAAGACTACATTGGCGCACATAATGCCGGCTTAAAAGCATCACTACTTGATAGAAAAGGATTGTATAAGGATAAACAATGCCCAAAAATAAAAACACTAACAGAATTGATTCATCTCCTAATAGGATAATAACTAAAATTTCTTAATTTTATTTCATTTCTAAAATGTTTCCTTTCCATGTTTGTGGGCGGTATAATGGATGTGCAAGGCAAAACGTTACGCCTTCAAGAATTTTCTCTCTGTTCCATTTTGGCTGTTTGGCGTTTTCCTTTGTCGGCATCCACATTAGCCATATGCTGAAGACCCGTTCTTTGTGTTTAGTTTTATGTCTCACGTTTATTTTGTCTATGGGTTTGAAGCCTAACTTTTCCATCTGGTCTTTCTTGAACCATGGGCTCCAGTGATTTTCAAGGGCTATTGTTGCGAAGCCCGTGGCGTTTCTCTCGCTTTGCACCATGTCTTTAACAAGCATCCTTCCAAAACCATGCCCTTTAGCCCTCTTCAAAACCCAAATGCAATTCATCACCACTACATCATTGCCGGATATCGGGTAGCCTGAAACCCTTGCTGGCACATATTCGATTTGACCAACAACATCCCCATCGAAAATCAGTAGCTTCTTATGAAGACCCTCCGTAGCAGCCCTTTCCAAATATTCCTCTCTACTCCTATACTGCCTAAACGGTATTGGCGCCAAACACTTGTAAAGAAACTTCGCATAGCGCCCATCTTTAGCGATGTCAATAATCCTCGCCTGCTGTCGCAAACCAACACAACATTTATGATCCATAAGGATCAGTAAATTAGACTTATATGTAGAGCTTAAATGGTTTTGGTTATGAATGCTGATGGTAAGGAATTGGTTAGTTTTAAAGGTGTTAAGTGGGTTTTCTTTGACATGGGCGGGGTTTTAGTTGATTCTGGACCACTTTTCTCTTATATTGCTGAGAACCTTTGTCTGAAGTTGCATGTTGATGTTGAATTTTTAAGAGAGCGTATAATCCGTCATTTTGCAAGGCTTAAGTCTGAAGAAAGGTTCAAAAGTGCTAAAAGGCTATTTTATGAAAGTCTCCTTGAAATTGCAAAAGAGCTTCATATTGAACCGGCTTTAGCGCAAAGGGTAGCCATTGAGGCAAGACGGCTTTACGCAGAATTTTTTGCAAGTCGCGTTCAACTCTACCCAGATGCTTTAACCTGCCTGGAAGCCCTGGAGAGTTTAGGGTTTAAGTTGGGCGTTATTAGCGATGCAGATTGGGACGTGTTGAAAGTGGAAATGGAGAGACTGAATATTTTAAAGTATTTCAGCGTTATAATCGCATCAAGTAGGGTGAGGAGTTATAAGCCAAGCCTAAAAATTTTCACTTCTGCGTTAAAACTTGCCCGCTGCAGACGGGGAGAGGCTGTATACATAGGAGATGCAGAAGTGGACATGGGCTCAAAACAAGCAGGCTTCATCTTCATACTGCTAGACAGAGGGGAAAAAGAATTAGCCAAAAATGTCTACCTCAACGCAGACATAATTGTCGGCAATTTAAAAGAGGTTGTGAATTTGTTTACAATGGCACGCGAATAGTCGATGCTGTTACGCAATAGGCCATGCAATTTTGAATTTCAACGAAAATAGATCCTTTGCTGGAAACCTAAGTTTACAAAAATAACGGAGAATAACAATGC
>Ga0272449_1004944_pt1 | contig 10610 bp, 11 predicted proteins | sample YNPCB0241_FD_198679 | JGI IMG/M metagenome (GOLD analysis project Ga0272449, IMG submission 198679) | Hot spring sediment microbial communities from Yellowstone National Park, WY, United States - YNP-CB-024-1 | ecosystem: Environmental > Aquatic > Thermal springs > Hot (42-90C) > Sediment...
AAGACTCCTGCTCTTGAATAGTTTAAGACTTTTTTCATCGTTTCTCTGAACGGTGCATCTGTTGTCCAAACGCCTCCCTCCTTGTGTTGTATGCCCCTTTTACTGAGAAACGCCTTAATATTCCCTGGAAGTTTTTCTGACGGTTTTGCCTCAATGTTTGGAGGCAAATAGTGATAGCTTACGCCTTCTTCTCTGATGGCGAATGTGGGAACTAGTATTTGGCCAATACTTATCTCTGGACTTATTGAGCCCGCCTCACCGAAGATTACTAGGTGCTTGATTCCCGCCGCAATTAACGCTTCAGCTAAAGCTACAGTCGCTGGAGCACCAAAATAGGAGTGGAATACCCCAAGGCCCTCTTCCGTAACGAAAAAGCGTTTAGCTCCAACAATACCTTCTTCCTTTTCAGATACGATAACATCGCGTGACGCAACCCTCATCCAATCATAAACACGTCTAATGAAAACTATTACGCCCAGTTTTACAAAACCTAAATCCTTTGGGGCAAAATCCTCTGGTTTAACAATAGAATCCCCGTTAGAAAACCACTTCATAATTCTTTACCTCTATTCTATTTCTTTAAGAGTAGCGCAGATATATTATTATGGACGCTCTTGTCTTATTGACGCCAATCTGATGGTTGTAGGTGGCATGGGATGAGCGAAACGGAGAAGGTTTTGAGCGAAATTGAGAAGTGCGAGGTTCTGCCTATCGTTGGGACATTGGAAGGGGATAAGTAGAGGGCTATAAAAGTACAACACGCTGGTTTACATTACTATAGAAAACGCTTTATTCACGGATGTAAATGATGAATTCTATATTCGAGCAGCTGAAAAGTTGAAGAGCTGCAACGGTCGGGGAAGGCTTTAAATACGCAACATAAATTGACGGAACAAACATTCCGCAAAAGAAAATAGATGGTTGACGGTGAAAACAATATGGTTGACGTTTGGCTTCCATACGGTAAAACAGAAATCTGCCTAAGGGTTCCAACTAGAAACTTTTTGGGCTCCATAGAGCCCAAGGAAAAGCCCGGTGTTCCAGACGCCAAAGCTGAAGTTGAAAGGGCATTAAAAGAGCCCATAGGCTCTAGAAGGCTTAGCGAAATTGTCAAACCTGAACACAAAATAGCCATAGTTGTCGACGACCCCACTAGGTCGGCGCCAAGCCACGTTATGGTTCCTCCCATTCTCGACGAGTTGAACAGCGCTGGCGTTAGGGATGAAAATGTAACCATCATTTTTGGATGCGGCACCCATAGGGCTGTCACAAGTGAGGAGGCTGTTAGGCTTTTAGGTGAAAATGTTGTTAAACGCGTGAAAACGATAAGCCACGACTGCAAAGCCCAAGACCTAGTGTACGTTGGCACGACCGCCAAGTATGGGACAAAGGTTTACCTTAACCGTGTCTTTGCAGAGGCGGACGTGAAAATTTTGACAGGTGATGTATGCCTCCATTATTACGCTGGGTATGGCGGAGGAAGAAAAAGCGTTCTGCCCGGAGTTGCCGGCGAAGAAACGATAAAGGCTAATCACGCCATGCTTCTGCATCCAAATGCCAAGACAGGGGTTTTGGATGGTAATCCCGTTCATGAAGACATGGTTGAAGCTGCGAAAATGGCGAGGGTGGATTTCATCTTAAACGTTGTAACCAACAGTAAAGGCGAAGTTGTAAGGGCTTTTGCCGGCGACATGGAAAGGGCTTTTTATGAAGGTGTTAGACTTGTGGATGAAATGTACCGCGTACCCGTGGACCGAAGGGCAGACATAGTTGTTGTAAGCCCAGGCGGCTATCCGGCGGATGTTAACCTTTTCCAAGCGTATAAGGGTGTTGACAGCGCCTTGGAAGTTGTTAAACGGGGCGGCGTGATTGTTTTGGCTGCCGAGTGCTCAGAGGGGCATGGAAGCCAAGCCTTTTATGATTGGATGGTTAAGTTTAAGGATTTGAAGGCTGTTGAGCGGGAGATTAAACGCAACTTTGTCTTGGGAGGGCATAAAGCCTACTATTTGATGAAGGCTTTGCAGAAAGCCCAAATAATCCTTGTCTCGGCTATGCCTGACTATTACACTGTCAATGTTTTTAGGTTGAAAACGGCGCGGACGGTGAACGAAGCTTTAAGCGAAGCCTTTAAAATTGTTGGGGAAAATGCTAAGGTTTGGGTTATGCCTTATGGGAACTACACCCTTCCAGAGGTTAAAGCAAGCGAATAACTTTAGCCTTTTAGAGGAAAACCTTTAAGGCGGAACGATAAACCTAACCTAGACTTTGAAAAGCCATATGGTGAAGTAGAGGCTTGCAACAGACTTACACGCTGCGAAAGTTTACGCCGAAAGACTTGGAACGCGTCATGTACATCAACCGCGTTTGTCTCCCAGAAAACTATGGGGACTATTTCTTCATGGATCTGTATAGCCGTTTCCCAGAAACTTTCATTGTGGCTGAAACGGGAAACGGCGAAGTGGTGGGCTATGTCATGTGCAGAATTGAGTTGGGCTTATCCAACTTCGGCTTTAGCGGCTTTATAAAGAAGGGCCACATAGTTTCCATTGCTGTCATGCCAGAGCATAGACGAAAGGGCATAGGACAAGCTTTAGTTACTAAGGCGATGGAGGGCATGCGCTTGTACAACGCTAAACAGTGCTTTTTGGAAGTTAGGGTTTCCAACACTCAAGCCATAAGTCTATACAAAAAATTGGGCTTTAAAATTACGAGAACAGTTAGTGGGTATTACTCGGACGGCGAAGACGCCTACGTGATGAGCAGAGAACTTTGAAAGGCTAGGTTTTGAAGCTAAACTCCGCCTTCTTGTTCATGTAGTTTATGGCTTGAAGCATAGACCTCGCCAAGCCCAGCAAGCTGAGAAGAACAGCAACCGTCATGAAGAGGCGTAAGTCAATGGTTAGGATTATGCTCCTATAGGTTAGGTTTAATATTCCGCCGTTTAGGGTTAAAGCTAGATAGCCAACCACAAAAAGCGCTTTGGCGGTGCTAAAGAAATACTGGAAAACGGTGTCGGAAACAAGGTCGCCTAAAACCCCCAGCGCTATGTAAACTGTGACAAAGTTTTCAACGCTCTGCTCCAAGCCTGGAACAAACTCCTTGAAGGGTATGAAAAAGCTCCATAAGAAAAGATATGCCATGTAGAATATGAGGCTTTTTAAGAAAGCCTTTATGGCTTTGAAGGCAAACTTTTTGGCAATAGCCCAGCGATTACTACATTCTTCCTCAGCCATAGGGAATCACCAGCGGTCCATAAGTTAATAGCGGAGTTGAAAAGTAAACCTCAAAACGCCCGTTCTCGGTGATTTCGGCTGCTTTGGCGTAAAAGGTTAGGCTGCCACTGTAGGGGATGCGCTGCGGCACTTCAATGGCTGATTTGCCCTCGCCGACAAGCAAGCCTTCACTGTTGTACATGCGGAGCTGTATTTCGCCTTGAAGGTCGAAGAAGGCGTGGTTTTCAAAGTTTATGGGCAAAACCACTTTTACATGAGTTGTGTTGAAGGCTTCGAAGGTTGGTTCTCCAAGTTTGAAACCATAGAAGGGTGCACCCCAAGGGACCGAATAATTTGAGAGGGCTTGAACTGGAATAACTTCGGCTAGTTTCATGCTGATTGCGGCGACTATGGAAAGGCTGGAATCATTAAACAAGTAGTAGGCGCCTTTTTGCAGCAGTTCTTCAAAACGGACGGTTAGATTGTGGAAGGCCGCCAGCTTCTCGCCTCTTTTGATGGTTGCTATGAATGTGGAGCCTTTGGCTAACGTGGAGCCGTTCGCATTGTAAACTTTTGTTGTTATGTTGAATTCGCCCAGATTATAGTAGCCGCCGTTTTCGATGTTTAGGGGTATGGAAACTATGATGTTGCTGGTGGAATCTAAGCATAGCATGGGTTGTTCAAGGCTTAGGTGTAAATCCTTAACAGAGTAGGCGGCTGAGGCGAAAAAGGCGATTAGGATAATCCAGAAAAACGTTGAAGCCGCACTTATCATCCGAATTGACAATTCCATAAGAGCCCTCTCTTGCCGCTGTGAAAGGCCGGAAAAGGCTGTTTAACTGCTTGTTTTAGGCTGCGAATTCGCTTCAGCCTTCTGTAAGGCTTGTTCTGGAGGAATAACAACAACTTCGGGCTCTGGTGTTTTTGCCTCTTTTTGCGGTTCAGCCTTCGCTTTTTGGGCAACCGCAGCCTTTTGTTGCGGCTGTGCTGTTTTTGCTGGGACAGCAACAACTTCTGTTTTCGGCGCATGCACTAGGATTGTTACCCCCCTTATGGTTAGTAATGAGCCAACCCAGCCCATGACTCCAAGATACATTAGGCGTATGCAAGTGGCAATCAACGGCGCCAAAGCCGCTCCAAAGGTTTGGACTAGGTCTTCTGTGGCAATTATTGAAAGGCTTTGGGTTAGGAATCCATATGCGCTGATGAACGTGAATATTAGGAGGGCTACTCCAACGCCTAAAACGGCCATCCCGGTGAGGGTTATTTTCTCTCTTAAGGTTTTGAACATGTTTTTCCCTTTTTTCTGTATTCTGGGTTTTAATATTAAGGGTTCTGCCCCGAAAAACAGAATTTAGGCTAATTATCAAAAATTAAGCGGAAAAATTAAGAAAAAAGCGGATTTTAGAGCTGTAATCCCAGCTTCTGGTAAATTTTCTTGCGGTTTTCTTCAACGGCCTTTGCCACGTCCATGAAGAGGTTGTTGCCGTGGGAGTCTATGGCGACGGCTAGTGGGCCGAAGTCTTCAACCTCGAAAATCCACAGGGCTTCCGGCGTTCCTAGGTCCAGCCACTCCACGTCCTTGACTTTTTTGATGGCCTTAGCCGCCAATATGGCTGCTCCGCCGGTGAAGGCGCCGTAAACAGCCCCATATTTTGCCATGGCATCCGTTGTTTTTTTGCCCATGCCGCCCTTTCCGATTACAACTCTAACCTTGAAGTTTTTGATGAACTCGTCCTCGAAAATGTCCATGCGGGTGCTTGTTGTTGGGCCGGCGGCCACGGCAATCCACTTGTCGCCTTCTTTGCTGACCACTGGGCCGCAGTGGAAAACCGCTAGGCCTTCAAGGTTTATGGGCAATGGTTTTCCTTCTTTGGCGTATTCTAGGGCTCGCCGGTGGGCTTGGTCTCTGGCGGTCACTATTGTTCCAGTTATGTAGAGCACATCGTTCACTTTCAGTTTACGAATCTCCTCTTCCGATATGGGTGTTTTAAGATGGTATACCGCCATAACCCTTCACCTCAAATTTTCCCTTTATGAGTTAAATACTCAACGGTTCCATCCGCGTGGATTCTTGCAGTGGCTCTTCTGGCAGCCCAACAGTTGAAGGCGACAGCCGCCGGAAAAGACGCTGGATGCCTAAAAGCATACTCCACATGCACGCCTAAAACTGTTGTTTTGCCACCCAGCCCCATGGGGCCTATCCCCGTCATATTCGCCGCTTCGTAAAGTTCCCTCTCAAGTTTAGCTATCTCCGGGTTTGGGTTCGGCTCGTTTAACGGCCTTAAAAGCGCCTTTTTAGCCAATTTCATGGCGATGTCAGCCCCGCCGCCCATGGCAACCCCCAAAATTGTGGGTGGGCAAGGCTGAGCACCAGCCTTTATAACGGATTCAATAACAAACTTTTTCAGCCCGTTTATGCCTTCTCCCGGCACAAGCATCCCCGTCAAGCAAACGTTTTCCGAACCGCCGCCTTTCGTCATAACCGTCAATTCAAGAGCGTCTCCGGGCACTATTTCCCAATGCACGTATGGAATGAACCTTCCAGTGTTGTCGCCGCTGTTCTTCTGCGTGAAAGGGTCAACGGCGTTCGGCCTTAAGGGAACCTCTTTGGTTGCCCTTCGCGTAGCGTTTATTAAGGCGCTTTCAACCTTGTCGAGGCCCTTCACCTCAGCGCCGGCACTCACATAAAATATTATCGTGCCCGTATCCTGGCATATGGGCGCTTGATATTTTTCCGCCAGTTCAATGTTGTCTAAAATAGCCTTAAGCTGGGTTTTTCCCGCCTCGCTTGTCTCCTCCATGTAAGCCTTTTTCAACGCTTGTTTGACGTCTTCGGGAAGGTATATCACCGCCTGCCTTACGAGGTTAAAAGCCACATTCTCAACAACTTCGGTTTTCAAAGGTTTTCCCTCAAACGCGTTTTGACGACACTTGTCTGATGTAGGGTTTAAAAAAGTTTCCAGTCACTTTAACTCATCTCTCCATGTGTTGAGCATCACCATTCCTCGTTTGATTTAAATAATAGGGCTTGGGTTAACTGTTTCGTGGGAAGCTTATGTCCGAAGGCGAAGAAGAGGAAAGCCTAACAAAACAACGGTACGAATCCTTGGAGGACCTTCCAGGCGTCGGCCCATCAACCGCCCAAAAATTAAGGGAGTTGGGATTTCACACCATCGAGTCTTTGGCTATGGCGACTGTCCACGAGTTGGAGCCGGCTGGAATAAGCGAGAAGAAAGCCTTAGCCATAATCAGCGCAGCCCGCTCTTCGATTGGCGTCTCCTTTATCCGCGCCGATGAACTTCTTAAAATGCGGCAGAACGTTTTGCGTTTAACCTCTGGAAGCAAAGCCTTAGACAAGCTTTTAGACGGCGGCTTAGAAACCCAAACCATAACCGAGTTTTACGGCGAGTATGGAAGTGGAAAAAGCCAAATCTGCCACCAGCTATGCGTAAACGTGCAACTCCCACCAGAGAGGGGTGGACTCAACGGTGCCGCCCTATACATAGATACCGAAAACACTTTCAGAACCGAACGCATAGTGCAGATGGCTAGGCATCTAGGCCTTGACCCTCAACAAGTTGTGAAAAACATTATTTACGCGGAAGCCTACACGTCAGACCATCAAATGTTCCTTCTGGAAAATGCTGATGAAGTGATAAAGGAGAACAACGTTAAACTAATCATCATAGACTCTTTAACGGCCCATTTCAGAAGCGAATATCTTGGACGTGAAATGCTTGCCGCCCGACAGCAAAAGCTCAACAAGCACATGCACAAGCTTATACGCTTGGCAAGGGCCTTCAACGCCGTGGCCGTTGTAACAAACCAGGTTATGGCGAAGCCAGACGTGTTTTTCGGAGATGCCATACACCCCATCGGAGGCCACATCGTGGGCCACACAAGCCACACACGCATCTACCTTAGAAGGGCTTCCCATGGCCCTGTGCGGATTGCCCGTCTAGTTTCGAGTCCATACCTGCCTGAGGGGGAGGAAATCTTTAAAATAACAGAGAACGGCATAGAAGACGTTTCCGAAGAAGATAAAGCCAAGTCCAGCGGGCGTTGAAATGCCCGTTCCATCAGCATTGGTTACCCGCTTCTTCCAGCTAATCCTCAATAAACAGTTTGCCGAAGCAGAAAGGGAGCTTGAAAGGCTCAAACAGAAAATGCACAAAACAGAGTGGAATAGGGGCTACTTCAGAGCCCTATACGGAATGCTTCTCGTAAGAAGATCCAACAATAACGATTCCTACGCGTTTTTTGCCAAACTTGATTTAAACGACAAAGAAGCATTACAAGCCTACAGGAGAGAGTTTCTAAACCACGTGAAAAGTAGGCTTCACGGCGAATTCGACCGCGGATTTTTCGCCGCATGGGCGGATTTCGCAAGGGTGGCAGGCAAACTGAACATTAATGAAGCTCAAGTTGGAAATGCATCCCGCGGGAAAGAGGACAGAAAGCTTGTGGAAGACGGAAACCAGGCAACCATTGAGGATTTTTTGGAATAAATTAGGCATTCGCAATTATCGTGTATAAGAGCACCCAGAAAACAAGCCACGACAAAATGTAGATGCCTATCCCTGTCGTGAGTATTTTCTGAGGCTTCTCCACCTTTAGGATAAACTTAGGCTTAATTGCGTAATAGGATAAAACGTAAATAATAAACGCGAAACTAATGCCCCTCAATAAAACGTATGGATTATTCGGCTCAGTGCTGATGGTGTTGGTTGCTAAACCATAGCCTACACATATCAAAGCCGCCACTATGCCCAAGGCGAACCGCAACCAATACAGAGCTTCCAAAGGCTTCATAACCGCCACTTTTGCACTTATAAGCGCCCATCAGATTTAAAGTTGACTATTTATAGCATAAACCGCCCTATAATCTAAACAGCTTCAAAAGTGGTGGCTTTGCAGAGGGAAGAATTCCGAAGTTTTGATGTAGCCGCTGCGGTTCGCGAATTGAAAGATGCTATTGTAAACTCCAGGGTTGGCAACATTTACCAACTGGACAGGGAAACTGTGCTTTTAAAGCTGCGGGGACGCGGCGAAAAAAGCTTTAACCTTGTTTTGGAGGCTGGAAAACGCCTAAATCTGACATCCTATGCTTTGGAAAAGCCCCTTGTTCCACCAGCCTTCTGCATGGCCTTAAGAAAATATCTCCGAAACACTCTGCTCACAAGCATTGAGCAATACAAGTTTGAACGCATAGTTATCCTATCCTTCGCTGGCAAAGCATGCAATTTTAGGCTTATCACCGAACTTTTCGGGGATGGAAACATAATTCTGCTAGACAGCGAAAACAGGATTTTACATGCTTTACGCTATAAGCGGATGCGGGACCGCAACATATTGAGGGGTGAAGCCTTCGCCTTTCCACCATCAAGCGGGCAAAACCCCTTAGAAATCAGCCTACAGTTCTTCATGGAAGGCTTAAAGGGCTTTAACGACGTCGAGGTTGTGAGGGCACTGACACGTTTTCTAGGCATAGGCGGCGTCTACGCAGAAGAAATCCTTCTTAGGCTTGGAATAGAAAAGACCACGCCGTGCAAAAAACTAAGCATCCACCAATTAGAGGAAATTTACAACTGCTTGAAGGGCTTAATCCAACAAGTTTTAGAAGGAAAGCTTGAACCATGCATAATCCTCGACGAAAAGGGCGACTTTTTAGACGTTGCGCCTTTAAGGCTTAAACGCTACGAGGGATTAAAACACCAGTTTTACAGCAGCTTCAACGAAGCCTTAGACGAATTTTACACAAAAATAAAGGCTGTGGAAAAGGCGAAGGCGGAAAAAAGAGACGAAACGGTAAAGCGGGAAATTGAACGCCTAAAAAGGGTTTTAGCCGAACAGGAAAAAGCCCTAAAAGAAGCGGAACAAAAAACAGAACAATATAGGCGTATCGGCGACCTCATATACGCTTATTCCAGCGAACTCCAAACACTGCTAAACAAGTTTTGGGAAGACAAAAAAGCTGGAAAAGAATGGACGGCAATATTATCTGAAGTTTCGGCTTTGAAAGGTGCCGGCTTAAAGCCCTACACGTTTTTCGAATCCCTTGAGAGGCAGCGGCTAGTGCTAAACGTATGTGTAGAAGACTTGCGCTTCAGTCTAGACATGCGAAAAAATTTGTTTGAAAATGCGTCGGACTATTATGAGAGGGCTAAGGCTTGGAGGCATAAGCTAGAAGGCGCCAAAAACGCCCTAGAAGAAACAAGGAAAAAGCTTTTGGAGGCTGAAGCTAAACTCAGAGAGGCCGAAATTGCAGAGAGTGCCGTGCCATCCAAGGTGGCGGAAGAGCTTGCCAAACGTAAAATTAGGCAGAGGAAGTGGTTTGAAAAGTTCAGATGGTTCACAACCTCCGACGGCTTCCTAGTGGTGGCGGGCAAAGATGCCGCAAGCAACGAAGTTCTAATCAAAAAGTACACGGCTCCCGAAGACGTAGTTTTACACGCGGATGTTGTGGGCGCCCCCTTCGCGGTTGTTAAAACAGAGGGCAAAACACCAAGCCAACAGTGCCTCCGCGAAGCAGCAGAATTCGCTGCAGCTCACTCCCGAGGCTGGCGGGAAGGCTTCGCCTCAGTGGACGTTTACTGGGTTAAACCAAGCCAGCTAAGCAAGACAGGCGGTTCAGGCGAATATGTCCCCCGCGGAGCCTTCGCCATAAGCGGGAGCCGAAACTGGATGCGCAACACACCTCTAAAAATCGCCATAGGTGTATTATTTCAAGAAGGAACCGACAAGCCAACCTTCATAGGAGGGCCCGTTGACGCCATAAAAGCCAAAACAGAAACTTACACAGTCCTAGTCCCAGGAGAAACGGGCGGAAAACAACTCCTAAAACAAGTCCTACAAACATTAGCTGTAAAGGCACCAAAAGAAAAACGCGAAAAAATACTGAAAGCCTCCATCGAACAAATTCGGGAACTCATCCCCTACTGCAAAGGCAGAATAACGGAAACCTAAAACCAAAATCCTAGAGGGAAGGGCCTAGAGAAAATGGAAACTTGCCAAAAACTATTTTCCAAGCCTAATTGTGCAGAAATGTAGAGAGGGGTATCCAATTATAGCAGTTCCACGCCTACCAAAATTGACGTTTAATGGTTAAAAATAAAGGTGGTCTAAGGGCTTGGCCATGTGGTCTCCGTCGCCATTCTCCTCCAGTCGGCTTTTGGCCATGCTTACTTAGGAGGTGATCCGGCCGCAGGTTCCCCTACGGCCACCTTGTTACGACTTCTCCCCCCTCACGAAATCTGGGTTCGACGCAGCCACGAAGGACCACGCCTCACCCAGGCATCGCTCGGGTGGAGCGACGGGCGGTGTGTGCAAGGAGCAGGGACGTATTCACCGCGCGATAGTGACGCGCGATTACTAGGGATTCCATGTTCACGAGGG
>Ga0272449_1004945_pt1 | contig 10609 bp, 9 predicted proteins | sample YNPCB0241_FD_198679 | JGI IMG/M metagenome (GOLD analysis project Ga0272449, IMG submission 198679) | Hot spring sediment microbial communities from Yellowstone National Park, WY, United States - YNP-CB-024-1 | ecosystem: Environmental > Aquatic > Thermal springs > Hot (42-90C) > Sediment...
CTACTCTCAAGAAATGAAGTTGATAATTTCCCTTCAGGTGTAATCTCTATATAATCAGGATTTTCATAGGCAATATATTCATCCCATCCAACACTTATATATGCAATACAATCAATACCTTCTTTATGGAGATATTCAACTGCAAGAGATAATAAATCTTTTTTTAGTGCTGGATGCATTTTACCAACTTTTGTTTTATAATAACTCATACCATGATGACATTTTGCAAAAAAAGTCACTGAATTTACATTTGCCTTCTTCATAATCTCTGCAAATTTCTCAGGTTCAAAATTTTCTCCAATATTGTAAATTAAAGGACTGTTATGAAAATCAAGATGAATCTGTCTGTATTTTAATTTCATTTTTTTCTCTTATCTTAAATCAGTTACCTTTATAAGTTTTTCAATATAATATCTGTAATTGTCAAAAGAAATGTCAGATGAAACTGAGTGGTCAATCCCTGGAATATAACCTCCTTCTTCAATCAGTTTTCTATTCCTTTCAATTTCTCTATCTATCTCTTTTTTCCCTTTTGCTATCTCTCTTTTATCAATCCCTCCTATCATTCTCAAATTTTTACCAAATTTTTTCCTCAATTCAGGACAACTCATACCTGCGGCAACCTCACATGGAGAAAAACAGTTTATTCCTGCTTCAAAATACTTTCAAAAATCTTTCTCTATTTCCCATAATTTATTTTCTGTAAAAAATTTTCCCGTATTCAATAAATGTTTCAGCCATCGCCTTTATTTTTTCAGGAGAATGACCAACTGCCTCTGGAGAAGGATACCATTTTGCAATGAATCCACCATTAAATTTACCAAAATAATCAATAAGTTTCTTTGCATAATTTTTCACATCTTCAATAGTTCCCTTAATCATTGTATTCTGAATATCAACAGGACACCAAAAACAAATCCTTCCTCCAAACCTTTTACTTAAATTTTCAACTCCCATATTTTCCTGCTGGTCCATCTGAATAACATTTAAATTCGCCTCTATTAAGCCATCAAGTATGTCTATTATATATCCACAACTATGAAGAAAATTTAAAATACCCTTATTTTTTGCAAATTTATATACTTTCTCATATTTTGGCTTCCATACCTCATACCATATCTCAGGTTTAACCATTAATCTATACTGAAAACCCCAGTCATCACATGAAATAATTCCATCAACTCCAATTTCTGAAAATCTTTCAATTGATGCCATTGCTATTTCACATAATCTATCAAGAAGTTTATCAAGTTTCTCTGGATATAAATAAGGGTCTGTCCATGCTTTTTCATGGCCTCTTAAATACTCAAGACGATGAATTAAACTGAAAGGTATACCTGCAAGAACAAATTTTCCCTCTTTATTTTCTTCAATTTTTATTTTCGCTGTTAAATATCTTTCCTTTTTCTCATAATCAGGAAACCTCACTTTTGACCAGTCAGAATAATCACTTAAAGGATGAAATTTTACCTGTCCCATTGTTTTATCACCTGGCAACCTCTCCCATATACATCCAAATTCATCTTCCCACCTTGTTTCTGTTTGAATAGTTGGTTTAAAATCAGGGTCAGGGTCTGCTCCTACATATAAAAAATCACTTCCATAGGGTTCTGGTAAGTCATAAGGTATTCTTTCAGGTCCTTCAAATAAAATAGCCCTTTTTACAATTTCCCTTGATGTCATCTTTCAAACTCCACTATTTTATCTTTTTCTATTGATTCAACTATTTTTTCAATTATTTTAACATTATTAAGCCCATCCTCAGGAGAAATAATTGGCTTTTTGTTTTCATAAATACAATCAATAAAATGCTGTATAGGTAAGGATGCAAATCCAAATGGTTTTTTATCAACTGTTATATTTCCAATAACAAAAGGGAAAGATAATTCATTTTTAACATCGGATGAAATTTTACAGACAAACTCATTGAAATCAACAACAAGTCTTCCTTTACTTCCTTCAATTTTAAAATAAAAATCAACTATTGAGGGCCAACTTTGTGGTATAATCCATGAAGTTTCAACAGTTGCATAAAATTTACCAAAATCTAAAATACCTGTTACTGAATCATATGTATTTACTCCATAAGATGATAATATACCTTTCTTTCCAGTTGCAAAAATTTTTTTAGGCAATGAATTTGAAAACCAGCATACAAGGTCAACAATATGAGGGAATAGAAACCAGTGTGGGCCTGATTTACCTGACCAGTTAAACCATTTTAAAGGAACATCTATTCTATCACTTAATCTTGAATAGATAAATGAAATATCCCCAATTTCTCCCTTATCAAAACTCTCTTTTATCTGAACAAAATAAGGATTGAATCTATTATGGAAATCTGTCATTAAAATTTTACCTGATTTTTTTGCTTCCTTTACCATAATTTCAGCATCTTTAGTACTTGTAGCCATTGGTTTTTCAACAAGAACATTCTTTTTATTTTTTAACATTTCAATAACAATATCTTTATGTGCAAAATCGGGTGTTGCAACTGAAACTGCCTGTATTTCTTTGTCCTCTGCAATTTCCTTGTAATCTGTTGTATACTTAACATTATATTTTTCACCTATCTCTTTTGCTCTTTTTTCATTTATATCACATATTTTTACCAGTTCTGCTTTATCATATGTTTTATAAGTATGAACATGTATCTCTCCAAATATTCCTACTCCAACAACTGCACATTTTATTTTTTTCATTTTTTTCCTCCTGTTTGGAAATATTTTATGACAATTTTTTATACTTGACAATTTGATGAGAAAAAAGAAAAATTAAAATTATGGGAAAAATTGAAAAAATTGAGAAGGCGATAGAAAAAATAGCCAAACTAAATAAAACAGAAATAATTAAGGAACTTTCTTGGAGTTTTAATCCCTTTAGAGAAACTTATAGATATTTTGACCTTTTTAACAGAGAATATAAAGGATACATAAATAGAAAGGGAGAAATTATTGTTAAGGTTTTTCCCTTAAAAATTGAGAAAATTTTAAATCTAAATGAAGGCAAAAAGGAATATTTGATAAAAGGTGAAAAGATTTATAGAAAGACAGATGGAGAAATAGTTTTAAATTTCATTGTTGATTTTCTTAAAAAAAGAGGATTTAACATTGATAAAAGTTTAAAATTAATAAATGAGAAGAAATTTGAAATTTTTGTTAATCAGCATGCAGGAGAAATAGATATTATAAAAACGAAACCAGTTTTTGAATTCATATTAAGGGATAAAGAAATAGAAAAACCATATTTCTGCTCTCCGAATCATCAGTATATTTTTAAATTAAAAAACTTTGTTGAAATAGGAAAAGAAGAAGATATTCTTATAGATTATGAAGAAAGTGAAATTGCAACAACAACTATTTCACCAATTGCTTTAATAAGAAGGGCTATTTATGGATTTGGAAGTTATAATTTAAAAAGTTTTTATTCAGATGAAGGCCTTTTCCCAGAAGTTAAACATGCAATAAAACAGACAGTATACGGGAATTTTGCTGGAAGTATTGTAATTGCAAGTGTTTTTGTAAGGGTTTCTGAACGTCTTAAAGGAAATACCTGGTATACTCTTGCATCAGGAATTCTTGCATTTATAAGGGCTCCTGCTGAAATATATTTTATGAAGAAATCATTGAAACTTACAGAAAAATTCCCATCTTCTATAATTCAGAAATTTTTTGATAAAGGGAAAATAAAGGAAATTTATGAAAGCAAGGAAATAAGAGGGTGGAGAAATTTTGAGAGGGAAATTTTTAATATCTTTAAAAGCAAAAAAGATTTTATTTCCCTTGCAGAAAAATATTCAAATTTGAAATTTCAAATATATAAACTTGTTGAAAATGAGAAGAAAGATAGAATATATGAAATTCTTAAAATTGACTTTGGTTTTAATGAGGAGGAAATAAAAAAATTAGAGTATTTTATAGGTTATCTGAAAAAAATTGATATTGATAAAGTTATTGAGACAATAAAAAGGGAAATTACCCATCTATATGATATGAAAATTTTGAAATCAGGTGGAGAATATATGTTCTTTAAATATATTGACGAAATTTTTAGAGAAAATATTGTTAGATTACCAGTAAATAGAGCATTTAAACTTTTAAATGATAGAATAAAGGATGAGGAAAGAGAACCATCTAAAGAAGAAATATCAGATTTTATAAGTATATCAAAAAGAAGAATTGAGCCATTCAGAATTCTTGACCTTTTTACATTTTTTACACTTTATATAATGGGGTATACCGCAACCTATTTTAAAGGACTTAGAGAGATATCTATTTTAATTTATTATGTTTTCTATGGAGCAATCACAAATATAATTGTTGCAGCAGTTACAAGATATGGAGGTCAGGTTGGGATGCAATATTTATTTAAAGGTCTTGAAAATTCACCAAACATTACAAGTGCAGCAGATGCCTGGAATGAATATAATTCCCATATTATGCGTCTATGGGCTGTTTTTTCTTCCCTTGGAATGGCTATAGGAATTCTGGGTAAGGTATTTTCGGATGTTACCCATTCCATATCAAGATATTTTGTTGAAGGGATTGCTTTAATTTTGTATATTATGGCTATTAGGGAATGGTTTTTATATTATCATAATCTTGAAAGAAGGAGTAAAATAGGAGAATAAAATGGGAAAATTAAAAAGATTTGGTGTTTCAATGGATAGTTCTCTGCTGAAAAAATTTGATGATTTTATAAAAAAGCAAAAATATAAAAACAGGTCAGAGGCAATAAGAGATATAATAAGGGAAAAATTTGTTGAGGAGGAATGGGAGAAAGGAGAAGAAGTAGTCGGATGTATTGTTATTGTTTATGAACATGATGTTCCCAATATAGTTGATAAAATAATAGATATTCAGCATAAATTTTCAGAAAATATTATTTCAACACAGCATATTCATATGGATGAGGAAAATTGTATTGAGATTGTTGCTGTTAAAGGGAGGGTTGAAAAAATTAAGGAATTATATTTCAATTTAAAGGCATTGAAAGGAGTAAAATATTCATCAATTACAAAAGCAACAACAGGGGAAAAAATCAAATGAGAATAATTTTAACTGGAGGTGCTGGTTTTATAGGAAGTTGTTTACTGAAATATTTAAATGAAAAAGGAATAAGGGATATTTTAATTGTTGATAATTTAAATGATGAAAAAGAAAAAAATTTAAAAAACAGAAAATATTGCTGTTATTACCAGAAGGAGGAATTTATACAGAAAATAGAAGAAAAAAAGATTGATAAAAAATTTGATTTTATTATTCATCTTGGTGCCTGCACAAATACAAGGGAAATAAATGTTGAATATATTATTAAAAATAATTTCATATATTCAAAAAAACTCGCCTTTTTTTCTCTTGAAAATGATATTCCATTTATTTATGCATCTTCTGCTTCAACATATGGTAGGGAGGAAAAAAATTTTTCTGATGATGAAAAAAATATAGAAAATCTTATTCCAACAAATCTATATGGACTGTCAAAACATATTTTTGATTTATGGGTTGTAAATAATAAATTAAATGATAGATTTGTAGGACTTAAGTTTTTCAATGTTTATGGACCTAATGAAGAGCATAAAAAAGATATGAGAAGTGTAATTTCAAAAGGATACAGACAGATAAAAGAAAAAGGAAAAATTAGATTATTTAAATCATACAGGGAAGAATATAAAGATGGAGAGCAGAGAAGGGATTTCATTTATGTTTTTGATGTCTGTGATGTTATATGGTTTTTTATTGAAAATAAGGATAAATCTGGAATATATAATGTTGGAACTGGAAAAGCAACAAGTTTCAATGAAATAGCAGAATTACTGTTTAAATATATGGGGCTTAAAAAGGAGATAGAATACATTGATATGCCTGAAGATGTTAAAAATCATTATCAGTATTTTACAAGGGCAGATATTGAAAAATTGAGAAAAGCAGGCTATAAAAAAAACTTTACAGATATTGAAGAAGGGATAAAAGAATACATAAAATACCTTAACTCCTTGCAAGTGTAATTATTATAACCTTTTTTGCCCCTCCATTAATTAAAATTTTTTTACATTCTTCTGTTGTGGCACCTGTTGTATAAACATCATCTATGAGTAAAATGCTCTTATCCTTTATTAAATCATTTCTTTTAATTTTAAAACTATTTTTTACATTTTCCTTCCTTTCTTTTTCATTTAGTTCTGTCTGTGATTTTGTATTTTTTGATTTTATAAGTACATTCTGATACATTTTTTTACCAAGTTTTTTTGATATATAATTTCCAATTAACGCACTCTGATTGAAACCCCTTAAAAATTCTTTTTTCCAGTGTAAAGGAACTGGAATAATTAAATCAAATTCTATTTTTTCCTTTTCAATCTTCTCTTCAATCAATAAGGAAAAATACCTGGCAAAACTTTTTCTTCCATTATACTTGTATTTGAGTATTGCTTCCTTTAAAGGTCCCTCATATCTTCCTATATGAAATCTATCTTTAAAACCCTCATTTATAAAAATTATTTTTGAAAAACAATCATTGCAGAAACCATAATTTTCTGCATAACCTTTATTGCATCCAATGCATTTTTCTTTTAAAAGATTATCAATGATTAGACATAAAAAGGACTTTATTTTACAATAAAATCTATGGAACTGAAGAAAAAATACATTTTTAAAGGATTTTTTATTAATTTTGTCTTCTCCTTTTTGATAATATTCTTTATTTTTTTTATTAACGGTCTATTTCAACTCATTGATTTAATTATAAAGGGAACCTTTTCCATATTCCCACTTTTAAAATTCTTTATTTTAACAGTTATAATTTCCCTTCAATATGTTATTCCCCTTTCAGTTTTAAGTGCCTCCATATCCCTTTTTTCAACTCTTTCATCTGATAGAGAATTAAATATTTTTGCTTTTTCAGGAATTCCTCATTATCACTTATTTAAACCACTTATTTATTTTTCTATTATTTTTACACTTTTTCTTTTTTATTTCAATTTTTTTCTTATTCCAGAAATGAAATTTGAAAAAAGAAATATTGCTTATAAAATCAAAGTCAGAAATCCATTGTCATTAATAATTGCAAAAGAAGTAATAAAGGAAATCCCTGATACCACAATCTATGTTGAAAAAATTTACAGAAATTTCAATCTTAAAAATATCTCAATTACAAAAAAAGAAGGGGATTTGACAATTTTTCTTAAAGCAGAAAGAGGGAAAGTTATATATAATCAGCAGAGTAATCAACTTATTTTTTTACTTGAAAATGGGAACATTCTTAATTATGCCAGAGATACAGTAAATACAATAAATTTTAAAAAATATGAGTTTATAATCAATTTACCCCAAAATTTTCAATTTCTATCTTTGCAGCCAAAAATCTCAGAGATAAATTTTTTTGACCTTATAAAAATTAAAAATATAGAATCATCAATTGAATTTCATAAAAGAATTATATTTTCCATTACACCTTTAATTTTTTTAGTTCTTGGTTATTGTGCAGGAAGTAAGTTAAAGCATAAAAACAGGGTTTTATATATAGGGCTTGGAGGATTAATAAGTATAATATTTTTTGAACTTCTTATTATTGGAGAATTGTTTGTAAGGAAATTTGAAAAATCAATTTTCATTTATTTACCTGTTATAGTTTTCATTCTTGTGATTAAAAGGTTTTGGAAATGAAAAAGAAGTTTTTTTACATATTCTTTAACTTTTTGAAATTTTTTATATTAATTTCAGTTTTGTTCATTATATTTTTCTTAATCACTCAAATCATTGATGGACTTGCAGATTATATTAAATATCACAAAACATTTATTTTTAAAAATTATTTATACAATTGTCCTCTTCTTTTTGTTCAGGTCTCTCCTATTATAACAATACTTTCTTCAATGTTGATATTGTCTGAAATGAAAAAAAATAATGAATTGAAAGTTATGTTAATTTCAGGAATTAAACCATTATATATTTTTTCCATCTTTTTAATTTGTGGAATTTTCTCTTCTGTCCTTTCTTTTTCAGTTAAAAATTTTGTATCTCCCCTTTTAATGAAAAAAATAAATCTTGAAGTACCAAAAACTTCTATTTCTTTTTCTTCTTCAAATTATTTCTTTTATTCCGAAAAAATTACTGGAAATCTTTTTATAAATATTGAATTTACAGAATATACTCAGAATGGTGAAATTATAACAATTAAAGCAGAAAAAGCAGAAAATTATAAAGAGAATAATTGGATTTTTGAGAAAGGGTTTTTATGGAAATTTGATAAAGAAAAAAATCTTATTAAGGAAGAAAAATTTAAAATCAAAAATTTAAAAATTCCTTTAACTTCTGAAATATTATTGATTTCAAATATGGATGTTGAAAAGTTTTCATTTTTCCAACTTTTTAAAATTATAAAAAAAATGGAAAGTTTAAAATTGAAACCAGTAAGTTTAATAACCTATTTAAATGAAAAAATTTCATATCCTCTGCTTAACTTCTTTATAGTTTTTGTAATATATCCAGTATTTAAAAAGGGTGAAAAAATTTCAACACTTTATGTTTTCTCTTTTTCCTTTCTTTTTTCCCTTTTTGCCTATGGAATTTACATTTTCTTCTTCTCCCTTTCAAAAAATGGGAAATTTCCTCCAATTTTAGGTTGCTGGATTTTGCATATAGGGATTATAATTTATTTTTTATTGAAAGAGAAAAAATTTGAATAAAATTTGAAAATTTTGTAATATATTAAGAAAAATCCAAAAAAATAAAATGAAAGAAAATCTTATCCTTGAAATAGGTCTTGAGGATTTACCAGGGAGTTTTTGTGAAAGTATTGATAACTTTTTATTGGAATTTAAAAAAATCTTAACAGAAGAAAGAATTGAGTTTTCCGATTTGAAAATTTTTTATACACCAAGAAGAATTATATTTTTTTTAAAGGAAGTCGCTCCTTATCAAAAGGAAAAAATAACTGAAATTTTCGGGCCTCCTCTGGATGCCTGTATTGATGAAAATAATAAATGGACAAATGTCGCTCAAAAATTTGCAGAAGCACATAAAGTAAAACTCAATCAATTAAAAATATTTGAGAAAAAAGGGAAGAAATTTGTTGGGATAGTTAAAATAGAAAAAGGAAGACCAATAACAAAAATTTTCAATAATATTTTGAATAAATTTTTAGAAAAAATTGAAATTCCAAGAAGTATGATATGGAATGAGAAAAAGTTTAAATTTTATAGACCAATAAGATATATTTTCACAATCTATGGTAAAAAATTAATAAATGTGGAAATAGGGGGCATAAAAAGCAAAAATTTTACATACGGACATAGAACTCTTTCTGACAAAAAGATAAAGGTTAAAGATACAAAGGATTACTTTGATAAAATACTTAAAAATTTTGTTATATTTGACCAGGAACTTAGAAAAAAAATGATTGAAGAAGAGATAAAAAAAATAATAAATGAAAAATATGATTATGATAGTAAATTGATTGAAAAAATAGTGCCTATTGTAGAATATCCTGTATGTGGTATGTGTAATCTTCCGGAGAAATATAAAGAATTACCAAAAGAACTTATTTTTTCAATTGTTTCAAATGTTAAGGGTGTCTCTTTATTTAATAAAAATGGTGAAATTTCTCCTTTTTTCATTGTTATATGTGATGGTGTTTTTAATGAAAAAGTAAAAGAGAATTATCAGAAAGTTGTTGAAAGTAAAATAGAGGATGCAGTATTTTTCATAAATTATGATTTAAATAAAAAACCATTTATTGAATACTTAAATGACCTTAAAAATATTGTTTATCATCCATCCTTTGGGACAATTTATGATAGAGTTGAAAGAATAAGGAATATCTGCAATTTTTTGTGCAATGAATTGAATCTGGGGAAAGAAATTACTGATAGAATAAATAAAATTGTTTCTCTTTGTAAAAATGATATTGCAACAACACTTGGAACTGAATATCCTTCCTTACAGGGAATAATAGGAAAAATCTATTCTGAAAAAAATGGATATGATGAAATAATCTCAAAATCAATTGAACAGCACTATTGGCCAAGATATACAGGTGATAAAAAACCAGAATTTATTGAATCTTCTATTATATCAATTGCTGACAGAATTGAAACAATATGCAGTTTTATAAGTGAAGGGATTGAAATTAAGGGAGACCAGGACCCGCTTGGAATAAAGAGAATAACTACTGGTATGATTGAGATAATATGGGATAAAAAACTTGAATTTCCAATATCAAAAATAATTGAAAAAACTTTTGAATTGTTGAATAGAAAGGACCCAAAGATTAAGGATTTAATTTTGGACTTTATATTTCAGAGAGCAGAAAATTTATTGATATCAGAAAATATATCGCCTGGATTGAGAAGATCTGTTTTTTCTGTTGAAAGGGATAATCTTTTTGATATAAGAAGGAAAATTGATGCAATTAAAAATGTTATTATAGAAGGGAAGGGCGAAGAAATTCTTATTCCATTTATAAGGGTTGCAAATATGTTAAAAGAGGCAGATAAAAAGAAGATAGAGTATGGAGAATTTAAAGAAGAATTGTTAAAAGAAAAAACAGAAAAGGAATTATATCAGTTTTTAATTGAAAATAAAGAGAAAATGGAAAAATATTATAATGA
>Ga0272449_1004946_pt1 | contig 10608 bp, 8 predicted proteins | sample YNPCB0241_FD_198679 | JGI IMG/M metagenome (GOLD analysis project Ga0272449, IMG submission 198679) | Hot spring sediment microbial communities from Yellowstone National Park, WY, United States - YNP-CB-024-1 | ecosystem: Environmental > Aquatic > Thermal springs > Hot (42-90C) > Sediment...
GGACATAGACCCTCGGTCATCGGCCGCCGGCCCGTGGCCACGAGTAGCACGTCACCTTCGAGGGTTTCCCCGCCCACGCGCAGTCGGACTCCGCTGTCGCCCGCCTCGATGGACTCGGCGGGTCGCCGGGTCAGGATGCGCACGCCGAGCGTGCGTTCAAGCGACTTTCGAACCACCGAGCGCGCGTCGTCGTCCAGAAGCAACAGGATATCGTCCAGCAGCTCCACGATCGTAACTTGGCTGCCCAACATCGCCGCCATCGCCGCCAGTTCGCAACCGATATACCCGCCGCCCAACACCAGGAGCCGCGCAGGCAGTTCGGGCAGGTCCAGAAACGCTCGACTTTCGACGATGCGGGCATGCGTGGGAACACCGGGAGGGAACGACGATGTGGACCCCGTGGCGATGATCACGCGTCGTACCCGGAGCCAGCGATCGCCCGAGGGACCGTGCACGTGGACTCGATCCGCACTGACCAAGGAGGCCTGCCCTTCGATCGTGTCCACGCCGTTGGCCTTCAACAACGACTGGACACCCTGGGAAAGCTTGCGGACGGTGGCCTGTTTGTGTTCCAACAAGGCTCGATAGTTCACCGAGAGGCCGGGCGCCACGATGCCCAAGGATTCGCCGTGCCGCGCCTGCCACGCCAACTCTGCGCTGGCGATCATGGCCTTGGTGGGGATGCAGCCCCAGTTCAGGCAAGTTCCCCCCCACGCTTCGCGCTCCACGATCGCCGTACGGGCGCCCAACTGCGCCGCGCGAATGGCGGCTGGGTACCCACCCGGTCCGGCGCCAATCACCACTACGTCGAAGTCATACGAACCAGACTGGACCGACGACATCTTGGGTTCTCCTTCACACCTCGGATCGCCATCGAGTAATGTCTTCGAGTTTCGAACGAATCGCGTTGATGAACTTGGCGGCCGCGGCCCCATCCACCAGCCGATGGTCCGCTGACAAGGTGATGTTCATGATCGAGCGCACCACCACCTCGCCGTTGCGAACCACCGGGACCTCCCGGGTGCTGGCCACCGCCAAGATCGCCGATTCTCCGGGGTTGATGATGGCCGTGAAGTGATCCACGTTCATCATGCCCATGTTGGAGATCGTGAACGTGCCGCCGGTCATTTCATCCGGCGTCAGCTTGCCATCCCGCGCCTTTTGCACAAGCTCGGCCGCGCGATCGTGAAGTTCGGCCAGCGAGAGGTCGTCCGCGTCACGGATGACAGGCACCACGAGTCCCTTCTCCAGGGCTACGGCGAGTCCCAAATGGACCTTGGTCGAGCGCCAGACATCGCGGCCGTCGGTGCGGCTATTGAACTCCGGAAACTCCACGAGGCTGCGGACCACGGCGGCCATGATGAAGTCTGTCACGGTATAAGGCGCGCCACGGTCTTTGAGCTCGTGCCGGAACCTCAATAGGTCGGTCATGTCTACGCCGACGGTGACGAAGAAATGCGGCGTGGTCGTGAAGCTGTGCGTCAGCCGTTGAGCGATCACCTGTCGCATGCGGCTCATCGGTTGCGGCCGCTCTGCGAGCGCCCGGCGGATGTCCTCCATCAGGATTCGGCCGCCTTCGCCGGTTCCGCGCACGGTCAAGATGTCCACGCTTTCGCGGCGGGCCAATTCCTTGGCGGCCGGGCTGATGCGGAGGTGGTGGTAGCCATGGGCGTCTAAGTACGCACGCACATCTCGCTCGACAATCCGGCCCCCCGGACCTGTCCCGGGGATCTTGGAAGGATCGATGGCCGCGTCTCGGGCGAGACGTCGTGCGCGAGGGCTGATGCGCAACTTGGAAAGCGTTTCGGGAGTGGACATGGCCGCCGCGACGGCTGAGGCCGCAGGCGAGGGCGGTACCGGCGTGCCGGGGGGTGGTGCGACAGGTCGCGGCGCAGCTACCGATCCCGCCGGCGCCGTCGGGGCGGGGGCCGTGGCCTGCGCGGTGGCTGCGGTGGTGGCCGGTGGCGAGACACGCTGGGACGCCTGGGCCTCGGGCGGGGGTGGGGGGGGAGCTTCGGGGATTCGCTCCCCAGGCTGTCCAACGTAGGCCACGATGGTTTGAACGGGCACGGTGCCGCCCTCGGGGACCAAAATCTTCAGGAGGACTCCCTCGTAGAAGCTTTCCACCTCCATGTTGGCCTTGTCGGTTTCGATTTCGAACAAGATGTCACCTTTCGCGACGGGATCACCTTCCTTTTTCCGCCAGCGAAGAATCGTGCACTCTTCGGTGAATTGGCCGGGTTTGGGCATGGCAATTGCATGGGGCATGGCTCAACCCTCCGCGAAAATGAACTTGGGGGCGGGCGCGATCACGCCAGTACCTTCCGGGCGGCCGCGATCATGTCCTGGACGTTCGGCAAAAACGCGGCTTCGAGTACGTGGGACTGCGGTGCAATGCCGTCCTTGGCGCCCACGCGCACCACGGGTGCATCCAATTCATCGAACGCGCGCTCAACGATCCGGGCTGCGATTTCTGCGGTGAAACTTCCGATTTGGACCGCTTGGCTCACCACCACGCAGCGCCCCGTCTTGGCCACGGAACGTAGGATCGTCTCTTCGTCCAGTGGTACGAGCGACCGAATATCCACGACCTCGGCTTGGATCCCCTCCTGCGCAAGCGCATCCGCGGCGCGCAGAGCGTCGAGAATGGCCGGGCCCCAGCCGACGAAGGTCAGGTCCGTTCCGGTTCGTTTAATGTCGGCTTGGCCAATCGGAACCAGGTAATCCTCTTCGGGCACCACACCTTTTTCGCTGTAGAGCAATTGGGACTCCACATACAAGACGGGGTTATCGTCACGTACGGCCGCTTTGATCAACCCTTTGGCGTCGTATGGGGTGGAAGGATAGACGACGTAGAGGCCGGGGATGTGGGCGAACACGCTCTCGAGCGTTTGCGAGTGTTGACCGCCGTAACCTTTCCCGCCGCCCACGGAAGCGCGGATGACCAAGGGCATCTTCGTCTGGCCGCCGCTCATGTACTGCCACTTGCCCGCTTGGTTGGCGATTTGGTCGGAAGCCATGAGCGCAAAGTCCATGTACATCAACTCCACGATCGGCCGCAGCCCCACCATCGCGGCGCCGACTGCGGTGCCGCAGATGCAGGCTTCGGAAATGGGCGTGTTGAACACCCGCTCGCGCCCGAACGTTTCCAGCATGCCTTTGCTCAGCTTGAATGCGTTCCCATACTCGGCCACGTCTTCGCCGTAGAAGATCACACGGCGGTCGCGGAGCATTTCTTCGACCATGCCTTCCTTGATTGCATCGCGGTAGGTGATTCGCCCCTGCGCGTCACGCTTCACGCGAGAGGCTTCGCGATCGAGGACTTGCACGTTCCGGTACGGTTCGGGCACCTCGTCGCATCGGCTGGTGGTGTACAGGAACTTCAGCACGTCTTCGGGTCGCGGGTCGGGAGCGTCCGCGGCGCGCAATGCCGCGCGCGTGTTGCGATCGCGCACACGCTGTTCGATGGCCGCGAGGTCGTCGGGCGTGGCGATGCCGGCGTCCAGAACTTGGCGTTTGAACCGCTCGATCGGATCCTGGGCGCGCCAAGCTGCTTCCTCCTCCCGCGAGCGATATTCCATCCGAGGGTCGCCGAGCGAATGTCCGTAGTAGCGGTACGTGACCACATCCAGTAGCACCGGGCCTTCGCCATGGCGACACAGCTCGGCGGCTCGAAGTACGGCGTCGCGCACGGCTAGGCAGTCCATGCCGTTGACCACTTCGGCGTGCATGTTGTTGTCGGCAAAGCCGGCCCCGCGCCGACCGAGGTGGCGGACGCCGAACACTTCGTCCACCGCCCGGCCCGTCATACCGTAGAGGTTGTTCTGAATTAGGAAGATGATCGGCAAACCATAGCGGTGATCGCCGGCGAGGTGATTGGTCCATTGGGCTTGGCAGGCGAAGTTCAGCGATTCCAGTACCACTCCGTTGGCGTACGCGCCATCGCCCGCGAAGCAGCACACAATATCCGACGATCGCAAGTAGCGCAGCGCCATCGCCGCGCCGGTTGCGATGGGCACACCGCCGCCCACGATGGCGTTCGCACCCAGATGTCCCACGCGAAAGTCGGCGATGTGCATCCCGCCGCCGCGCCCGCGGCAGTAGCCATCGTCCTTGCCGAACAGCTCCGCGATCGTGCGGAAGACGTGATCCTCGAGCGCTTCCTCCAGCAACTCAGCTCCGGACTTGGTGCTGCCCGGCAGGCGGGCACGCAATTGCTCTTCGGACATCTGGCGGAGGGCCGAACAGCCCTTGGCGAGGCTATCGCCATGCCCACGGTGTGTGCTGGTGATCCGATCGTTGATGCGTAATACGCTGCACGCCCCGACCGCTGTGCCCTCTTGGCCGATCGAGACATGCGTGGGGCCACGGTAGTTGTATCCCGGCAGCGGGTCATACGCGCCCGAACGCAGTCGGACAATCATGTCTTCCACTTCGCGGATGATGAGCATGTCCTCGAGTAGGTTCAGGGTTTGTTGCGGCGTGAGGCGCCCGCGTTCCAGCTCTTGGACGAGGGTGCCGGTGTACGTGTATCCCGGCAACACGCCCAAGTCCTCGCGGAAAGGCGTGAAATCGGGTTGAACGTTGCTGAGGTACACTGGGGACGACATATCGAGGCTCCTTTCTGAATTGCTGTGCGATTCCGTTGCGTCCGTCCTAGACCTCCACCAACTGCACCGACCAGGTGCGAAGGCGTCGCCGCCACTCCGCCGACAACCCTCGATCGGTGATCGCCACATCCACATCCTTCATATGCCCTGCGCGCGCGAAGGCGACCTTCCCGTACTTGCTGCGGTCCGCCAGCAGAACGACCTGATGGGCTCGGCCGAGCACCCATTCCTTCGTAAATGCCTCGGCGGGCTCGGTGGTGGTAATGGTGCCGTCTGGAGAGATCCCCATCGTACCCATGAAGGCGATGTCGAACTGGAGGGCGTCCAACACGTATCGAGTCAGTGGGCCCACGAGGGTCTGGCTGAGGCGGCGCAGCTCCCCGCCGACCAGAATGGTACGCGGACCTTCCCCCGCCAGCTCCATCGCGGCCCGCAGAGAGTTGGTCACCACCACCAAGTCTTTCCGAGTGCGAAGCTCCCGCGCCAGGTTGAGCACGGTACTGCCGCCGTCCAAGTACACCGTCCAACCCGATGCAATTCGCCGCAGCGCAGCTTCTGCGATCCGGTGTTTTTCCCGCGCGGCCATCTCGGCTTTGTCTTCAAAGACCGGTTCATCCAGCCGACTGTCCACCGCGACCGCGCCTCCGTGGACGCGGTAGAGCTCCCCGCGGGCCTCCAATTCCTCCAAGTCTCGCCGCAGGGTGGCCGAGGACACGCCCAACCGACGGCATAGATCCACCACGCGGACGACCCGTTCGGTCTTCAGCGCCTCCCGGATTCGGTTCCAGCGTTCGACTGCCAGCGTCTTGGAGTTGGTCGCCATGGCGAGTTGCGCGCATTTTAGCACATATATGATCGAAGTCAATCATAAACGAGCATACGACCAACTCTGCCCGGATGCCGGACAGCCGGGGAGGTCTCCGCTAGACGTCGCCATCAGATCCCTGGTGTAGACGGACCGACCTATGGTGTTCATCCGCTCAAGGACTAGTGCGACATTCGCGGGGAGTGAATTCTGTAGTCGGCGAAGATGTCTGAGCGATTGTGGCTCATCTTTGGTGCAACGGAGGAGTCCAGACTGTTTCGCCGGCGAACTCGCTTGGAAAGTTGTATCGGGTGTTTGCGGTGGACGCCGCAGCGCGGCGTCCGCTGCTTGCAGAGGCGCGTGACGATTGCGGTGTGGCGACAGCCGTGGTGGAATGATCGGCATGAGCGAACCAGGCTACCAGCGGATGATTGCGGTAGTGCGCGGTCATGTTCAAGGCGTGTTCTTCCGCGCGCATACGCGGGAAGTCGCGCGGCAGTTACGCTTGACCGGATGGGTGGCCAACCAGGCTGACGGCACGGTACGCGTGGTGGCCGAAGGCCCCCGTCCGGCACTCGAGGCCCTCCGCGCCTGGTTGCGACAAGGCCCGCCGCTGGCGCGCGTGGAAGAGGTCCAGGTGGAATGGGCCGAAGCCGCGGGAGAGTTTCGCGACTTTTACATCCGTGGTTGAGCCGAAGCCGACCTTGGAGCCATCCGAACTGCGAGAAAAGCACCCTGTGTGTCGGCACGCATGAGGAATGAATGCGCGGTCGAACTCCGAGCGGCTGTGCGTGACCAGCGCGTCGGAAAACTTGCGCCGCGCAGCCCGAAACCTACGCGGGGGCTGGCGGAGCCGACCGACCGGGATTTAGCGTTCTCCGGTCAGCTCGGTCACGGGCACTTGATCCAACGCCAGCAACGCGGCGCCGTACGCAGATCCTGCGGCAGGAACTTGGGCTGCCTCGACTCGAATTTCCCGGCCCGCGAACCACGGCTGAACCTGCTCGTTCACCCGCGCCTGAAGATGTTGTCGAAACGCTCGGTTGTACCAATCCACCACCCCGCCCAGCACGATCGAAACCGGATCGATGTATCCGGCCAGCGTCGCTGCGTACGGAGCCAGATGTTCTGCGAGCGCCTCCAAGCGGTCGTTCATCGGTCCGTCGGGAGTTTCCAATAGCTGCAAGTCGTCGGGCTGGAGCGGCGGGGAGGGCGGGAACCGCAGCCGCCCGGAAAGCTCGCCCGCACCTCGGTGCGCGCCACGATACAACTGTGCACCGATCACGATCGCCGAACCGAACTCGGTGAAGACGCAAGCGCCGTCCTTCTCCTCGTAATTTCCGTAGAGGAAGACAAAATCGTCTCCGCTGCTGGTGTCGGGCTGGTTCAGGTGGGCCAGCGCCTCCAGTCGGGCGTCGTTGTCCACCACCACCGGCATGTTGAGCTGGCGGCGAATCGAGTCCGCAAGCGGGAAGTTGCGGACCTTGAAGTATTCCGAGTAAATCAGCACGCCGGTGTCCGAGTTGGTGATTCCCGGGGTGGCCACCCCTGCGCCGTATAGACGGCCAGGTGGCAACGAAGTCTGGGCCATTTGCTCGTCCAAAGCCTGTTTCAGAGCTTCTGGAACTTTGTTGATGTCCTTAGGAATGTCGAAACGGTGTTCGTGCCGCACTTTCCCTGCGGCGTCCACCCAAACCATCCGGGCCCAGCCCAAGTTGATGCCCACGCCGATGGTCCATCCAATCTCGCCGCAGATTTCCAACTGAATTCGACGCTTGCCCACGCGCTTTACTGTAGGTATTTCCGTGCCGATCTCGCGGACGAGCTTTCGTTCGAGAAACTCGCTCATGATTTTGGAGAGCGTCGAACGATGCAGCGAGGTCATGTCAGCGATTTGTTGCCGCGAGCTGGTGCGCAAGCGGCGCATCAGTTGAAATACCAGCCGACGGTTGTGTTCACCCGTAATCTCCAGAGTCAGTTTCCGTTGGCGCAGTTCCATGTCCTTCTCCTCTCGTTCGCACATTTGACAATTTGCGAACTGTGCGTATCGTAGCAGACCTGGTTGCGGATGCAAGACAATTCTGCCGCGCGTTTTTACTGTTCGAATGGTCCAAAAACCAAGCCATAGACAACTCGATGCTACAAAAGTTGAAGCACCCCAAGTGCTTCTGAAATCTCGCACGGCGGCGCCCAACACCGTGCACATGGAAATTTCCCCGCCGGGTACGCAACGAAAGTTACCCAACACAATCGCCTTCCCCCGGATCGAACCGCTAGGTTCGCCAGCTTTCTCTACGGGTGCAGCATCATCTTCGTGGAACCGATTTCAAGCCGCGATTCTGACGCGCACTTAGGTAATCGAGGCCCTTGTGGTTCGAGTACGAAGGATGGGCAGCACCCCCACGGATGAGCTGCAGCCGTTTCGAATCTCGACGCCAGAGTTTCCTCGCGCTGTCCCCACGTGGGGATTTCACCGGACGGTCCGCGCCCCCGTCACGTTCCGTGATGAGTGCCAGCTTCATCGGAGGAGAGCCGCCTCCCGGTGCTCGGATTGCACTGTACGTTCAAACCACTTTGGAGGCCGTGGGGGAAGGAGGCCCGATGAGGGGTGTCCCCGTGGGGTCGTCCAAGGGTTGGAGATCGAGGGCCATCAGGCTTCCAAGGCTTGGACGAACGGGGCCGGTTGGGCTCCAAGGCTTGGACGGGAACTGCAGTGCGGACCGCCCAAGAAGGGCTCGCGCCCGGCTAGCATCCTGATCCGTGGATTTCTTTTGACCCCAGCTGGACAGTCGGGGTTCATCCTATGCCCGAATAGGGCTCGGATGGGACCGGATTGCGGAGATGGCGAAGCGGAAAATGGGGCGGGGAGGGAAAGGCCCGAAGAGGGTCGTGGCACCAGCGGAGAGCGACCGTGCGGGCGGGCCGTGGCCCTCATCGTGACGGGCAGCCAGGGACCGGAGGGTCCGGTATGTGTGGGAAGTTGCGTTCTTACTGGACCCACCTGCGGATCGTGTACGAGAACGTCGCGGCGTGGGCGGGGGAATTTCAGAATGACCGCACCGAAGACTATGGAACCCTCATCGGCCATCCCTTGGAGGCAATGTCGTTTTCATTGACAGAGGTAAATCCCGTGGGTATGCTTCGTAGCGGACTTGCGACTCAGATGAGGGTTTGGTATGCCGACGTACGAGTATCTTTGCGAATCGTGTGGACACCGTTTTGAAATTTTCCAACAAATTTCGGCCCCGGCCCGCCGGAGGTGTCCTGAGTGTCGGGGTAAGGTTCGGCGGTTGATCGGGGCCGGTGCCGGGCTCTTGTTCAAAGGCTCGGGCTTTTACATCACCGATTACCGGAGCGAAAGCTATCGGAAAGCCGCGAAAGCCGAGCAGTCGGCGGGCTCGTCCAAGAGCGGCGGCGAGAAGTCGTCGGGCGCATCCAGCGCGAGCTCAGCCTCTTCGGCTTCCACCTCTGGATAACTGGCCACCATGCCCATTGCCGTTATTTGTCCGAACTGCGGTCATGAAAACAAGACCGCGGCGGTGTTTTGTACAAAGTGCGGGCAGAAGATCGGCGCGCCTCAGCTGGAGCGGCGGCGTGAACCGTTGGCGGTGGGGCGCTGGGTGATGGGTACGCTGCGCCTATTGGCGTGGCTCGCGTTGGCGTGGGTCGTCGGCTCGATCTTTTGGGCGGTTCCGGTTCCCAAGGTGACCGTGGACGTCGATCGTGCACAGAAGTTTTCGGAAGGGATCTCGAAGCTGCACCAGGTACTGCAGCGAGGCGGAAGCACGGTAGAAACGGTGGCGGAATCCGACATCAACAACTACCTCGCTTGGCGCCTTCAAGAGACACCCGAAGCGCAAGAGTTTCGGGGCGTCCAGCTGGCGTTGCACGCTGTGTGGGTCGAGCTTCGCTCCGAGCGCGTGCGCGCGGTCGTGGTGGGCGGATGGGGACCCCTACGGATTTCGTTCGAGGTCAAAGGGCTGCCTGTGAACGAGGGCCAGGGCTTTCAGTTCGATGTCTTTCAAGCGCGGCTGGGGCATCTTCGGTTGCCTCGCGCCGCTCACCACTGGGCCTTGGGGAAAATCCGCACGGTCTTGGCGCAGATGGACCGCGAAGCTTGGTTGTTGGACCGGGCCCGAAAGTTCGATCTGGGTGACGGGCGAGTGCGGTTGACGTTCTCGGGACGGTAATCCGAAGCCATGACGCCAGCGGGATGGGAGAAAAACGATGAAAGATAAGCGGGAATTCTTGGCGATCTTGCGTGCAGTGGATGGACTGCCCGCCTCGGAGTACGGACGCCTCGTCGGGGATTTCGATTTCGGACGGTTTGTGATTCACGTGCCCCAGGCCCCGTCGGTGAGTCAGGGGGAAGCCTGCGGGATGTTTGTGGTGCATGTCCCGCAGCTCATCGCCGGATTCCCCTCCAAGCTGTTCTCCACGCCGATGCGGCGAACTGCGTTGGAGGATTACCTTGGGCGGCGGTTGGTGGAGGCGGTGGGGCGTCATATCTCGGTGCGGGGACCGGGCGAAGCGAGGATTCGGGTTCCTTCCATCGGGCGCCAAGTGTTGCCGCGGTCGCTGATCGTCGCCTCGCAAGATTACGTGGAAGCGCGGCTGGCCATCTGCTTGCCCTTGCGCGACGGCTCGGTGGATTCCGCCGGTGCGGTTCAACTTTTCTTTCACACATTGCCGGCCGTGGTGAATGAGTCGTTGGTGTACTGCTACCTTGATGTGCAGGACTTGCAACGGTTCGTGGACCTGATGGAGGACGTGGACCACGCGCGGCGTCAGCTGGAACGGCGCGGGCTGGTGGCGTTTATCGGGGACGGTACACGCCTGCAGCCCACCGGGGCTCCGCTCGAGTTGCCCTCGGAAGGATTGGTGGAGCTGGACGTTCCCAATCGAGGCGTCCAACACGGGCTCGGCATTCCGTTGGGAGTGACGGTGATTGTGGGCGATCCCTATTCAGGGCGTCAGGACTTGATCGCCGCGCTTGCGAACGGCGTGTATAACCATGTGCCGGACGATGGCTGCGAGTGGGTGGTATCGGTCCCGGACACCGTCCGGGTGGATGCGGAGCCCGGCCGCTCAGTCCAAGCGGTGGATATCGCAGCGTTCCGTCCTGCCGCCAGTGGTAGGTCCGGCCGTTGGTTGACGGCGGACCGGGCGACGTCGCTGGATTCCCAAATGGCG
>Ga0272449_1004947_pt1 | contig 10600 bp, 10 predicted proteins | sample YNPCB0241_FD_198679 | JGI IMG/M metagenome (GOLD analysis project Ga0272449, IMG submission 198679) | Hot spring sediment microbial communities from Yellowstone National Park, WY, United States - YNP-CB-024-1 | ecosystem: Environmental > Aquatic > Thermal springs > Hot (42-90C) > Sediment...
GGCTAAGGTTTCTAGATTTAACCCCCTCAGGGCTACGGATGCATCCAGCCCTTTGCCCCCCACACTCTCAACACTTTTTGAGGCCACCATTCGGGTGCCGGGGATAAAAGCGTCAATAAAATATACACGATCCAAAGCCGAGTTGGGCGTAACGGTCAAATACATAGAGGATTCCTTGAGATGGCGTTTCTAATCCAGCCATTTGCCGGCCAGGATGCACCAGGCGTTCCAATCAATTCGTTCTACCGCATCAATCGCGGCCCACAAATCCTTGGCGGCTACAATGATTCCGTGATAGGGGATGAGCACGGCGGCGGCCTGCTGACGAATGCGTTCTTCTTTGCCTTGTAAACCCGCCACGATGTTGTCGGCTAATTCCTGGCTGTGGGCAGGGGCGGGGGAGACAACTTCAATAACGCCAAATTTTTGCGTGTTTTCCAGCACCGGAGGAATGGGGCGAGACATCATGCAAAAGGGGAGAACATGAAAAGGATGGGCATGAATAACGGCTTGGGCTGCGGGAAAGGCTGCGTAGATTGCCAGGTGGGCTTTACCTTCGCGCGAAAAGAGGGGTTGCTGCTGCCAGTAGGCGGGATCAAGGGGGCCGCTGAGGATATCCTCGGGGGAGAGTTGCCAGTGACGGCGGCTACCGCTGTATTTAGGGGTGATGTAGAGGGTATCGCCTTCGCGGGCGCTGATGTTTCCGCCCGATATATCGGTGAGCCGCCGTTCGAACATCCTGCGCCCCATTTGGGCGATAAGTTCAGGAAGAGAAGCCATAAGAACCTCCGTTTTTAGCGCTTTGATACATTATACCATATTGTCAAATGTCAGTGTCAAAAGTTAGCCGTATGAGGGCAAATTCAGTTATCCGTTGTCCGAGAGAGGAAGTGATTTGAAAGTTTGACCTCTCTATTTTCGCCTTTTAACCCCCAAAGCATTTGGCATGGGTTCATGATTGGAGATGACCTCCGGCTCAAAAGGCTTGTCGCATTGCAGATAGATTCCTATTATGCTGAAAACAGCACCTGCCCTCACCTTAGGTGTTACGGTTAGTGATTCTCTGAACTGTGTTTGAGAATCTTTCTTCTACCCCCTGATCGCAGTGGTTCATACATTTGTTCTCTACCCGCTTGTGAACAACTGCTAAAGGGGCAATAGCAATGTGATGAATCTGGGGTATTTTGTGTTTGTTGGGTCTTCAAACGTTCATTTGAACGGCTCAGCCCTCAAACGTATGACCTCTTCAATTGGCACATAGTCGAAATCGAACCCCCAGTAGCGAGGGCCAAAGTATCGCAAGGCTAATTCGGTGCGGAAAAGGGGATGTGCCTTGGCACCCAACACGGCCACAGGGTCACCTGCTTTTATTTCTGTATTGGTGTAGCCTTCGCCGGTGTAGGGGTTGACCAATAGGATCAAGTCAGGACTGAACACATAGGGCTGATCATCCAACCAACACACGTGGTTTTCGTTAAGGAACCAGACTTTCATCCGTTTTCCGCTAAATGGCCCGTTTCCCTCGATAAACGTTGTCCCTATCATCACGCCGTCTTTGTCTTGCCACTCTTTGTCCGTCACAACGCCTTGGAAGAGTAACCATCCATCCAACATGCGGATGATCTCCGCAATTGGGTTTCGACCTGCCTCTACAGCCCGATGAACGGCCTGGCCTAATTCCAAGGCTAGCGTGAGCGTGCCGGGCACGATGGTATCACGGGTCTGTTGGGCGGAGAGCAAGAGATTGGCAAAATACACCACCCCAAAAGCAGCCACGCCCAGCATTTTGCCAATACGTTCCCCCATCTCAATGGTAACGGCCTCTTTCAGGATGAGGATATTACCCCACCAGTCTACAATTGCGGCGGGATGTGTAGGGATGCCCTTCAGAAAATAGGTGGTTTGCATATCCTGGGGTACGGCGCGTCCACTGTAATCCCCATCCACGAGAGGGAGTCCCAAGCGGGCCGCGGTCACCAACGGGGCGGGAGTGTTTGAGGCGCCGAGTTCCACCGGCACAATTGCACCAATCTTGACCCCTGCATAGGCTTCTAACTCTCGCACGGCAATCTCCGGGGCGCGATAAGCGTAGCGTACGGGGATATTACGTTTTCTACCTAAGGCATAAATCTCTTCTAAGTTGCCGGGAGTCTCTTCTGAAATTGAACCTGAGCCGAACGTTGTGCAACTGTAGACGTTGTCGGGTAATTCTGAGGCATCTATCCAACCGAGGGTGAGGCCCTCGTTGAGGGCTTGTGTCAGCATCTCCATACCAGAGGTGGGTGAACCACCACCGCCTGTGCCAAGCAGTTTCAAACCGGTGATGAAATCCTGACAATCCTGGAGACTGGTTAGCGTCCTCGTTGGCATCTTCATCCCTCCACGAAAGTGTTAATCCAACCGCCGCCGCATCTCATCGCTGATGGCGAGTATCCACTCGTCCAATAACTGCCGCTGGCGTTCGTTATCCATGCTATTTTCTCGTTCGGCGTCTATCTTCTGCTTGAGGTCTAGTAGGAACCGGTCGGTAAGCAGCCCTTGGTTTTGTAGGATATCCAGCAGCCTCCCAGCCGAATCCAACAATCGAAAGACCCCGTAATCGGCAGGCTCTTCATACAAGCCGCGTGCACTGGTGATCATGTAGGCAATTAAGTGAAAAAACTCTTCTTGCAAATGTTCTGCACTCATGATCCGACCGGATAGGTTTCTTCAAAGAAAATGTCTTCCAAGGGTTTTTTAGGTGGTTTCGGGGGGATGAATTTGGGTTTACCGATGGCGACCAGTAATTTCGGTTCTATGTCCGTAGGAAGATTGAGCAAGTGGGCCAATCCTTGGGCATTGAATGAACCCACCGGGCACCCCCCTAACCCCAACTCGGTAGCGGCCAGCAGAATATTCTGCAGTGCGGCACCTAAATCATAGCCGATTGTTTCGCCGATGGTTTCTCGCAAAGCGACATCTTGACGATAATCCGCACACAATACGATGACTGCAGCCGGCTTAGATATGATCCCAGGGGCAAGAGATTGAACGGCTAACAGACGCTTGGGATTGCGAACGGCAATGAAAACCCATCGTTGAGCATTGCCGGCGCTGGGAGCAGCGGCGCCCGCCTGAATAAGGGTGATTAAGTCATCATCGCTTATGGGGTCAGGCGTAAATGCACGGATACTGCGGCGGGAGTGAATGGCCTCTAAGGTATTCATAATGTTTGGCTAATGGTTGTTTGTTATGGATTTTCAGGCAAAATCGGTGTGAAGAGGAAAGAAATTGGGTCGGTAGGGTAATATCTGCTAGTAGTATAGCATAAGGATAAACGCATATCACCGAGAAAAAAACGGCCCCGAATCCACAAGCAAAGATTTTGGGCCCTTAGGTAGGTGCATCATTTTTGTTGCTCTATTTCGTGTAGAATAAGCAACCAGAGCATTGACTTTTTAATCTCTTTTTGTTTTAATGCAAGCATTTACAGGTTTTGCTTACCCCCATTTGGTTTCAATCTTAAGATTTACCCTCAGGGAGACAGTCAGGTTGGTATTGGTTTTTTGCCAAGATGCCTGAGCAGAGCGCATTATTAAATCCCATGCATTCCAAAGGAGGAGAAATGAAAAGGCGATTGACTTTGATCACGGTTTTGGTCTTGCTTGGAATCCTGTTGTCTGCGTGTGGAGGTACGGCCTCGACCCAAAAACCCCTGAAATTTGCCGTTTATGCCCTGAATAGCGAACCCCTCACCAGTTGGGATCCGGCCATTGAATACTCCAACGGCATCCACGTGCACAACAACATGTACGAACAACTATTGCGCTACGACGCCATCAATAAAAAAATTGTCCCACTTCTAGCAGAGTCTTATACGATCTCGGATGATGGGTTGACTTGGACGTTTAAACTGCGCCAAGGGGTGAAATTCCAAAATGGCGATCCGTTAACGGCTGAGGATGTCAAGTACTCCATTGAGCGTACCATGCAATTGGGTGCCGGCGCGTCGTACATCTGGTCAGCCGTTAATGCGATCAACGTTGTAGACCCTCAAACGGTGGAATTTAAACTATCCTACAAAGCGCCGCTTGACTTGATTGCCTCAACCGGCTACGCTGCCTTCATCTACTCCAAGAAGTGTGTGAAAGAAGATAATACCTGGATTGATGAGGCCAAAGGTTGTGGCACCGGCCCTTATATGCTCAAGAGTTCCAAGTGGGGAGATGAAGTCATCCTTGAAAAATTTGCCGATTACTGGGGAGGGTGGCAGGAAAACAGTTTTGATGTGGTGATTTTCAGAAAAGTGGCCGAGCCTGCGACGCGGCGGCAAATGATCGAAACCGGAGAAGCAACTATCACGGTTGAATTACCTTATACGGACATTGAAGCCCTCAAGAACAACCCCAATGTGATGGTGTACGTCGAGCCTTCATTCCAGAACCTGATTGCGATGTTCAACACCCAAAAAGCGCCCCTCGATAATGTGGACGTGCGCCGCGCGCTATCGTATGCGTTCCCTTATGAGCAGGTCATCAAAACGGCTATTGGGGGCTATGGTCGCCAATCTTACGGAATGGTGCCGTATGGATTGTGGGGCTGGAGCGACACACTTCCTCGTTATGAATACAACTTGGATAAAGCCCGCGAATATCTGGAAAAAGCCGGTTATGGTCAGGGCGGTTTTAAACTACTGCTCACTTACACGGCAGGCAATGAAGCCGAAAAGAGTGCGGCAGAATTGTATAAATCCGAACTGGCAAAGTTAAACATTGACCTTGAAATCCGGGGGATGCCCTGGGATAGCCAATGGGAACTGGCAAAAGGTGCTCCGGAAAACCGGCAGGATATTCTCATGATGTATTGGTGGCCCGACATGCCCAGCCCGTACTCGATGCTTTACAGCACGTTCCATTCGGAGGATGAACCGCTCTTTAACCTGGCGTATTACAAGAATCCGCAGTTTGACCAACTGATCGACACGGCTAATGAAATTACCTCAACCGATTTTGCCAAGGCCGAGCAGATGTTTATTGAGGCACAGCGCATCCTGCTGGACGAGGCAGTTTCGTTATTCATCTATGATCGCGAGGATGTTTGGGTAACGGTGAAGAATTTGCAAGGGTTCAAGTTCAATCCGGCTTACCCAACGGTGGTCTTCTTCCATCAGTTGACTATGAAGTAGTTAAGGGTTGCACGAAGTCGTATGTCCAAGACGGGGCACAGAATAGGGGGAAGGTTTCCCGCTGTTCTGTGCCCATTTAAAACCGGGAAAAAGCGTCTTCTGCAGTTGGTGTTAAGTGTTCCCAAAACCCAAGGAATGGTGAAGGTCAATGAGAAAGTTTATTCTGCGCCGTTTATTGCTCGGAGTGATTGTCATGTTTGGGGTAGCCCTGGTCACGTTCTTCGTGGCGCGGGTGATTCCTTCGGATCCGGCGGCAAAGTGGGCCGGGCCACGTGCTACACCTGAGCAAATTGCCAAAGCCCGTTTGGAACTTGGTTTGGATAAGCCTTTGGTGGTTCAATTCGGAAAATACTTAATGGACTTGATCCATGGGAATTTGGGATATTCCCTGCGCACGCGCCGACCAGTGGCTTTGGAATTAATGGAAAGCCTGCCCGCAACGATCGAATTGGTCTTGCTTTCAACGTTTGCGGCCGTTTTTGTCGGGATTCCGCTGGGGGTTATTTCGGCTAAACAAAAGGATCACCTGGTGGATCACCTGAGCCGCTTGTTTTCTATCGGAGCGGTTTCACTGCCAACGTTCTGGATTGGTTTGATCCTACAGCTGGTTTTCGCCCGCACGCTCCATTGGTTCCCTATGGGGGGGCAGTTAAGCACCGAGATCAAATTGACCATGGAGATTCCGCACGTTACTGGCTTTCTCATCCTCGATTCGCTCATCACAGGTAACTTCGTGATCTTTTTCGATGCATTATGGCATCTAATCCTACCCGGAATAACGATTGGCCTGTACCCAGTCGGTTTGGTGGCCCGTATGACCCGTTCGGCATTGCTGGAGATCCTGAATGAAGATTACATTACCGCGGCTCGGTCATATGGGCTGCGAGATCGCATCATCCTCTGGTCATATGCGCTGAAAAATTCTATCGGGCCTACCTCCACCGTGGTTGCGCTCTCGATTGGGTATACGTTGGTGAATACGTTCCTCACCGAGACCATCTTTACCTGGCCGGGCATTGGCAGTTACGTAGCAACGGCTGTGATCGGCTTGGACTACCCTGCCATTATGGGCGTTACGATTTTTTCGGCTTTTTCCTATGTCATTTTGAACCTAATCGCCGATATTATCATTGCCCTTGACCCGCGGGTGAGGACATGAAAGGGAAGGTGGACGTATGATTAACTGGTTTGCAGATACGTATAAATCGCTTCAACCCACTTGGCGGGAATTCAAACTGTCGTTTTACCTTCTTAACCGCAACGCCTTGCAACGCATCTCGTTGATCATCATTGTTTTACTCGTGCTTGTGGCAATCTTTGCACCATGGATTGCCCCGTATCCTTCGCATGCGATCAGCGAAACCAATCCTCAAGATAAACTATTGCCCCCTTCTAGTCGTTATCTCATGGGAACAGACGAATTGGGAAGAGATCTGTTCTCGCGCATCATTTTCGGCACGCGCATTTCCCTTCAAACGGCGCTTATCGCGGTTGGGTTGGCCTTGTTGATCGGTGTTCCGCTGGGAGCAATAGCGGGTGGTTTGGGCGGTTGGGCCGACGAAATTATTATGCGGATTACGGATATCTTTCTTTCTTTTCCACCGCTCTTGCTGGCGATTGCTATCGCTGCTTTCTTAGGGCCCAGTCTGAGTAATGCCATGCTGGCGATTGCCATTTCGTGGTGGCCATGGTATACGCGAATTATTCGCGGTCAGGCCGTCTCCATTCGCGAGCGACAATTTGTGCGGGCGGCCTTGGCGATTGGCACTCCCATGTCGCGCATCATCTTTCGACATATCCTTCCCAACACGTTGGCCCCGGTGATTGTTCAGGCTTCGATGGATATCGGTGGGGTCATCCTCACCATTGCGGCTTTGAGTTTTTTGGGGTTAGGGGCGCAACCACCTACCCCGGAATGGGGGTTACTGATCTCAACCAGCCGCACTTATTTTCTCAATGCCTGGTGGTACAGTACTTTCCCCGGCATCGCCATATTTATTACGGTGTTGGTTTTCAACTTGATCGGCGATGGTATTCGTGAGGTGCTTGATCCTCGCACGCGTAAGTTCTAGGTGGTGTGTCATGACAGCCTATTTCGAAATCAGAGACCTTGCCGTGAGTTTTAGAACGTTTGAGGGCATTCGCCCGGTGCTAAATATAGAGCGCCTGGCTATCGAGCGCGGAGAAACGTATGGTTTAGTGGGGGAAAGTGGTGCTGGCAAGACGGTTCTGGCTCTAACTATATTGGGTTTGCTGCCCAAACCGGCTGGCATTATCCACAGTGGCGAAATTTGGTTTGATGGTGACGATCTGCTCAAGAAATCTGAGCCGGAATTGGCATCGGCGTATCGCGGTAAACGTCTGGCCATGATCTTTCAAGATCCAATGTCTACACTCAATCCGGTTTTTACCGTTGGTCAGCAAATTGAACGGGTCATAGAGCATCATCAAGGGCTGAAAGGGTCAGCCCGAACGCGCCGTGCGATGGAATTGCTTGACATGGTTAAACTTCCAGATGCAAAGAATTTACTGAGGAAATACCCCCATGAATTGAGTGGTGGTCAGCGTCAACGGGTTATTATTGCCATTGCTTTATCCTGCGGTGCGGAATTCCTTATCGCCGATGAGCCAACCCGAAATTTGGATGTCACCATTCAGGCCGGCATTCTGAAATTAATTGATGAATTACAGAGGAATTTACGTATCAGCGTTTTGTTCATTGCCAACAATGTCAGTCTGGTCAATGTTTTCTGTAAAAATGTGGGCATTCTTTATCGCGGCAAACTGGTAGAAGAAGGTCCAAGTGCGCTGGTTACCCGTCACCCCCAACATCCCTATACCCAGACCTTGATATCGGCCATCCCGCGGGATAAGTCCGAAAAACTACGCTTTGCCAATATCGAGATCAAGCCTGAAGCCCCGCAAGGTTGTCCGTTTTACTCGCGGTGTCCGATGGGTGTGGAGCGGTGCACACAGGAAGAACCCATGCTTGAACCGGTGGGGAATCTGCAACACAGGGCGGCGTGTTTTTTCGTAAAGAGGGATTAGGCAATGAGTGAGCCATTGGTCAAAATTGAGGGTCTCAAGAAATATTTTCCCGTGCGTTCGGATGCCTTCTTCGGCCCTAAAAAATGGGTGCGGGCGGTGGATGGGGTGGATTTAGACATCCAAAAGGGTGAAGTCATTGGCCTCGTGGGCGAGTCGGGGTGTGGTAAGACCACTCTGGTCAATTTGTTACTTCGCCTTGAAGAACCTACTGAAGGGAGAATCATTTTTAACGGGATAGATATCACCCATCTCTCCCAAGCCGAACTGCGGGCGACCATTCGCAAGGATATTCAGATTGTCTTCCAGGATCCGTTTTGGTCCCTTAACCCGCGCATGCTGGTACGAGATGTGATCGGTGAACCTTTGGTGGTACATCGTCGCATCTCAACCCCTGAACTAACAGCACAAGTAAAAGATTTGTTAGAGATGGTGGGGTTACCCCATGATTCGCTTTACAAGTACCCGCATGAATTTTCGGGGGGACAGCGCCAGCGGATTGCCATTGCCCGTGCGCTGGCCTTACAACCCAAACTGGTTGTCCTCGACGAACCCACCTCTTCGATAGACATTCTTTCCCAAGCCCAAATTCTGGATCTGTTGATGCAGTTAAAACAGCGCTTGGGCCTAACGTACGTCCTCGTTTCACATGATCTTAGTGTCGTGCACTACATGTCCGACCGGATTGTGGTCATGTACCTGGGCAAGATTGTCGAGCAAGGCCCGGCCAGTGAGGTGTTCAACCATCCGCGTCATCCCTACACCCAGGCTCTGTTCAACGCCATTCCAACCCTGGAGATGAACGATCTGAGTGAGTTGCAGACGCTGGAAGGAAACGTGCCGAGCGCGATTGATCCGCCAACGGGCTGCCGGTTTCACACTCGTTGCCCGTATCGGATGCCGATTTGTAGCACCGCAGAGCCGCGGGCGCTGGTGGTTGGTGAGCGCCATGTTGCGGCCTGCCATCTACTGGAAGAAAATCAAAAGATCCCCAGCCAGTGATCGAGACTTATTCATGGAGGAGACCCGATGACCGAATTTTTTCACTACGAATTGACGCGTGCCGCCCATATTCTGGTGGCGGAAATGTTTCGCCTCAGGCCCGGTGAAACCTTTGTAATTACGGCCGATACCCAAAGCGATATGCGGGTTGTAGATGCCGTGGCCGCCGCTGCCCACACTGTTGGGGCGATTCCCATGGTGGTTGTTCTGGCCTCGCCGTTAGGGGTGGGCAAGGCCGCCGATCCTATGTTACCCATTGAACCCCTCACTGCGGCACTTGCTCAGGCGGATGCTTGGGTGGAATTCAACAAACAGTGGCTCTTATATTCTACGCCTTTTGAACGCGCGATGGCGCACAACTCACGCTTGCGCTATATGTGCCTCGTCGAAATGACGGTGGATATGATGGTGAGATTGATCGGGCGGGTGGATGCAGTTGCCCTGTCGCGCTTTATGCATCGGGTTACCGAGATGACCCAAAATGCCCGTGAGATGCGAATCACCACACCCGCCGGGAATGATTTGCACTTCAAATTACTGCCCCAAGAACGCAAAGTCAGTTGCGATGATGGCTTATGCGATACGCCAGGGATGCACTTTTTGGGTGGTCAGATTTCGTTTGTCCCCGACTTTGACTCCATCAACGGTAAGTTGGTTTTTGATGGCACCCTTTCTCCACCTTGTGGTCTTTTGAAAGAGCCGGTAGTGCTTGAAGTGGAAAGAGGACGCGTGATCAAAATTAGCGGTGGGGCTCAGGCGGAAGAATTTCGCCGCTGGTTAGAAAGTTTTGACGATCCTAACATGTTCCGTTTAGCGCACGGCTGTTATGGGTTCAATCCCGGCGCCCGGCTGAGCGGAAATATCTTGGAAGACGAACGGATTTGGGGCTGCACCGAGTGGGGTTTAGGCTATTTGAGCCCGGTGGATGCGCCACCAGACGGCATACAAGCCAAGTCCCATTGCGATGGAATCTGCCTAAACTCTTCGGTGTGGTTGGATGGCGTGCAAATCCTGGATAAGGGGGTTGTCGTTCATCCTGAATTGAAACCTTTGGCCGAACCGCTCATTGGCCGTTAATGATCACAACAGTCAAGGAGACTTATCACCTATGAAGACGCTCTCTCGACAGGACTTATACGATATTCTCTACGGGTGCACCATTCTTGGCACCGGCGGGGGCGGTTCGTTACAGAAAGGCTTGGAGCTGATTGAGGAAGCTCTAAGCAAAGGCAAGCAATTTCGATTGGTGGATTTTAGCGAAGTGCCCGATGATGCTTGGATCGCCACACCTTACATGTGCGGAAGCGTTTCTCCCAGCACACCGGAACTGGAGGCTCAATATGCTGATTTGCCAAGATTGAGTGAGCCCGAGCCCTACTTGGCTTACCG
>Ga0272449_1004951_pt1 | contig 10591 bp, 15 predicted proteins | sample YNPCB0241_FD_198679 | JGI IMG/M metagenome (GOLD analysis project Ga0272449, IMG submission 198679) | Hot spring sediment microbial communities from Yellowstone National Park, WY, United States - YNP-CB-024-1 | ecosystem: Environmental > Aquatic > Thermal springs > Hot (42-90C) > Sediment...
ATGCATACGTCCGTCCTCACGCCTCTGTCCACTATGACGCCCTCTTTCCTAAGGACACAACGCGACTTGAGGACGGCGTCTGCGTGGGCGTAGATCATGCCACCTTCAGGCGGTATACAAGCTGGTCTACAGCCTTCCTGTTTTCGCGGTCTCTCAACACGCTGTCGGCCACAGACTCGCCGTAGTAGTCCTTGATGGAGACGCGTTTAAGCACAACAGGCGCTATCTTCCTAGCCATCTTCACCTCGTCTTTCTCCACTAGGTTTACCACCACCAGGCTGGCGTAGGCCATGTATCTTCTGTACTGCTCAGCCTTGACGTCGGATATGCGGGAGATGAGGCGGCGGTCTGTCATAAATATATTATAAACGCCGTGTTTCTGCAACCTGGAAAGAAGCTCCGTCCTCAAGGCGGCCGTCGTGTCTATAATCACTGTGTCCGCCGGCATCCTCAGCCGCTGGACGAACTTCGGCAGGTACTCAACCCACTCCATCAACGCCTCAGCGAAGTCCCCCGCCACATCCTCCCCCATCCTTTGATAAAGCTCGAAGGCCTCGTACCCCGGCACGAGATATAACATGGGGGTTATCTTGTGGACGTAAGGCGCATCGCCCTTGAGAAAAGGCGCCAGCCAGCCCGGCTTCCGAGGCGCTCTAAAGAGTTGCGAAAGGTCCGCCTTCTCCCAGTCCATGTCGATAAGAAGCGCGTAGCCCTTGGCGACGCCCAACACGCTCGCCAGAGTCGTCTTCCCAACCCCCCCGTCGAGGGAGGTCACTAACGCGATCTTCAGCGGCCGCATAACGCCTCGGCGATTCTCTTGTATACATACTCCGCGGCGGCCCTCCTAAGGCCTTCGCCGTCCGCCACAGGCCCCACAAGCCTCTTAAGCTCGGCAAGGACGTTGGAGGCGGTCTTTATGTCTGAAAGCTCGGCAAGACGCAGAAGAGACGGCCTGACCTTGACCCCCCGTCCTCTTATGTTCATAAGCGCAAGCCTCGCCGCTATGCACACGTCCTTGTGAGACCGGTAGAACTCGACGTCTCTACACGCCCTCTCCACCTCCCTCAGCAGAGCCTCAGTTGAGGCGTCAAACATAACACCCCCTAAGCCGCTCCGGGTCTTCGACAATCTTCTTCACTATTTCGACGAAGCCGGCGTCCAGCTCAATCTTCTCTCTTAGAATCTTCACCAGCTCCTCCAAAATCCACGTCTGTGGCCTCGGCGGGGGCTCTGCCTCCTTCTGCCTCTGCCGCCTGGCTGATGCGGCTACCAGCTTGCTTACGACGACAACGGGGTCTTCACAGACGATGGGGTATTCGTCGCAGAGGCCTGCGAATCTGATCAGCTCGGGGTTTATTTGAAAGAGGGGCACTTTGTCCACCCCCGTGGCGAAGTCGATAAGCGTCTTCACCGCTTGCCTCGCCTCTGACTTGGCGAATCTCCGCATGAAGGTGGCCATGGGACACTTGGACAAACCGGGCTTCACCCTGCCGTACACCACGTTCAGTCCGCCCTCCAGCGCCGCGACGATGTAGACAACCACGAGGTCACCTTCTCCGCAGTAGGCAGACGCCTCCTCAGGCTCCGCCATGTATACCTCCTTCAAGAGATATACTCCGCGGGGGGGCGGCCCCCACTGCATCTTCCAGCCCTCGCCGAGCCGCGCCTCCACCTCTCTGAGCACCGATGCCATGGCCCTACGACGGTACGTACAAGACTTCGGCGGCTGACTTTTTTGTACGGAGCGCTGTTTCGTACATACGGCCGAGGGCCGCGTCTATGTGGGGCATCCTCCCCGTGTCGAGCCAGTAGAGCCACTCCGCCAATGCCCTGTTTCGCCTATCTCTCCACCTAGTCCAAGCCACCCATGCGTAGCCGCGGCTTTGCGCCACCTCTCTAAGCCACGCCGGAAACGCCTCTCTAAACACCTCAAGAGGCTTGCTCCGCGGCACCGCAGACACCCACTTGAAGAGAGAGGAAGCCCTGTTCCTCCACACGTAGTTAACCTCCCTGCTCAACGAAGCCAGGAGGAAGCAAGGCGAGATTTGGATGCGGAGGCCTAGCTGTTCTTCGTTGGGCATGTAGGGCCACCTAGCCCTGGCGCCAGGATCCACGTAGCCACCTTCCGCAAAGAGCCTCCACTCCTCGCGGAAAGGTCCGCCAAAGACGAGACCTCTAACCGCTATACCGGCCACGCCGGGGTTGTCGAGAATGTACCGCACCACCTGGTCTAAGTCGCCAGCGACGTGCTTTAGACGTCGTATCAGCTCATTTACGAAGTCTTCTCCCAGGAGGAACCGCCAGTCCTCAGGCTCGCCGTGGAGAAATATACAGGGATCCGTCTTAGGCTTCAACACGTATGTATAGGGTTCTTTTAAGCAGATTAAAGCGAGTGTCTCCGGCCGAGATTTGAACCCGGAGTCACGAGTTTTGTCAACGCCGTCTTGTAAAATAAGAGAGATAGACGTTGTGGTGTGAACAACTTTCTCAGGGGATTATAGACGCGCCGCTTCGATGTACCGTCTCTTTCATAATTTTCCTACAAAGAAGACGGGGTGCGCCTATGGTTCAACAAAGTGAATCAATGCCCGCAGGTACTCGTTCACCGGTGTAATTACACCTATGAGTCTGCATCTGTAAATCTACCTGTGGAAAGAAAGCTTATATGACTAGGCAAAAGAAGAGACATGGATAGGCTCATAGCTCAACATGCGCCGCGGCATTTACCACGTTATGGACGTAAACGAAGTTAAACAACGTCTAGAGCTCGCGCTGAGGCTCGAGAAGCCGCCGACGCTGGAGGAGGTGCTTGAACAGGTCTCCACCCGCGGCGTTCTGCGGGGGCCAGTGGACTGAGTATTCCCGGCGTGGATGCTTTACACCGAATACGCAGTCCAGAAGATCGCCAAGACGATTCAGCTCACAGAGGAGGAGAAGAGACAGTTGCTTCACTTCCGAGACACGCTGAAACAGCTCTTGCTGGAGGCGTGGAGACAAACAAAAGCCAAGCTGGCCTCTATATACAAAGCCGTCGTCGACGGTACCCACAGGGTTAGAGGGGGGCAGGCTGTACGCGCCAGACGGGGCGTGGATACACGTAAGAGATAACTTCACCCCATATGTTCCAATCCACGGCATATCGGCTAAGGCGTACTTTTCCGACATACTGAAGCTTCTGCGCGAGAGGCTTGAGCTACTCCAGCTGGGCTGGAGGGCGAGCGATGAGGGCGAGATAGGCGGCCGGCCCGTCATGTACACCACACAGCCCTGGCAGGTGTTCGCTTGGACCGCGACGAGATACGGAGAGCTCCGCGTGCGCATTACCTCGGCCAACTTGACGCGCGAGGGGGCAAGCGTGGAAGTGGCTATCACAGCGAAGAGCTGGAGGCAGATATGGAGCAAGGCGGAAGCCATAGATCTGGTGACAAGCCACCTCAGGCGCGGAGAGTGGGCGCCCGTGTTAACGATGTGGCTGGGAGATGGTGAGGCTAAACGAGGAGAGGTATTAAGTGGCGAATACAAGCTTGTTATTTCGGCTAGGGAGCCCTGGAGGTTGGGTTTGAGCAAAAGCACAAGAGAGGCCCTTGTCGCCACAGGCGGAGAGGCGTTTGAGAGGCTTAGAGAGGCGGCCAGCGTATATGGCATGTTGCTTGATGTATTGCAATCCCACAAGTGGATTGTCGTAAAGTTGGCCACGGACGACGGCTTTAGGGCCGCCTTCAAGCTGAATACGGAGAAGAGGAGCATAGACGTCCTTAGGGAAGCGTTCGGGCAAAACGGCGTCGAAGCTTCTGCCGAACAGCTTGGCTACGTAGAGAGAAACAGCAGACGGAGAGGCGCTGTGGCTGTGGCGGGCGTCGTGATGTATTTACATCTTGTCAGCGGTGGGGGCGGCTCGCTTCTGGCTGAGCACTACACCCGCGACTTAGGAAAAGCGCTCGCTGTAGCCGATAAGCTCAAGGCGGCGGAGCTGAGGCCCAATATTGTGAGATCCGGCCCCAACTACGTGGTTTACATCGCCACGGCCGACCTCTTGAAGCTGGCGGAGCGAGACGGCGAAATCAGGTGGGCCATAGCGCTTTATCTCGCTGAAAAGGTGAAGAACGGAACGCCGAGGCAGAGGGAGATCGCGGAAAAAATCCTGAAAAGACACCCTCTTTTCCACCGATCTATCTGTGTCAGAGATTAACGTTGAGCGAAAGATGAAGAAATGGTAGCCCGGCCGGGATTCGAAATCCCGGGGATCCCCTCCCGGGCCACGGGGTCCAAAGCCCCGCATCCCAAGCCGGGTTTTCCTTTGGCCGCTAGACGACCGGGCTCGTTGGGTATTTTCCACTTGGCTTTTAAGCTTTTTGACGCTCTGCATCGTCAAGAGAAAATTTATATACATGCACTGAACTGGTATATATGGAGAGACGAATCTCTATAACCGTATCTACGCCTCACGTAGCTGAACAACTTTATCGACGAATTATAGGCGAGATAAAGACAAGCAGTCAACCTACAGATGTCTATATAGAAGGTGACACAATTCGTATCCGCTACTCTAGTGGCATAGAAGAGATCATATGGCGTATTGTTAAGACCTCGCCTCTTGTGGCGTTTTCTAGCATAGATTTAAAATAGTGGAGGAACAGTTTTGTGCCTGTTGTAAGCAAGCCCTGCATTTTCGCCGGGTCTTGTCCAGGGGATCTGGGGGATACTGAGGTCTTGTGGTTCGGCAGACAGCTCTGCGTCTCAAAAGCATCAAACATAATCAAGATATTCGGCGCCTTGGAGACCGCATTAAGTTACGTAAACACGGCAGCTATTGTGTGCAAAAGACAGAAAAAATGCTTAACAAGAGCATACTGGGTCCTTTTTAATCTTGGTTTCTACCTCTCCACAGGACAAGACAGCTACTACAACACAAGTCTTCACCTCTTGCGGAAGGCCCTGAAGTGTCTCTACCCTCTTCTCGCCGATACTCCGCTGGGGTGGGTAGTCTGCCTCGACAGATGTTGCGCCTTAATAAACACCGCACGGGTGTGGGTGAGGTGGGCAGAGAGAAGACTGGCGGCAGTTGAGGAAGGTAGAGAGGCCATCTTACTACTTAACCACCTCGGAAACCTGCTGTTTGAACTCATGAGAACTAATAAACACGGGGTAAAAACAAGAGAAAAATACATAGTCACGTCTCCGCGGCCACTTAATCCCAGCATACCTAGTTGGTGGGATGAAAAGATTTAAAGCCATGAGGAACAATCGGCAGGGCCGGTAGTCTAGCGGAAGGATAGAAGCCAATTCCCTCAAGCCCGCCTTGCATGGACACAGCCCAAGAACGCGGGTGATCCCGGGTTCGAATCCCGGCCGGTCCACCATTTTCTTTATACCTACGCGGCGAGATATGCCCTTTTGAGAGATTAAGTTTTTCCCATCATCTATAATCCGAAATGTTTATTTATGCGAAAATTGATTGACTCATGAAGGCAGAGGTTGTCGCAAGAAAGCCTCCCATTACCGCGACGCCGGAGACAAGAATCAAAGACGTTGCTAGGGTGATGGCGGAGAAGAAGATAGGCCTTGTAGTCATCGTTGAGAAGACTCAGCCTGATGTGGCAATCGGCGTAGTGTCTGAACGCGACATAGTGAAGGCGGTGGCCAACAACGTAGATGTAAATCTTCCAGTCAAAGAGATCATGACTTCTCCCGTAATCACCGTGGAGGGGGATGAACCAATATGGAACGTGGCGAAAATAATGCGTCAACACAACATCCGTCACGTAGTGGTGACCAGAGGGGGCAGACTCTTCGGGGTTATCTCAATACGTGACCTCGTGTCTGAAGAGTCTGTGCTGAAGAGTTTGGTAGAATACGGAGTGCCAGAGGAGCACAGACCTAGCGCAGACTAATATATATAAACCGGATTCATGTCTTTTTTATGGAACGTATAGTGGTAGGATACGATGGCTCTCCACAAGCTAAGAAGGCTCTTCAGAAGGCTAAGATGTTGGCCGAGAAATTCAACTCAAAGGTCTACGTTGTCCACGTAATTGACACAGCAGTCCTCTCGTTGTCAGATATGTTCTCCTCGCCCGCCGTGCTTACAAGCCTTAGAGAGAAGGCTGAACAACTTGTAAATGAGGCAGTCGCCTTCCTCGGCAGAGGCTCCGAGGGGAAGATATTGGAGGGAGACCCAGCCCACGAAATAATAAAATTTTCAAAAGAGGTTAACGCATCGCTCATAGTGCTAGGCGCAAGGGGCCTCTCCACCATACGGCGCATATTAATGGGAAGCGTCTCCTCAAGAGTGGTACAGGAGTCGCCTATCGACGTCCTCATAGTAAAGGATCAGTAGCTTCAGCGCGCCTGGAGAGCGCTCCGGGCCAGAGGAACTGCCGCAAACAACAAGACTGCGCCTGAGAAGATAAAGGCTAGGCGGGGAGATGCGGCGTAGATATAAGCAACTACTATGCCGCCTGCGATGGAGCCTAGATATTCAAGGGCGAGGGTTGTGCCCATAACTCTTCCTCTGTTTTCCAGCGTTATGTAGTCGCCTACCAACGCCCTACGTATCGACATAGACACTTCAGAGCCTATCCCCACGAGGATTGCCGCCGTGACGAGCGCCACCATATTTGCCCACGTCCCCACAATGAAGTAGCCGACCGCCATTAGGAGAAGACCTGCGAAGAGAGCCGACACACGAGGCGCCTTGTCTATGACAGGCATGAGGACGAGGCCGAAGAAAATGCCGACAGCCGTCGTCGCGCTTTGAACCACGCCCCAGGACGTGTTGTCCAGCCCCACCACGTTGGTGGCGTAGAGCACTCCGAAGGTCTGAAGCGCAATGCCTGCAAGAGACATCAAAAAGCCTAGAAGAGTTATATACGCCACAAAAGGCGGAATAGAAAACAGACCCCTCCAGAAGAAGTAAGAATGGATGACCTCTCTAGCCAGCTTTCTCCTGTCCACAGGTTTCACATTTATGGTCTCTTGAAGAGCCCGCATCCTGAGCAACGCCACGGAGACCGATATGAGACCAGATATCACAAAGGAGAGACGCATACCCAGCAGACCTAGGTGATCCAGCAGATAGCCTCCGACAGGTGGCAGGAAGAGCCAAGGGACTTGGGGGAGGACCGCCGTGAGCATCATGCCGCCGCCTCTTTTCTCTGGCGGAAGAGAATCCAGCAAGATTGCCGTGAGGGCGGGCTGGTAGAAGTGGAGAGCCCAATCCACCACGTAAACCACGGCGAACTGTCTCCAGCCCTGCACAACAGCGTAGAGAAACTGGACGACGGCTATTCCCCAAGTCCCGATGACGATAGACCTCTTCCTCCCGATTACATCAGTCAAGACGCCGCCCGGCAGAATTGTGACCAAGACGGCGAGGGAACCCAAGGCCCTCACTGTGCCGATCTCGATTTCGGAAGCCCCCAGCATCTCCAGATACTTAGAGAGGTAGGGAAAGGTCAGGGAGCCTGATATAGCGAATAGAAACCAAGATATTATCATGGCGCCTACGTTTCCCCTAAGCCAAAACGAGAGACCCACGACGCCGTCGCACCCGCAACGCTTTATAAATTTTGACGACAAATTTAAAAGGGGGGGCCAAACTCACGGCGATGAACAACTGGCTCATCTTCGCCATAGCCCTCGCCGCGACGGCCGGCCTACTCCTCGCCACAGTAGCCGCGGGGGCCTACGGAAAAGGGCCGGCGTACAAGCCCTACTGGGAAGACCCCAACAAGAGAAACGCAATCCTGGCCGAGGCCTACTCAGCCGGCATACTGGCACAGAGGGGGCCGCAGGGCGTGGTGGTGGTGGGCTACCGCGACCAGCTCAACGCCACATACCGCACGGAGCTACTCGCCGTCTTAAGCCAGTTGCTCAAAGCCGCGGAGGGCTACACGGTGTATTTAGCCCCCTGGGCCACGGACAACGCCACGAGGAGCTACCTCGCCCTGCTCTACAACGGCCAGCTCACGCTCGGCGACTACCTACAAGGCAAAGTTGTAAACGGCACAGCCACATCACCCAAGATCGACCAGGCATGGAGACTCGCCAACATGGCCGCAGAAGCATACGGCTCGTACCAGCCGCTCGGGACGAGACCCGTCTTCCAGACCCCTCCCATATACGTGGCGATATTCCGAAACGACACAACCTACGTGGCGTATGAGCCCTACACGCTGGGCCGCGACAAGTCCTTCACAGACTGGTTCCAGTGGGTGAAGACAGCCCTTGAGAACCTAAAGTCAGGACAAGGCAAGGTAACTCCGTAGGACATTTCAGTGCTAGGGCTCCGCGGAGAGCTCTGTGTTCAACGACACATACCCCCCGACGCGACCCAGCGCATCCGCGTGTCGCGGACATGCCAGCGCGAAGAGGTGGGCGACGGAGCGCATGCTGAGGGTCGTCGCGCCCGTTGCGCGGATCGGCATCAGCGGCGGCTCCGCGCGGAGCTGGGGGAGCGGTGGGTGGGCCGTGGATAGCCATGAGCGCTTTTGATGGGCTGTTCGGGTTTGAGGTGGTGCTAGAATCGGCGTTTCTTAGGTAGCTGGATATCTTAAACCCTCTTGCTTGGGCCTCACGGGATGGCCTCACGCCGGGCTGGGGCCTTTCCGGGGGGTGTTGCGTTGAGCTTCATAACGCGTCCTCGCCACTCGACTTCTCTCGTGAGGAATCCCAGCACCACGGCGGCTAGGGTGTACGCGTATGCCACGGCGGCGGCGGGTATGTATAGGGGCGTGGCCGGGACGCCTAGGGCTTTTCTGCGAATGTAGCCCGCGACGGCGTATATGAGGAGTGTGTGGGGGTAGAGGACCCAAGTGGCTAGCCAGATGGCGAGGGCGGCTAAGCCTACCTTGACTGCTGGCGGGCCTAACCTGGCGGCCATGGCGTACTGTCTCTGAATCCATTTGAATACGGTGCGTGGGCTGTCTGCCGGTGGGGGGCTTATTAACCTTAGGTATATGAAGCGTATGGGGACGCCTAGGGCCTTGGCTCTGGCGGTGGCGTACATGTCGTCGCTGACGGCGTTAGAGACGCCGCGCATCACCCTGGCCAGAGTCTCCTTCCTCCCTGCGACGGCTCCTCCCCAGACGAACCTGTAGAGCGCCATCATGACGAAGCCGAAGTCGCTGGCCGCGGCGGCCACCCATCCCCAGAAGCCCCTCCCTACAACCAGGCGGTAGCTGGTGGCTACGCCGTCGCGTCCCGCCGCGGCGGCGAGGCGCTCGGCGTCTGTGGGGGTGAAGTACACATCTGAGTCGAATATAGCCACGTATTCACAATTGGCGTTGTTGACGATGTACTCCACCGCGGCGCTTTTCCCAGTCGTCGGTACCTTGATGCAGTTGTCCTCTGCGCATTCGTCGTCGGCGTCTCTCACCACCACGGCATATCTAGAGGTGTGGCTGAGCGGTTGTTCGCGGCCGCGCGCTGGTATGTACACACAGGTGGGCGATCTGCCCGCGAGCTTCTTGACGTTGCGGATCTCCGCAAGGAGGGGGGCTATTATAAGTAGCCAGTCCATATGTGTCTCGTGGCGTAGAGGAAGGCCAGGGCGCCCATGGCCGTGTTGATGTAGGGAAACCGCCAGTACCAAGTGGGGACTAGGTGGGGTCTCAGCGCTAGGTACAACGCGACGGCGGGGTAGAGGAGGGAGGGGGCTAGGAGGGGGTCGCGGGCTGTTAGTACGACGGCGGTGGTCGCCCAGTTTGCTACGACGAATAGCATGGCCCCGCGGGGCCCCATGGCCACGGCGACTGTCTTGACGCCGGCTTTCTTGTCCGCCTCTATGTCGGGCACCGCCGACAAGGCGTGCATACCCGCCGTCCACGCCACGCCGGCCACCCAGACCCAGGCGGGCGGGAGGCTCCCCGAGGATATGTAGTACCCAAGCGCGGCGGGCACTATGTAGAGCCAGTTGCTGTACGAGTCTAGGAGGGGTCTCGCCTTCAAGCGGAGGGGCGGCGTGCTGTAGGCAGTGGATAGGATGAGGTAAAGGGCCGTCAGCACGGCGGCGGTGGGGTCGACCGCCAGCGGCACGGCGGCTAAGGCGGAGGCGGCGGCTGAGGCGGCTAGAAGCCGCGTGGCGCCGGCGGCTGAGCGCTCCGGCCCAGCCTTCTTGGGATTTAAGAGGTCGGTATCTAGGTCGAAGAGGTCGTTAACACCGTAAAGGTACAGGTTGGCGAATAACATGAAGTAGATCATGCCATATATAAACAGCGGCTCGACGAATTGGCCGAGGTCTGTAGCCCCGGCGCCGTAGCCTACCAAGAAGGGGCCGGCTGTGTACAGCCAGAACCTGGGGCGGCTGTGGACGAGGATTCTGTAGACGACGTAGCGGGGGTTCATATCGACACCACGTTTTTTACGTAGAGTAGCAACACCTCGCCGAAGCGCGGCCTGACCTTGCGGTCGAGCACGACTAAGGGCCTCCGCCATATCAACATGGCGGTCCTCTTGTAGAGGTCAGAGGCCGTCTTTATAGCTGGCAGGAGCCTCCGGGGGATGTATCTATAGCCCTCCTCGGCGGCCTTCTGGATCTGTAGATACCTAGCGAGCTCGTATCTAATAACTTGGGCGAACTCCTCGGTGGGCT
>Ga0272449_1004952_pt1 | contig 10589 bp, 10 predicted proteins | sample YNPCB0241_FD_198679 | JGI IMG/M metagenome (GOLD analysis project Ga0272449, IMG submission 198679) | Hot spring sediment microbial communities from Yellowstone National Park, WY, United States - YNP-CB-024-1 | ecosystem: Environmental > Aquatic > Thermal springs > Hot (42-90C) > Sediment...
AACCTACAGTATTTGTTGATGAAGAGACCGCTCATATAATTCATGATATAATGGAAGATTTAAGGGATAGAGGAAAGACAATTATTATATCTACTCATGATCCTGAATTAATAAAAATAGCTGATGAAGTTTATAGATTCACTTATGGAAGATTAATTACTTAGTTTTAATTTTTCTAATAATTTTTCATAAAGTTCTTCATAAATTTTTAATCCTTGAGATAAAGCTTCATCTATGTCTAAAACATTGGATTCAACATCATTCATTAATTTTTCAATATAACGTCTGGTTTCAGGTGTTACAAGTCGATTATCTACACTACTCAATAAATTGATTAATTGTTCTCCTATTTCACTTAAATAAAATTTTTTACCTTTTTTAAAGCTATATCCTCTATCAACTATTAGATTTGGATAATCTGCTCTTGTTGCATCTGTTCCTATGGAATTTTCTTCTAATAATTTCAATAATTCAGATTCTGTAAGTCTAGATGGAGGCTTTGTCTCTTTTTCTTCAATTTTTATATCAGTTACTGATAATTTATATCCTGGATATAATTGTGGTACATAAAGTAATTTCTTTGGCTCAAAATATGGAAATATATTAAAGAATCCTTTATCAATAAAATACTTTCCTGTAGCACTTAATATTATTCCTTCTATATCAGTAATAATTTTCCATTTGTTTAATTTTGCATCCTTACCTAAAATATTAGCTAAATATCTTCTAGCTATATATTCCCATATTTTTCCTTTTATATCATTTGTATAATAATATTCAGTTGGATGAATAGGCGGATGAGCACCATCATTTTTCTTACCACTAATTGGACTATAATTTTTCATATCAATATATTTGCTAAGAGGGGTCTTTGATAAAATTTTAAGTATTTCCTTATGATCTATTCCAATCCACATATTTGTTTCAGTTCTTGGATAACTTATAAAACCATTAGCATAAAGTTCTTCTGCAATCTTCATTATCTTTGCACCACTAATATCAAATATTTTACTAACTTCTTGAAGCATAGAATCAGTATCAGTAGGTAATGGCTTATGAATTATCTCCTCAGTCAATTCAAATTTTTTTACAATTAAATATTTGAAATTCTTAATAGTAGAATATATTTCTAATGCCTTTGATTTATCTTTTATAGTATCAGTAGATAATTTTAATTTTTCTCCATTTATATTAACAATAGCAGAAATAGTCCAATATTTTTCTGGTTTAAAGTTTCTTATTTCTAATTCTCTTTTATATACAAACCATAATGTTGGTGCTTGACATGAGCCCCAAGAAACTAATTTACTATTAAATTTTCCTGATAATGTTAATAATCTTGTATAAGCTGCACCTGTAATAAGATCAAATTTATGTCTAAATAATGCCTTCCAAACCCAATTCCATTTCAGATCATATTCTAATTTCTTCCAAGAATTTATGAGTTCAGATGATGTAACACTATTAAATCTCATTCTTCTAAAATCAATATTGCCCCTTAAATTTTTAGAAGTTAATAATACTTCATAGCCTATTAGCTCTCCTTCAGGATCATTATCTGTGGCAATAACTATTGTACTATTACTATTTTTAATTTTATTTTCCAATAGATAGTAAGTTTCTTTATCTCTTATTTTCCAGACAATTGGAGCTTTAAATAGATCTTTTGGATTTACTTTTCTCCATACATTATATTCATTTGAGAAATCTAATTCTAAAAAATGTCCTTTTAAAGCTACTATATTTGATATTCCTATAATATTTTTAATCTTAATTGCAACAGAAGGCTTTTCAGTTACAACCAAATAATCCATTAATTCACCTAATAAAAAAACATATTATTTATCTAATTCAAAAGCACTATGTACAGCTTCAACTGCTTTTTTCATATCTTTTTCTTCTACTACAAATGAGATATTAAGTTCTGATGATCCTTGTGCTATCATAAGTATATTAACTCCTGCTTCAGCTACTGCAGTAAATGTCTTAGCAGCTATACCTTTCATACCTCTCATTCCTTCTCCAACTATGGCTATTACAGCAACATTAGGAATTGCATATATATCTTTTATCATATCTCCATTTCTGAATTCAAGTTTAAGTGCTTTAAGTGCTTTTTCTAAATCTGATTTACTTACTACCATGGAAATATTTGCTTGAGAAGAACTTTGTGATATCATAATTACATTTATATTATTTGATGCAAGTGTAGAAAATACTCTTGCTACAACACTAGGAATACCTATCATTCCAGCTCCTCCAGTATAAATAATACTAACATCTTTTATAGCAGCAATAGCTTTTACTTTCTTACTCATATCAGGTTTTTCTCTTATTATAGTACCAGGATTTGATGGATTAAATGCATTTTTAATTATTATGGGTATTCTCTTATCCTGAACAGCTGTAACAGTTAATGGATGAAGAACCTTGGCACCAAAATATGCCATTTCCATTACTTCAGCATAGGAAAGAATGGGAATTGTTTTTGCATTAGGTATTAATTTAGGATCTGCAGTCATTATTCCATCAACATCCTTCCAAAGCCAAACTTCATCAGCATCTAATGAAGCTGCTAATATTGTAGCAGTATAATCAGAACCTCCCCTTCCTAATGTTGTAATAACACCATTACTATCTTGTGCGATAAACCCTGTTACTACTGGTACTACACCTGCTTTAATAATTGGAAGTAATTTTTCTCTTACCATAATTTCTGTTAAATTCATTAATGGTCTTGCATTACCATAATTACTATCAGTTATAATTCCTGCTTCACCACCAGTTAAATCAATTGCTTTTATTCCTTTTGAAATAAGTGCACCTCTCATAAGTGGAGCAGAAAGTCTTTCTCCAAAGGATTGAATTAAATCCTTTGATCTTGGAGTTAATTCTCTTAAAAGAAAAACACCTGTTAAACATTGATCTAATAAACTTATTGTAGATTTTATTTTTTGTTCTATTTCATTAAGTACTTCTCCACTACAAATTTTTCTTGCAGTATCAATATGACGTCTTTCAAGTTCTTCAATTTTACTTCTAACTTTTTCTATTTCTCCAATTCTTGCACACTCACCCATATAAATAAGTTCATCAGTTACACTTGACATTGCTGAAACAACAACTATAACTTCATCGCCTTTTTTCACTCTATCTACAACAAGATTTGAAGAATGATCTATTCTTTCAGCACCATCCATGAGATTACCGCCAAATTTCATTACAATTCTCATAATATTCATCTCTTGATTATTTTATATTATATTTTTTGCTTTTAAGAGTTCAGCAATTAGAATTGCATTACCTGCTGCTCCTCTAATAGTATTATGACTAAGAAGAATATATTTTATTCCATTATCTAATGCTAATTCCTCTCTTATTCTTCCAACAACAATAGCCATTCCCTTTGCTCTTTCAGGCTTTCCAGAGAGTCTATCAATTCTTGGCTGAGGTCTATCAGGTTCTTCTCTTATAATTATTGGCTGTAATGGTGCAGTTGGTAATGAAAGCAATTGTGGTTCTCCTTTAAAATTCTTCATACAATATTTTATATCTTCAGGTGTTGCTTTTTTAATAGTTTCAAGAAAAACTACTTCAGTATGACCATCTAAAACACATACTCTATGACAACTTGCTCCTATTTTAATATTAGCAAATTTAAAGCCATTTTCATATTTTCCCAATATCTTGAGTATTTCCTTTGTTACTTTTTCTTCTTCATTTTTTATATAAGGTATTAAATTGTCTAATATTGCCATAGATGGTACTCCAAAATAACCTGCACCTGATAAAGCTTGCATTGTTGATACTAAAACTCTCTTTATACCAAATTCATCATATATTGGCTTTAAGGAAATTGCAAGACCAATTGTAGTACAATTAGGTCCTGTTACAATTATTCCTTTTCTTTTCCTTTTTTGCTCTTCAATTGCAATAATATGATCACTATTCACTTCAGGAATAACTAATGGTACATCAGGATCCATTCTATGTGCACTGGTATCTGAGACTACAGTAAATCCAGCTTCAGCCATTTTTAATTCAATATCATATGCTACCTCTGAAGGAAGAGCTGAAAATATAAGTTCTACTCCTTCTTTTTTCATTTCTTCAACTTCAGCAGGTAAAATAGTAATATCTTTAACATTCTCAGGGAGTTCATCTTCAATAACCCATTTTACAATTTCTCCATATTTTTTTCCTACAGAAGAACTTGATGCTGAAAGCACTGAAATATCAAACCAAGGATGATTACTTAATAATCTTACATATCTTTGTCCTACCATTCCTGTAGCGCCTAGTATTGCTACTTTTATTTTATCCAATTTAAATCACCATGTAATAATGATAGTGTATTTTTAAAAATTTAAACTTTATTTTTGGAAAATATTTTAATATTTGAAAATAGATTATTGAAACTTTAAGGGTGTAATTGATGAAACATATAATAGCTAAGAATTCACCTGGAGAAAAAGTATTACTATTAGGTAATGAGGCAATTGCAAGAGGAGCATTAGAATCAAATATAGAAATAGCAGCATCATATCCAGGTACACCTGCTTCAGAAATAATAGATACTCTTTCACTTATTGCAGAAGATATGAATATGCATGTAGAATGGTCTACTAATGAAATGGTTGCTTTTGAAGTTGCAATTGGTGGTGCTATATGTGGAAAAAGATCTATGGCATCTATGAAACATATAGGGGCAAATTGGATAGTAGATCCATTAATGCATGTTATTTATCATAGTCCAAGTGCAGCACTTTTAATAATATCAGCAGATGATCCCTCAGGTCATAGTTCTGCAAATGAACAAGATAATAGATATATGGCAAAAATGGCAGAAATTCCAGTTTTAGAACCATCAAATCCTCAAGAAGCAAAAGATTATGTAAAAATTGGAGTAGAATTATCAGAAGCTATAAAATTACCTATTATGATAAGAATGGTAACTAGAATTTGTCATTCTAGAGGAGTAGTTACATTAGGAGAATTAAATAGAAGTATTAAGAAACCAGAATTTCATGATGATTACTATAATGATTTTATATTAGGAGAAGGAATAGTTGGACCTATTGCAATACCAAAAATGCATCAAATTCTACATGATAAACTAGAAAAATTAGAAAAAATAGTAGAAAATTCATATAAGGATAAATTATTCAAAGAAGAAAGAATAAGAGGAGAATATGAAAATATAGGAATCATATCATCTTCTGTTGCTATAAACTATGTATTAGATTTTCTAAAGCATTACAATTTAAAAGTAAATTTATTAAAAATTGGAATTGCAAATCCATTTCCAAAAAATATAGTAATAAATTTCATAAAGGATTTAGATAAAGTAATTGTTATAGAAGAAGGAGAACCATTTATAGAACAAGAATTAAAAATTATAACAAAAGAAGTAAATCCAAAAATAGAAATTTTAGGAAAGCTTACTGGTCATTTGAAGAGAACTGGTGAATTAAATAATTCTATTGTAAGTAAGGCTTTATCACAATTATTTAAAATTCCAATTAATGAGGATTATAAAGAAAAATTAGAATTTATTGAAGAAGCTTCTAAACTAATTACATCAAGAACTTTAACAATGTGTGCAGGATGTACACATAGAGCATCATTTTATGCAGCAAAAAAAGCATTAAAATCAAAATATATTGCCATTGGAGATATTGGATGTTATACCTTGGGAATAAATCCTCCATTAAGATTTATGCATGATGTATTTTGTATGGGAGGAAGTATTGGAGTTGCTAATGGTGTTTATCAAAGTAAAATAAACATACCAGTAATTGCAACAATAGGTGATTCTACTTTTTATCATGCAGGAATTCCAGCATTAATTAATGCAACATTTAATAAAGCAAATATAAAAATCATGATATTAGATAATTATGTTACTGGAATGACTGGATATCAGCCTCATCCAGGTAGTGGAAAAACTGCTACTGGTGAAGAAACAAAAAAAGTAAAAATCGAAGATATTTGTAGGGCATGTGGAATTGATTTTATTAAAATTGTTGATCCCTATGATTTGGAAAATAGTATAGAAGCAATGAAAGAAGCAATAGAGCATCCAGGACCTGCTGTTGTTATATTCAGAAGGTTATGTGCTCAAGTAAGAGTAAGATTAGCAAGAATAAAAGGAGAAAAAATTATTCCATGTAAAGTGAATGAAAAATTATGTAATGGATGTAAAGTCTGTATGCTAACTTTTGGATGTCCTGCAATAGGATTTGATGTATTAAAAAATAAAGCATTTATAGATAAAACAATTTGTACAGGATGTAATGTATGTATTGATGTATGTCCTAATAAAGCAATAGAAAAAATAGAGTGATAAAAATGGAGTTTAATATTATTATATCAGGTGTAGGAGGACAAGGAAATGTCAGAGCTGCTCAAATAATAGGATTAGCAGCATTAAAATCAGGATATGATGTTAAGATTACAGATGTTTATGGAATTGCACAAAGAGGAGGTTCTGTATTAAGTCATGTAAGAATTGGAGAAAATATATATTCACCATTAATAGAAGAACATAAAGCAGATATAGTATTGGGATTAGAACCTATGGAATGTTTAAGAGCAACAATTAATTTTTTAAAAATAAGAGGAATTGTTATTATTAATACAAGACCAATATATCCAGTAGAAGTACTCATAGGAAAAGCAAAATATCCTGATGTAAATAATATAGTTTCATTAATTAAAAAAATTGCTAAATTTGTATTAGCCTTTGATGCTACAAAAATAGCAGAAGATATTGGATTGCCTATAGCAACTAATATTGTATTAATTGGTGCTTTAATTGGACTAGATGTAATTCCATTAAAAAAGGAATTATTAATTGAAGCTATAAGAGAAAGTCTTCCATATAATATAGAAGAAAATATAAAGGCATTCAATGAAGGATTTTCAATTGGATTGAAGGAAAAACTTTCGCTCAACTCTCTCCTCTAAAATTTTTCAATTAAATAAAGATTTTTATTTATTCTTTAATAATGAATTTTACTGAAAATGTTTAAATCTAACTCAAACATTTTTTAATTTGGGATAAATGTGACATATAAATATAAATTAGAAGATGTAGAAGGTATAGGTCCTGCTACAGCTGAAAAATTAAGAGCTGCAGGTATAACTACTGTAGAAGCTCTTGCAATTACTCCAGTAAGAACTTTAGTTGAAATAGCTGATATATCTGAAGATAAAGCTGCAGAAATAACTCAAAATGCAAGAAATTTATTAAGTATAAGATTTACAACTGCAAAAGAAGTATTATCAAGAAGATCTAATATAGGCTATATAACCACAGGATCAAAGGCTTTAGATAGTTTACTTGGAAAAGGAATTGAAACTCAAGCTATAACAGAAGTTATTGGTGAATTTGGTTCAGGAAAAACACAATTATGTCATCAATTAAGTGTTACAGTTCAATTACCAATTGAAAAAGGAGGACTTTCTGGTAAGGCATTATATATAGATACAGAAGGGACTTTCAGACCTGAAAGAATAGTTAGTATTGCAAAAAGTTATAGTTTAGATCCTGAAAAAACATTAGAAAATATAATATATGCTAGAGCATATAATTCAGATCATCAAATATTACTAGCTGAAGAAGCTACAAATTTAATTCCAAATGAGAATATTAGACTTATTGTAGTTGATTCAGTAATTTCTCATTTTAGATCTGAATATCCAGGAAGAGAAGTACTTGCAATGAGGCAACAAAAATTGAATAAACATCTCCATCAATTATCAACAATAGCAGATATATTTAATGTTGCAGTAGTTGTTACAAATCAAATTCAATCAGCACCTGATGTATTCTTTGGAAATCCAAATAAACCAGCAGGTGGAAATATATTAGCTCATGGATCAACTTATAGATTATGGCTTAGAAAATCAAAAGAAAATAGAAGAATTGCAAGAATTATAGATTCGCCAATGCATCCAGAAAGCGAATGTATATTTGCAATTACATCAAAAGGAATAACAGATGTAGAAGAAGACTAACTTTTCTTAAGTTCAGATTTAAGTTTTTTAGCTATAGAGCTTATTTTTCCAGAGAATACTTCATATTCACCATATTTAGAGTATAATTCTTTAATTGTGGCTTTAATACTTTCTTCATTATCTCCTTCAATTGTTATAACAATTATGTCTATTAATAAGCCTCTAAGTAAAATATGTGAAATTGGACCTATAGATCCAATTTTATCTGGTTTTGCTGTAATTTTTGTTCCATATTTTTTTGATATTTCTTCTAAATCCTTTAATGTAATTACTATTCCTTTTTGCTTTAATAGATCATTTGGAAAGTAATATAATGAAGTTTTAATGCTCATAATTAATGATAATATTCTGGAATAGAAAAACCTTCTGCTCTTAAAGAAGAAATAGCTTTTTGATAATATGTTAAATCTATTCTTGAAAGTAATAAAGCATAATCATTTTGTGACATAAGAGAAGGAACTAATAGTGAATAAAATGATTTTAAGAAATCATAATCTATATAAGCAGATACTGGATTTCTTGCTTTTCCTATATTTTCATCAATATAGAATATACTCTTATAAATAATTTCTACAGGTACACCAGGTAAATACTTTTTCACAAGAGGTAATGCTTCTCCAGGAGATTTATATGCAAAAACTTCAGCTTTTATAAGTGCTCTTATAAACTTAGTAATAACATCAGGATTAGATTTAATATAAGAATCAGAAAATACCATTAAACAACAAGGATAAGTTTTATTATAAACATTAAGATCCCATAATCCTATGGTTAAATTTCTATATTCTGCTAAAGATACATAAGGCTCCCATAATAATGAAGCATTAACGACTCCATTTTCTAAGGCTGAAAGAGCATCAGGTGGAGAGAAATATTCTTTTATATCTACTGTAATATTTTTGTCTGTTATTACTTTTTTGAATATAAAATCCCCTGGTACATATTGTACAGTACCAAGCTTCATTCCTGATATTTCCTCTAATTTTGAAATTTTTTTAGTAGATACAAGAGCTGTGCCATCAAGTGAATTCCCAGAAACAATTTTTATATCTAATTTAGATATAAATGCACCAATAGCAACTGATGTTAATGGAGCTCCATCTATTTCTTTATTATATAAAGCATTAACCAATTGAGCAACAGAAGGATATTCTTTTAATTCTACTTCTATTCCTTCTTCTTTAAAATATCCTTTTTCATAGGCTATCCATATTAAACTATAACTTGCTGCTGGCATATAGCCTATTTTAACTTTTTTAGGAGTTGAAAAAATAGTAGGAATAAATGATGATATTAATATAAGAGCAATTATTATTATGGGAATTATGAAATAAGTTTTTTTCATAATATTTTCTATTAAAAATCATTTTTTATTTTTTTCCATATGCAAAAATAATAAATAACCCCTAAAACAATTCAATATTGTAATTAGGTGATCAGAAAACTTGAGTGAAATATGTCCGAAATGTGGACTGCCTAAAGATCTCTGTGTTTGTGAGGTAATAGTTAAAGAACAACAAAAAATTAGAATATTCTTAGAAAAAAGAAAATGGGGAAGAGATGTTACTATTGTTGAAGGAATTAATGATAAGAATGTAAATCTTAGAGAATTAATATCTAAGCTTAAAAGTAAGCTTGCATGTGGAGGAACTGAAAAAAATGGCAGAATAGAATTACAAGGAGATCATAGAGAAAAAGTTGCAGAAATATTAATAGAAACTGGATTTTCACCAGATAATATTGAAGTTGAAAATTTGTCTCCTCCCCGCTCTAAAGGGCGAAGCTTTTAGTTGTAATTATTTAAAGTAATTAATTAATTTTTTATACGTTTCTTCTAAATGTTCAGATATTACTTTTGTTTCTGATAATATAGGCATAAAGTTAGTATCACCTAACCATCTTGGTACTATATGCAAGTGAATATGTTCGTATCCTGCTCCTGCTACTTTGCCAATATTAAATCCAATATTGAATCCATTGGGTGACATTATTTTCTTTATTGCTTTAATACAATCATTTAATAAATCAATCATATCATTCCATTCTTCTTTTGTTAAGTCTTCTATATTTATCACATGTCTATAAGGAGATATCATTAAATGACCTGAATTATATGGATATTTATTTAACATTCCAAATACATATTTTCTTCTAGAAAAAATGAAGTTTTTTTCATCATTATTTTCCTTTGGTTTTTCACAAAAAATACAAATATCCTTTTTTTCAGTTAGGAATACTCCTCTCCAAGGAGCCCAAAGTATTTTCAATTTTCATCCCAACATTATACGATATAAATATGTCTTTAAATCATTATCTATACATGAATTCTTTATTAAATTTAATGCTTCTTCTTTTGAAGAAAAATTCATATTATTTTTAGCTAATTTTAATGTTAAGTTTAAAAGAGAATTCTTTTCTATGCCTTTAAATATTCCTTTTTTAATATGAACTCCTTCTATAAAACCTCCAATTTCTTTAAATTTCTTAAAATCATTTATATTATTAGTTACTAAATATCCTCTTTTTTCATATCTTTTATCAATTTTTAAATTTAGATTTATTCCTGT
>Ga0272449_1004954_pt1 | contig 10588 bp, 6 predicted proteins | sample YNPCB0241_FD_198679 | JGI IMG/M metagenome (GOLD analysis project Ga0272449, IMG submission 198679) | Hot spring sediment microbial communities from Yellowstone National Park, WY, United States - YNP-CB-024-1 | ecosystem: Environmental > Aquatic > Thermal springs > Hot (42-90C) > Sediment...
CCCCCTAATTTTGACCCTATTATAGCCCACTTTAAACAAAAATCAAGCCTCTGCGTGCGTCTAGAAGGCTGTTTTAATTCCTTCGTCTCATCCCGCTTGCCGCGCGCTTCGCAAATCGCATTTTGCTTAAAAAGCGGGGGGGATTTGCGAAAGTTCCCACTTTCCTGGCCGCATCCCCCATTGTCCACAACTTTGTGCCAGAACGCTCGCGGACGCCTAAATAGGCGTTTTAAGACCGCCCGGGTTCGCCGGTCTCACTCTCTGCGGCCAGTTCGGCCCAGCGCTGCCAGCGTTCTTCGAGTTGGCGCTGCAGTCGCTCATATTCACGCCCCAGTTCGGCCACTTTGGCCGGATCGCTGGGCGGGTGTTCCAGCCCGCGCGTTACCCGTGCCAGGTCGGCTTCCAATGCCGCGATCTCGGCTTCCAATGCGTCCAGAACCTGGCGGGTGCGGCGCTGGGCTTTTGAGCCGGCATTCTCGCGGCGCGGGCGCGAGAGCGCGGCAGCGGTTATCGTCTTGGCCGCGGCGGCAGCGGCTTCCTGGGCTTCACGATAGGCACTGTAGGTACCCTCAAAGATCTGTAAGCGGCGTTCCTCGGGCCGCACGTCCCAAATTTGGGTTGCCAGCGCGTCAATCAGATAGCGGTCGTGTGAGACGAGCAAAATCGTGCCCTCGTAACCAGCCAGGACGGTTTGCAACACTTCCTGGGCAAACACATCCAGATGATTGGTCGGTTCGTCGAGAAGCAGGAAATTCGCCCCGGCCAGCGCCAGGCAGGCCAGCGCCAACCGCCCGCGTTCTCCGCCGGAGAGGGCGGCGATGGGTTTGAACACATCATCCCCGCTGAAGAGGAAGCGCGCCAGGTAATCCCGTGCTTGGGCCGGCAGCCAGGTGGGCTGGGCATCCAGGATCGTATCTAAAGGCGTCTTATTCGGATCAAGGCCCTCATGAGCCTGGGCGAAATAACCGATTTTGAGACCAGCCCCGAGGATGACCTCTCCGGCATAAGGCGGCACCTCGCCGAGCAGGGTTTTGAGGAACGTGGTCTTGCCGGCGCCGTTAGGGCCGAGGATGGCCGCGCATTCGCCGCGCTTGAGCAACAAATCGGGGACGTGAAAGAGTGGTTGTCCTTCATCACGGTAGCCCACGGCCAGCCCCTGCGTGCGCAAGACCAAATCGCCGGAGCGCTCAACCGTCCCAAAACTGAGACGGATGCGCCGCGGTTCGGGGGGCGGTGGACGGCGTACCTGTTCCAGCAAGCGTTCCAGGCGTTTGCGCCGTCCGAGCGCTTGGCGCGCGTTCTGCCCGGCCAGATTGCGGCGGATGTAGGCCTCTTCTTTCTCGATGCGCGCCAGTTGCGCCTCGTACTCTTCCAGGCGGCGCTGATAGCGCTCCCGGCGCTGCTGCCAATAGGCGGAATAGTTGCCGCGATAGATATCTAATCCCTCGGGCGTCAATTCCCAAATGGTGGACACCACATGATCCAAAAAGTAGCGGTCATGCGAGACCACGACCACGGCGCCGGGCCAATCGCGCAAGGTCTTTTCCAGCCATTCCAGCGCCTGGATGTCGAGGTGATTGGTCGGTTCGTCCAAGAGCAGTAGGTCGGGGGCCTCTAACAACAGGCGGGCGAGGTAGGCGCGGGTACGCTGGCCGCCCGAAAGTTGCCCCAGCGGACGCTGCCACTCGCGCTCGTTGAAGCCCAGGCCGATCAGGGTTTGGCGCAGGCGCTGTTCATACGTGTAGCCGCCCTGGTGCTCGTAGGCCGTTTGCAGTCGGCTGTAGGCGGCCAGTGCGGCCTCACCTTGCGCCGGGTCACTCATGGCGGCGGCCAGGCGGGCCAAGTCCTCTTCCATGGCGATCAGGGGGGCAAAGGCCTGGCGGCAGAACGCCCAGACGCTGAGGTGAGGGTCGGGCAGGGGCACTTCCTGGGGCAGGTAGCCCAGGCGCAGTCCGCGTGCACGCTGCACCTCGCCCTGGGTGGGCTCTTCCAGCCCGGCCAGGATGCGCAAGAGGGTGGTCTTGCCCACGCCATTGGCGCCGACCAGCCCAATGCGCCCATCGCGCGGGATGCTCAGGGACACGGCGGTAAAGACATCCTGCGCGCCGAAGGATTTGGCAAGGTCGGTGGCTGTAATCAAAGACATGTGAATAGCGCCTCTGCGGGGGAAAGTATAACATGCTTGAGGCGCTGGGGTGAGGTGCATAAGATTATAATGAAAAAGATAACTTTATGAGACGTTAAGGCATATCGTCATGAACTTACCTTTCTCTTGGCTACGGCGCCCTAAGGTGCACGTTGGCGTCTTGCTTTTACTCAGCCTGCTCATCCTTTTACCCCGCCTGGTGCAGCCCGATTTTGGCCTGCTCGATGACGGACGCACCCTGAGCGTGGCATCCCAGATCATGCAAGGACATTGGCAAGTGGATTTTGACCGCGAGGCGGGGCGCTTTCGCCCCGTTTATTGGGCCTACAACGCACTGCTTTACCGGCTGGCGGGCACAAACCCGCGCGGGTGGTTCCTAGGTAACCTGGTGTTGTTGAGTGCGGCGGCGTGGCTTCTTTACCGCTGGGTGAGCCGCCGCTCCGGCCGGCCCCTGGTAGGGTTGGGAGCGGGAGTGCTCTTCCTCTTCTCCGGGCCGGTGGTGGAGAGTTTTTACACCCTCTCCAAAAGTGAACCGTTGCAGGTGGTGTTGATCCTGGGCGCGCTCAACCTAATCTATGCCCTGCCGGCACACGGATTGCGACGGTGGGACTGGCGCGCCGCCGCTGCCGCCTTGTTACTGTTCCTGGCCGCCGGGGTCAAAGAGACCACGCTGGTGATGATCCCGATTGGGTTGGGCTGGGCTGGGCTGGCCTGGGGGTTGCGTCGCACCGCCTCGGCGCGCACGGCGGTGCGGCCGGCGCTGACGCTGGGGGTGACCAGCCTGCTGGCGGGTGGGCTGTTTTACGTCCTGCGCCGTCACATTATCCCCACGCCGCTGACCGCCGGCACCTACACCGATGCCTATGCGTTAAGCGCCTCGGCGATCACCGCCTCGCTCATCCGCTGGGCGGGTTGGCTGCTGCGCGATGACCTTTACCTACTGCCGTTGGGACTGTGGCTGCTCTATCACTGGCGCCGCCAGCGGACGTTGGTGCTCGGGCCGCTGGCCCTGGATGCCCTGCTCTGGACGGCGGGGTGGATGGCCATCTTCCTGCCCTGGGTGTACATGGTGGAGTACTACATGCTGCCGTTCAGCGTGGGCGCGGCCGTATTCGGGGCGGTTGGGTTTTATGAGGCGGCCCAGGCCTGGCGCGATGGCCGCGGGCGCAGTTGGGCGGCGCTGGGGTTGGGGCTGAGTCTGGCCCTTCTTCTTACCACCCTGCCCACACATTGGACTAACGCGCGGCTGCAAATGGCGGTGGATCGCGCCAACCGCGAGGCCCTGGCTTACGTGGCGTCGCATCTCCCACCGCAAGCGACGCTGTTGATCAATATTCAAGATCCGAACGAATACTACGAACAAATCGGCCTGCACCTGCGGGCGCAGTATAAGCGCGCCGATCTCAACCTGCAGGTCTTCCGCCCCGGCGTGATCTGCGCCGCACCCTGCTACGTGCTCAGCCCGTTCATCACCAACCAACCTCGCCTGAGCGTGCGCCTGGGGGTGTATGAGCCGACGCAAGCCCAGTGGAACGCGACCCTCGACGCATTCCTGGCGACGCCGGGGGTAACTGCCCAGACTCAGGCCGTGTTTGAACAGCACCTGCGCCTTTTTAACCTCAACTGGCCGCGGGCGCTCTGTGTTGCCGTGCCGCGCCTGAACTACTGCGCCCAGCCAGAGCCGTTCCTCGACCGACGCGTGCTGACCTATGGATGGCGGCTCTATGCCATTACAGAGGTGAAATAACCTCGTTTTTCCGCCGCACGCGCAGGACGGCGATTTTGGTGGGGTGGTTGAAGGGCGCAGGGTCGGCAGGTGGAGCGCTCACCCGCGTCTCGGGGTAGCCGGTGACGTCCTCCGGCACGGGGATAAGGGCTTCCAGGCGCAGGTAGGCGTCCTCGGCCAGGGATTGAAGCATCTCCAGGTAGGCCTGCCCGCTGAGGAAGAGGGCGTTGTTAACCGCCACCAGGTAGCCCCCGTGAGCCACCAGCGGGCGCACCTTGTTGATCAGGCGGTGGTAGGCATTCTGCAGATCCACCCGCCCACTGCGATCCTCGGCAAAGAAAGGCGGATCGAGGATCACGCCGTCAAAGCACACCCCCTGCCGCCGCCAGGCCGCCGTCTGGCGGTAGAAATCGGCCACGACGAAATCCTGCGGTTCGACCGGCCAGCCGTTGAGGCGGTAGGTTTGGCGTGCCAATGCCAAGAAGCGGGCACTGCGGTCGGTCTGCACCACCCGCCGGGCCCCTCCGGCCAGGGCGGCGGCGCCCAGACTGCCGGTATAGGCAAAGGTGTTCAGCACGGTTTTGCCGCCGAAGTTGTCCTTCAGCCAGGCGCGCAGGTGGCGGGTATCGAGGTAAAAACTGGCATCCTGGTTCAGGCGCAGGTCGAGCGCGTACCACACCCCATGCTCACGGATGCGCGTAGCGGGCTGACCACCCCAGATCAGCACGCCGCGGCGTTGGGCCGGGTCGGCGGCGAAGCGCGTCTTGAGCACCACCGCGGTCACCCAGGGGAAGCGCGCCAACAGCCACGCCTGCACCTCCGGGATGAGGGCGTCCAGCGCCGTGGGCAGTTCGGCGTAGTTGAACAGCACCAACGTGCGCGCATAGAGGTCTATCACGAGGTCGGGAAAGCCCTCGTAAAACCCGGCAAAAAGGCGGTATGCCCCGAGGTGCTCGGCATCCAGGTGCGGCGCGCGGCAGGCTACCGCGCGCTCCAAAGCCGGCCAGGGAAAAGGGAGCGCCATCAAAAGAATTATACGCCGACTCACCGCCGCTCGCGGGGTGCGGCTCAAGCCCCTTGCACCAGGTGCGCCAGTGCCTCACCCAGGCGCTGTATTTCCTCCAACGTGTTGTAGTGCACCGGGCCAACCCGCACCAGCCCGCCCTGACCCTCTAGCCCCAGGCGCTCGGTCACCGCCAGGGCGTAGAAATTGCCATCCCAAACGTAGATGCCGGCCTGATCCAGCGCCGCCGCCACTGCCCGCGGCGACCACCCGGCCAGGGTGAAACTGACCGTCGGGACGCGTTCGGCTAAACGGGCGCGGTCGCGCAGGCCGTACACCGTGACGCCCGGTGTGGCTTCCAACACGTCCAGCAGGGCGCGGCTGAGGTTGACCTCGTAGGCCTGGATCGCCAGCATCGCCTGCTTGAAGGTGCGCCGCCGTCCGCGGTAAGCCGCCAGCACCGACGGCTCCGCCGCCGTGCCGAACGTGCGCCCCACCCATTCCAGGTACTCCAGCGCGCCCAGCACCCCGGCAATGCCCTCGTGGTTTTGGGTGCCGGTCTCGAACTTGCCCGGCGGCTCGTTGGGCGCCGGGCGCACTTTGTAGGCGCTCAGGGCTTGCAGGTGCTCGTAGCGCCCGTAGAGCACGCCCACGTGAGGGCCGAAGAACTTATACGCCGAGCAGACCAAAAAATCGCACCCCAGCGCCTGCACGTCAATCGGGCCGTGCGCGGCATACTGCACCGCATCCACATACACCCACGCCCCGACGGCGTGCGCCATGGCGACGATCTCTTGAACCGGGTTGATCGTGCCCAGCGCGTTTGAGGCGTAGCCCACCGCCACCAGGCGCGGCTTTTCTTCCAGCGCCCGCGCCAGGTCGTCCAGGTCGAGCGTGCCGTCCTCGGGATGAAAGTCCACCCAGCGCACGCGGCAGCCGCGATCCTGCGCCGCCAGCACCCAGGGGGTGATGTTGGCATCGTGATCGAGGCGGGTGACCACGATGGTATCACCGGGCTGCCAAGTGCGGGCAATCGAGCGGCTGAGGTGCAGGGTGAGCGTGGTCATGTTGGCGCCGAAGACGATCTCATCCGCCCGCGCCGCGTTGAGCCACTCGGCCACGGCCTGGTGCGCCATCGCCAGCACCGCGTCCGATTCGCGGCTGGTGGCAAAGGCGCCGCCGTGGTTGGCGTTGTGCAGGGTGAGGTAGTGGATCATGCGGTCGAGCGCCATTTGGGTGATTTGCGTCCCGCCGGGGTTATCGAAGAAAATCACCGGGCGGCGCAGGGCCGGGAAGTGGGATCGGATCAGGTTGAGATCTAAGGTCATCGCTGTGCCTCCGTGAAAATTAGGGTCATAAAGGTTGCCCGCGTTCGCAAGCCCAATCCTCCACCTGTAGGTAAGCGCGCAGGCCGGCGGCCAGCGCAATGCGCAGGGGCTCCGGCGGCCAGGGCAGGATGCGGCGGTTGACGAAGGGGCACGTCTCCAGCCAGGGGTTAGGGCGTTCCAGGATCAGGTCCGCCAGCAAGCGCGCGTTGAGGTGGCTCATCGAGACGCCGTGCCCGATACAGCCCAGGCTGTAAACAGCGCGATGATCGCCCAGGTAGCCCAGGGCAGGGGTGAGGTCAAGGGTCACCGAGAACGGCCCGCCCCAGCGGTGGGTGATGCGCACCCCGCGCAGATGGGGGAAGAGATACGCCAGGTGCTCTTCCAGGTGGCGCCAGGCCGCCGCGCTTTGATCGCCGTCCAGGCGGTTTGCCCAGGTCAGCCCGACCGGGCCGCCGCCGAGCACCAGACGCCGGTCAGGGGTGAGGCGGTAGTAGTGGATCAGATTGCGCGCGTCCTCGATGCCCTCCATCCCCTGCCAGCCGATGGGCGCCAGTTGCTCCGGGGTAAGCGGCTCGGTGGCGATCATATAAGTAAAGGCGGGAATCTGGTGGCGGCGCAGGGGTGGGAAGAGATGCGAATAAGCATTGGTAGCGAAGACCAATTTTTCGCTCTCGACTTCGCCCTGCGGGGTACGGAGATGGAAGCGCGGGCGCGCGGTGATTTCCAGCACCGGCGAGTGTTCATATACGGCCACGCCCAGGCGCAAGATGAGGTCGCGTTCGGCGCGCACCAGTTTAGCCGGGTGCACCAGCACCAGGCGCGGCTCCCACAGGGCGCCCAGGTAACGCGGCGAAGCCACCCGTTCGCGCACCGCGGCCTGATCCAGCCAGTAGATATCGTCAAAGCCGAGGCGGTTCATCTGTTCCACCTCGTGTTGCAGGCGGCGCACGTAGGCTGGGGAGGTCGCCACGCGTAAAAAACCCGGGCGCAGGCGCTCGCAGGCGATGCCCTCACGCTGGATGAAAGCGTCCAGCGTTTCCACGGCCTCCATCATGTAGCGGTGGGCGGCCACGAAGCGCTCACGCCCCAGCAGGGTCGGCATGACCCCGAAGCCCAATCCGACCACGGTCATCGCGAACGAGCCGTTGCGTCCGCTGGCGCCGTAGCCGATGCTGTTGGCTTCTAAAACGACCACCTTGAGAGCGGGGTCGGCGCGCATGAGTTCATACGCCGTCATCAGCCCGGTAAAGCCTCCGCCGATGATGGCAACATCGGCGCGCACCCGCCCTTGCAGTGAGGGCTGGGGGGTGTCGGGGCCGGCGGTATCCGACCACAGCGAACGCGGGGGTGGGGGAAACGTGAGGGTCATCGGTACCTCGAAGAGCGAATGTGGAGAATTGGCTCTATTTTAGCCCCAATTGGGTGCATTCAAGGGTAAATTCGACCGGTTGGAGCGAGGTTGATCATAGAGATAGCAGGATGTTTGTCCCTGGTCAGCAACCTTACAATTGCCTTACAATTTAGGCCGTCCTGGTTGTGAAATTGGGTCGAAATTCTTAAAATCCAGGTTAATCCCGATCCCGATACCGAAAGGAGTTATCCATCATGAAACCCCGGTTGCGCTTATTGTACCCCCTCTTGCTCGCGTTGGTGTTGGCGGCGGTGACTTTTGCCTACGCCGCGGCGAACACGGTGCCGGCGTCGTATGCCGGTGACGGCAGCAACACCATCAGCGGCTACACCGTCAGCAATGTGCATTATGTGCTGGATACCACCAATCCGGCTAACATCAGTCAAGTGACGTTCACCCTGGATCAGCCTGCCAACGACGTGCGCATCCAATTGGTGACCGGGGGCACGTGGTTCACGTGCACTACCTCCGGAACGTCAGTGACCTGTAACGTGAGCGGTGTGACCGCACTTGCCGCAAATACCCTGCGCGTGGTCGCCGCCCAGTAACCCCCTCACGTTGGCATCCTTTAGCAGGGCGCGATGAGCGTGAGGCGATTCGCGCCCTGCTTGGTATCGAAGCCGTAACGACATGCGGTGGTGGTGGCGCGGTGCGCGGGCGCGGGTGGCCGTGGCGGTGAGCGCCCTGGTGGTGCTGTGGGCGCTCTTTGCCCCGCGCGCCTTCGGCGGGGGTGTGGATTACCTCATCCTCAACGGCGACAGCATGGCGCCGCATTTCCGGCGCGGCGACCTGGTGCTGGTGCGCCCGGCGCCGTTTTACCAGGTGGGGGATATCGTGGTCTACCGCCACCCCGACGTCGGCCCGGTCTTCCACCGCATCATCGCCCGGGCAGGCGAGCGCTTCGTCCTGCAAGGCGATCACAACACCTGGGTGGATAGTTACCGCCCCACCGCCGCCGAGATTTCGGGTAAACTATGGTGGCACCTGCCCGGGCTGGGCCGGGTGATCTTGGTCTTGCGCACCCCGCCCGCCCTGGCCGCCCTGAGCGGTTTATTGGTCTTTCTGGTTGGAGTGACCCTGATGACCCCTTCTCCCTCGCCCTCATCCTCCCGTGCACGCCTGCGCCGACAGGCCCGCCGCGCCCTGACCGCCCTGAGCGGCAGTGTGGCCGCCCATGCCGAGGCTTACCTGATCGCGCTCTACATCCTGGGCTTCCTGGCGCTGATCCTGGGCGCGTTCGCCTTCACCCGCCCCCTGACCCGGCAGGCATCGGAAGCCATCCCGTACACCCAGCGCGGCACCTTTGCCTACACCGCCCCCCTGCGCGCCAGCGGCGTCTATGATGCCAACCACGTGCCCAGCGGCGGCGCCATCTTCCCGCACCTTTCCTGCACGGTGACGGTGACCTTTGCCTACCGCCTGGAAGCCGCGGCGCCGTTTGAGGGCGGCGGTACCTACCGCCTGCTGGCCGAGGTAGCCGCACCCAACGGTTGGAAGCGCGCCTTCCCCTTGCAGGATGAGGGACGCTTCAGCGGCAGTGCCTTCCAAACCCAGGCCGACCTCAACGTATGCCTGCTCGAAGACCTGCTGCGCCAGACCGAGGCGATCACCGGCGTCCAACCCTTCCAATATACGCTCACCCTCCACCCGCAGGTGCAGGTGCTGGGGGCGCTGGGCGGCCAGCCCCTGCAGGTTGCTTTTGATCCTCCCCTGCCCTTTACCGTGGAAAAACAGCAGATTTACCTGCGCCGCGAGGGTGGGAACGAGCAAGACCCGCTGGCGCCCGTAAGCGAGGGCAACCTCATGCGCACGATCACCCTGCCCAATACTCTACCCGTCTTCGGGTGGGCGCTCCCGGTCGGGCTGGCGCGCGGGCTCGCCGCGGGCGGGTTGGGGCTGACCCTGCTCGGCCTGCTCGCGCTCTATGGGGTGGAAGCCTGGAGCATGCGCCGGGCGCCGGCGCTGGCGGCCCGCTTGCGCGCCGGCGGCCAGGTGGTGGAAATTGACCGCCCGCTCACCCTGATCGCCCCGGCGCGGGTGGTGCGGGTGAAAGCCCACGCCGACTTACTGCGCCTGGCCGAGAAGACCGCTCAACCCCTTTTCCTGTATGCCGACCCCACCTACCTGGAATACTACCTGCGCCAGGACGAGACGCTCTACGTCTACCGCGAGGCGCCTTTACCCACCGTCCCGGCAGAGGAAATCCGCCGCGCGCTGGAGGACGGCCAGTTCGTCCTCTACTACCAACCCGGCATTGCGCTGGAAGACGGCCGCATCACCCACCTGGAAGCCCTGCTGCGCTGGAATCACCCCACCCGCGGCCTGCTCACCGCGGCGGCGTTCTGGCCGCAGATTGAAGCGTCCGGGCTGGCGGCCGACGTGGATCGCTGGGTGCTGGGGCAGGTGGTGGCGCACCTGCGTGCCTGGGAAGCCGCGGGTAGTCCACCGTACCCTGTGGCGATCAACCTGGCGCCGGCCACCCTGTCTGCCCCGGCCTGGGCCGAGGACGCGCAGCAGCAAGTGCGCACTGCCGGGCTTTCTCCGGCCCGCCTGATCTTCGAAATCCCGCCCGAGGCGCCGCTGGACGACCCCCAGGTGGCGCAGACCCTGCACACCCTGCACGAGGCCGGCTTTGGCATCGCGCTCAACGCCGTCAGCGATGTGGATGCCCCGGCCTGGCAGTCCCTGCCGGCGGTGGACGTGGTCAAACTGGGCTACGCCGCCCTTCAGCGCCTGGCCGGGGCTGCCAACGCCGCCGAGGCACTGGGGCGCTGGATTGCCGCCGCGCACCAGGCGCAAACGCGGGTGGCGGCCGTGGGCGTGGAAACGCTCCAGCAGTTGCGCCTCTTCCGCGCCCAAGCCTGCGACCGCGCCCAGGGCTATCTGATCAGCCCGCCCTTGGCCGCCGAGGATGTGCCGCTCTTCCTGGCCCGCCGCGAACGCCTGCTCGACCCGCTCTGGCTCGAAGCCGCGT
>Ga0272449_1004957_pt1 | contig 10586 bp, 10 predicted proteins | sample YNPCB0241_FD_198679 | JGI IMG/M metagenome (GOLD analysis project Ga0272449, IMG submission 198679) | Hot spring sediment microbial communities from Yellowstone National Park, WY, United States - YNP-CB-024-1 | ecosystem: Environmental > Aquatic > Thermal springs > Hot (42-90C) > Sediment...
GGTAGAAAGAAAAGCTTCTACGGAGTACTACATGGGCAGGTAGACGCTCTAGACTTCTTCACAGACAGGAAAGTAATAATGCAGAGATGGTGGTGAAGACTACTTAAATCAAAACCAAAACTACCTTAACTCTCATCCTCTTACATTCTATAATTTTTCACTATGGATTACTTCTCCAAACGACTAGGCTCATAAGAGCAGTATCAAGAAGAAGCTTTACCAGTTAAGGTAATCCTGTCCATACTGGTCTTCAACACACTAAACAATGAAGTTAACTTAATCGGAGCGGGTTATACATTTTTATATTCGGTCTCTTACGATCTACTACGTGAGACGATGGTAAAGATAGCCGCTGTGCAAATGAGTATAGAACCTTTAAAGCCTGAGAGAAATATTCAGAAAGCATTTCAATTATTAGAGAATGTTTTCAAGCAGGAACCGGATTTTATCTGTTTTCCGGAAATTTTCATTACAGGTCCATTAAGAGATGCTGTTAGTAGATTCGCCCAGCCTATACCGGGAGAGTATACTCACATTTTTAGTAGACTTGCCTTGGAGCATGGTGTCTATATTGTAGCAGGTTCTATAATTGAAGAAGAAGCAGGCAAATATTATAATACTTCCGTCCTTATATCACCTGAGGGGGATATAATAGGTAAGTACAGAAAGATTTTCCTATGGCATCCTGAAAAGAGTTATATTGAGAGAGGGCGGGAGCTCCCTACATTTAAGACAAAGTTTGGAACCGTTGGGATTGAAATCTGTTGGGATTTAGCTTTTCCTGAAGTAACTAGAGAGCTAGCACTTAAAGGAGCTGATATAGTGTTCTGCCCTTCTTTCTGGTCGGAAGGAGACAACCCAGCATACAAGGAGATGGGTTTCAGCACAGAGTCGGTATTTATAGATTCATGTGTGAGTGCAAGAGCGATAGAGAATGAGTTAGTCTTCGTGTTTGTAAATGGTTGTGGAACTTGGCGGCTAGGCGAGTATTCTGATACACTAGTTGGTCATAGTCAAATTGCTCTACCTTTCTATGGGTCAATTTCTAAATTGACTGACAATGAAGGGGTGCTGGTAGAGAATGTAGACCTATCAATTTGTAATAAAGCAAGAGAGATATATTCAATTATAAATGACTTAAGAAAATTTCGGCACCTCGTGATAAAGGGCTGAGTATACTTAAAGATTATCTTGGGGAGGTCAGGGCGGAGAATCGTTCATGCTTCTACCTACAAGTATAGGTGAAGAGAGCGTGGAGGCTGAGAAAAATAGCTCATTAACGGAAAAAATAGAAGACTTATATATCCCGACTCACATAATATTTGTATGCTAAAGAGTTGTAAAAAGAGTAAAGATGCTATCGCAAGAGGGGTTGTAGTAGCTATTATAGTTATTATCTTGGTAGCGATAGTAGGTGCATACTTCTATTCTACGATGGTTACACCTGCAACGGTAGTCACAACTATAGTCACTCCAATAGTTCAAACAGTCACTCAGCCGGGAACAACTATTGTAACAACGATACCCTCGATAGCAACCGTGACCGTTACAGCAACCACGCCTACTCCAACTCCAAAGCCTGGGAAGACATTTGTTAATCTGCAGACTTATGATTTTCTAACCGATATCGACCCTGCCTACAGCTTCTCAGGCGAAGTAATCGTAATGGCTAATGTTTACGAGACGCTCTTAGTGTATACGGGAGGAACCCCTGAAGTCGAGCCAGCTTTGGCGACGAGCTATGAGGTTTCGAAGGATGGGTTAACATGGACATTCCATTTAAGGAAGGGTGTTTTCTTCCATGATGGTACTCCTTTCAATGCGACCGCAGTTAAGTATTCTATCGATAGGATTATGAAGCTGGGGGTAGGCGCTGTCTTCATATGGGATCCAGTGGAAGAGATAAAGATCATCGATGAATACACGGTACAGTTCAAACTAAAATATCAAGCCCCCTTACAAAGAATTGTTTCATCATGCTATGGTGCATGGATTTACAGTCCTAAGACGGCTGAGATAGAGAATCTGCACGACTGGTTCAACGAGGGGCATGATGCAGGAACAGGCCCATATATGATCGAAAAAGTTGAGAGAGGGGTGGAAGTAGTTCTCAAGCGGTTTGACAATTACTGGCGTGGCTGGGAGGAGCATGCTCCTAACCGCATCGATAAGGTTGTCTTTAAGATAGTAGAAGACGCTACTGTAAGAGTTATGATGATTGAGAAAGGTGAGGCCCACTACGCTGCCGCCATCCCTGCGCAGGAAAGAAAGAGATTGGAGACTAAGCCAGAGATACGTACGCTTTGGGTCCCCACATTCTTTGCTCACTACGCTTTTCTTAACACAAAGAGTAAATACTTATCTAACAAGCTGGTGCGTCAAGCATTAGCATATGCCTTCCCATATGATGATTTTGTGAGGTTGGGGGAGGGCGCGTACATTAAGCCGGTGGGTCCGATACCCGTTGGGATGTGGGGGCATTTCGACGACCTCTTCCAGTATAACTTCAACCTTACCAAGGCAAGAGAACTCCTAGCTGAGGCGGGCTATCCTGAGGGCGGCTTTAAATTAAAATACTATTATATCTCAGGGGTCGAGGCAACGAGGACAGCTGGAGAGATGTGGAAGGAGCAATTAGCCAAACTTGGGATTGAGCTTGAGGTAAGAGGTATGACGTGGCCTACCTTGTGGGAGATAATTAAGGCGGGTCCGGAGGGTGAAAATGTATATGACATAACCGCTTGGGCTTGGTGGCCAACATACATAACACCCTACGACTTCCTCTACAACATGTGGCATACTGAGGAAAAACCCTTCTGGAATGCAGCATACTATAGTAACCCAGAATTTGACAGATTGATTGATGAGGCATTCCGGCTTGAGGGGCCGGACCCGGAGTCCGCCCTGAAACTATATCGCCGAGCACAGGAGATCCTCATAGAAGACTGCCCAGCGGTATTCATAGATAATCTCCGAAACCCCCTAGTATTGCGTAGCAACGTGATGGGCGCAGTAGTTAATCCAGCCTATGGCTACGATACATTCTTCTTCTGGTATATGTGGATAGCCGATTAGCTGAAAGGGGCAACATGCGAGATGAGCGGCTTCAGGCAATACCTAGTGAAGCGTCTAATCCTAGCTCTAGTAGTTGTGATAGGAATGTCTATGATCACTTTCTTCCTCGCCAGGGTAGCTCCATCGGATCCTGCAGCACTGTGGGTAGGGCTGCATGCAAGACCTGAGCAGGTAGAAAAGGCTCGTATAGAGCTTGGCTTAGATAAGCCTCTTTATATACAGTACTTCATCTACATCCGCGACTTAGTATCTGGCAGCTGGGGTATCTCCTACCGTACCCGTAGACCCGTTATAGAAGATATAATGAACTATCTTCCCGCCAGTATAGAGTTGGCTGTCGCTGGACTACTTATCGCAAGTGTCGTAGGAATACCTCTAGGCGTGGTTGCTGCTTCTAAAAAAGATACAAAAGTAGACCATGCCTGCAGAACGTTCGGAGTACTCACTCTCTCAACTCCTTCTTTCTGGATGGGTCTGACGCTACAACTAATCTTTGCTCGGATCTTAGGTATCCTCCCACTCCAGGGACGGCTGAGTCCAGACATAGCGGAGATGAACCCTATTCAAAGAATAACCGGCTTCTATCTTGTGGATAGTTTGCTGACAGGTAATTTTGTTGCTTTCCAAGACGCACTCCTACATATCATACTTCCATCCATAACCCTTGCAGCTTACTCAACAGGCTTATCCTTAAGGATGACTAGGTCAACGATGATCGAGGTTTTGAGAGAGAGGTATATTGTAGCTGCAAAAGCATTCGGCATGCCTAAGAACGTGATCATGTTCTACTATGCGCTTAAGAACGCAATAATCCCAACATTAACGGTTCTAGGCATAAGCTTTGCCTGGACGCTTACTGGGGTCTTCCTAGTCGAGGTAGTTTTCAATTGGCCTGGGCTTGGAACTTATACTTGGCGAGCGATCTTAGCCGTAGATTACCCGGTTATTGTAGCAGTAACCGTCATATCTACCTTGATAATCGTGGTCACAAATTTAATTCTTGACCTGATACAGGCTTACCTCGACCCGAGGGTGAAGCTATGAGATGAGGGCGAATAAGCTAGCACTCTTATCAGCAGCGTGCTTTGTTAAAGTAAGATCCCTCCTTAAGGATTTCGAGAGGGAGGGGCGTTTTAGAGAGATACGGCTTATCGTAAACACGCTTATGAAGAATCCCCTCACGCTGGCTAGTATAATAATCCTCGGAGCTCTTATCTTCATATCAGTCCTTGCACCCTGGATAGCGTTATACCCTATCTACGAAAGTAACATTGGGAAGAAGTATAAGCCGCCAAGCCTTGAACACCCATTTGGAACAGACCATTTAGGTAGAGATATTTTCAGCCGAGTAGTGTTCGGGGCGAGGTCATCGCTTATAGCTGGAATAACCATAGTAGCGATTTCCGTAGCTATTGGCTGGCCATTAGGGATTGTGGCAGGCTACCGGGGTGGGAAGATAGATACGCTGATAATGAGGGTGACAGACATGTTCCTTGCCTTCCCATCCCTAGTCTTAGCGTTGATTATAGCCTTCACGCTAGGACCCAGTCTGATAAACTCTATGATCGCTGTATCCGTTACATGGTGGCCGTGGTACACTAGGCTGGCGCGAGCCGATACTGTATCACTAAGAGAAAGAGCTTTCATCGAGGCTTCTAAAGCCATGGGGCTAACCGACCTCCAGATAATGCTCCGTCACATCCTACCAAACACTGCAGCACCGATCATCGTCCAGGCTACAATGGATCTCGGTACAGCAATACTCTTAGCTGCTGGCTTAGGTTTCCTCGGTCTAGGCGCCCAACCCCCAGAGCCTGAGTGGGGTCTAATGGTAAGTGAGGGGCGCCCCGTCATTCTGTCAGCATGGTGGGTTTCAGTATTCCCAGGATTGTTCATCTTTATTACAGCGGCGGCATTCAATCTACTAGGGGATGGCTTAAGGGAGGCGTTAGATCCAAGGCTCAGAAGGGTAAGGGGGGCCTAGCTTAACATGAAACCTCTTCTAGTAGTTGAAAACCTCAAAGTACATTTCGACACATATGATGGGGTGGTTAAAGCCCTAGACGGTGTAACCTTCGACGTATATGAGGGGGAGACATTTGGACTAGTAGGCGAGACTGGATGCGGTAAGACGGTTACGGTACTCTCGATCATGAGGCTTCTACCTGAGAATAGTAGGGTCGTCAGTGGGAGAATTATGCTGAGGGGAGAGAACCTGCTAGAAAAGAGTGAGGATGAGATGGCAAAGCTAAGAGGCAGGAAAATATCAATGATCTTTCAAGACCCATCAGCTTCACTGAACCCGGTCTTCACCGTGGGTGAGCAGATAACAAGGGTTATAATGATTCACCAACAGCTCAGTAAAGAGAAGGCTAGGGAGAGAGCAATAGAAGCATTCAAACTTGTAGCGCTTCCTGAGCCGGAGAAAATACTGAAAGCATATCCTCACGAGCTTAGTGGAGGGATGCAGCAAAGAGTCATGATAGCGATGGCGTTATCGACAGATCCCGACCTACTGATAGCAGACGAGCCTACAAGTCTTCTAGACGTCACAATTCAAGCTCAAATACTAAAGCTCCTGCAGGAAATAAAGAACCGAAGAAAACTAACTATACTGCTCATAACCCATAACATGGGTATCGTTGCCGAATACTGCGACCGAGTCGGCGTAATGTATGCGGGAACAATCGTGGAGAGAGGCCCCGTAAAACAAATCCTTGAGAAACCCTACCACCCCTACACAAAGGGGTTGCTAGCAGCCATTCCGAAACCTGAGAGCAGGAAGAAGAGGCTTCACGTTATCGAGGGCTTCATACCGGACCTAATCAACCGGCCAAGAGGATGCTCATTCCACCCGAGATGCCCCTATGCTAAGGAGGTCTGCAGAGAGAAGGAGCCGGTAGCAGAAGAGATTGAGCCAGGCAGGTATGTGATGTGCCACCTCATAGAGGAAGTGGTGGTAGCTTGAAGACTTTAATTGAAGTAAGAACCCTCAAAAAGTACTTTCCAATAAGGGGTTTCCTATTTAAGACGGTGGGGTACGTTCGTGCAGTCGATGGAGTAGACCTTGACATATATGAAGGAGAGGTCTTCGGCTTAGTTGGTGAATCAGGCTGTGGAAAAACAACCCTTGGTAAATGCCTTCTCCGCCTAGTCGAACCCACCGAAGGTACAATCCTATACGATGGAGTAGATATTCTGAAGCTAAATAGGAGGGAGATGAGGAAGATGAGAAGAAACATTCAAATAGTCTTTCAAAATCCATTCTCATCCCTAGATCCAAGGATGACTGTTAGAGACCTCGTTGCAGAACCCTTAAAGGCGTATGGTCAAACCGAAAGGCTGGACGAGCAGGTTTTAGAACTTTTAAAGAACGTGGGCTTGAAGGAGGAGCACATGTGGAGATATCCTCATGAGTTAAGTGGAGGCCAAAATCAACGGGTCGCGATAGCCAGAGCACTAGCATTAAAACCAAGATTCATAGTTTTAGATGAGCCTACTTCAGCTCTGGATGTTTCAGTTCAAGCTCAAATACTAAACCTGCTCCAAGACCTCCAGGAGCGATTCCACCTATCCTACCTTTTCATCTCCCATGACCTTAGCGTTGTCCAGCACATAAGTGATAGGTTGGGCGTAATGTATGCAGGAAAGATCGTGGAGATAGGCATCTCTAGTGAGGTCTGGGAAAACCCAGTACATCCATATACTTCAGCCCTGCTCTCAGCCGTACCAACCATTAATCCGGATGTAAAAAAGGAGAGGAGACTAATAATCGGAGAACCTCCAAGCCCAACAAACCCCCCATCAGGCTGCAGATTCCATCCACGATGCCCATACACCACCGACATCTGCAAGACTGAAGAACCCAAGATGACAGAAGTTGCTTCAGGTCACTACGTAGCCTGCCATCTAACTTAAAACCTAAAAGGTAAAGATCAATGAGAGGGAGTATTATCTGATTGACGGATTAGAAAATTTATAAATCGGAGAGAGTTTCTATAATACGGTTTAGCTATGACCACTTTAATGTTTCACGCAGCAGATGTTCATGGATCCGAGAAGGCTTTTTTGAAGTTCCTAAATGCGGGAAAGTTCTACAAGGCCCATGTAATAAACCTTTGTGGTGATCTTACTGGAAAAGTAATCGTACCTATCGTGGAACAGGCAGACGGCTCCTATAGGGCTCGTTTTTTAGGTTCTGAGGTTGTAGTAAAGACTAAAGAAGAACTAGAAGCGCTTAAAAAGAATATTAGATTTAATGGCCAATACCCATACGTCACCGATCCAAAAGAGTATGAAGAGTTAAATAACAATCCAAGAAAAGTTGATGAGCTTTTTTCTCAGCTTATGGTTGAACAGATGGAAAGATGGATTAGGATCGCTGAAGAACGCTTAAGAGGCACCGGCATAAAGTGTTTTATCATGCCCGGCAATGATGATCGATTTGAGATAGACGCGGTCTTTAAAGGTTCTAACTATGTCATCAACCCTGAGGGCACCGTTGTTGATGTTGATGAACGCCATGAAATGGTTTCGACGGGATACGCGAATATTACTCCTTGGAAATCCCCTAGAGATATTCCTGAAGAAGAACTGGCTAAGAAAATAGATGCCATGGTATCCCAAGTTAGAGATATCAAGAATTGCATTTTTAACTTCCATTGTCCACCGTATGACACAAGTATTGACGCGGCTCCAAAGCTCGACGAACAATTTAGACCAAAGATTTCGCCGGCTGGTGGGTTTGAAATGATTCCGGTCGGCAGTATTTCAGTTCGACGTGCTATTGAAAAATATCAACCATTATTAGGACTACATGGACATATCCACGAATCACCTGGCGCTTTTAGGCTTGGCAGAACTCTTTGCCTAAATCCAGGTAGCGAATATTCTGAAGGCATTTTACGGGGTGTTTTAGTGCGTCTTGCAGATAAGGAAGTAAAAAGCTATATGTTTACGAGATCTTGAAAAGGATTGGTAAGGACGGAAACCAAGACTTTATTCAGATAGATTCTTACTACTTATTATAGCCCTCTTATCACTTCTTCAACTTCTTCATACCACTTCATGCGCGTCCCAATTTTTGCGCGTATTTTCCATCTTAAACTCTTAGGCTCATTTTCAATTATACCTAATAATTTGTCGATTTTCGATGCTATGTCTCTCCTATCTTCTTCTACTAGTGCATCAAAATGTCGTAGGAACCCTTTAACTTTATTTAAGTTCATGGTGACAGTATAATAGAACCCCCAATCATCAGAAAGTAGTTCCGCTATATACTTTGCATTTATTATTTCCTTTTCCCCCTCCCCAATGTCATGTTCTCGAAGAAGAACGATAACATCCTTTATGTCCTTTTCGTTTATTTTGACAATTTGCATTTTCTCGAGTAAAATATCAGCAAGAGCGATTGTCGGATAGTCTACTTCTAATCTGCCTCTAAAGTCAATCGTATGGCACATTTTAAGCCTGTCAAAAAATACGTCCACGACGCGATTATTTACTGTATCATCAAAAATGCATCTGTCTCCGTATGCTGAAACCGCTATTGCGTAACCCATTTTTCTATAACTATAACCTAGTTCTTCAAACAGTTCTCTCACTTTTTTGAAATCTTTTGAGTACCCTATAAAATCCAAATCCGACAGTTCTCTTCCTAATGCTTTATGAAGATATATATATTTTGGACAGTGCATTCTAATCGCAGCTGCTCCCATTAATCGTAATGTGATACCCTTCTCTTGAGCTTTTTCGACTATTCTTCTTGCCTCATCCAAGAAATTCGCCAGCGGTATAGATTGGTCCATTCCTAATCACTTTAACATTCCTATGAATTATATAAGAATTTCGTCAAGAGCTTCCTCTCTTTAAGATATCTAAAGAATCTCTCAACTTTATTCCTTACACCGAACATCTCGTGCAAGATTCTTTCACCATTACTAAGCTTTCAAAACGACAATCTTATACCTATTCTCACAAGGAGGCCCTGCTGAAATGTACATTTTATTTTCATTTAAGTTCATGATGATCGACGCGAGAGTTTCTTCTTGTTCAATTTCGGGAGTTCGCTTATCGGCGTGTTTACAAACAGAGTTCGGGTAATTAAAGTGATCTCTTAGAAGCTGTTGAACTGTCTTTATATCTATGTTTCCATACCTTTGACTGAGAATTTTCCTTGCTCTGAGCTCCCGGATAAGCGTGTCTGGGAATCTAACCTTACCCCTATCTTTAATGTTGAGTCTAATGGATGTGAAATGGTTACCATGAACCAATATACCCCTCGTCGGGTATTTATAGTCAACGTCATCCGGCGTTGCTTCTAGATCAATAGCTTCTCCCTCTTTATGTGCTATTAAGTAGTTAGCTGAGCACTTCCTTTTCGCCCGTAAGACAGCTCCAATTGCTTCACTCATGTTTTTTGAATTTAGGATTTCGCGGCATATAACGTGGAATGGAGTTGAAGGCAGTCTCTCATCCTTATCTGAAACCAAGCCATTCACGCATAGCCCAATTCCCGCAGAGTTCAAACCGATTTTCCCAACCATCCCAGCCTCGGTAAAGGTGAGAATGGTTGGTTTATCTTGCTGCTTTATTTTCAGCAGAATGCAGGAGTCCTTAAGCAAAATACTCCAATCCCAATTTTGCCCTATAAGTGTGTGACTAAGCGAAGTTGCTTCCGATGTCGCAACAAATGATGTACACTCACTCCATGCACTGTATATAAGTTCATATCTGGCGTTTAAGGCTACGATCTCTTCAACTCCTCGCCCAGCCCCATCAGCGATTCCCTGAATTTCTTCCATGATCTCTAAGTCATATTTTTCAATCGATGGAATAAATTTCCCTGCTTCTTGTACAATGTCTTTCCACTCTAAATTCACATAGTGCTTAAAGAGCTTTTCATAAGTATCCAGATTTTTCCATATAGCCGTCCTAGCCTGAGAACCATGCAGTTGTCCTATAGCATACGGTTTCCCTTCAACAGAAACTATGGGAAAGAATCCATGCTTCATCTAATCCACCTTAAAGTTATATAAAAAATAAAGGGGGATGTTGTCGTTATTCTGGAGGAATTTCTTTGAAAGCTAGATCCAAGTCTATGCCCTGTCTTTTGCGAATGGCCCTTGCTATATAGTAGATGATGAGCCCTGGGATGAATACAAATATTATGAAACTCCAGTATTCAAAACTCCAAGAGAAAGACGAGTAGATTACTAGTGCGTAGAGAATGCTATTCACTATTGCACCTATCCAAAGTATCGGGATGCCTGCTATTCGCTTTTTGACTATTCCAGGCGCCGCTTCAAAGATTTCCCTCTTGCGGAGCGGCAAGAGAATGGCGCATATCCCTACAATGAAGAAAATTATAGAGTTCATTAAGGTGTACTTCAGAAGGACTTTGAAGAAGGGGGTGAACGTGTAGATTATCATGAAAAGCCATGTGCCTAAGCCTGTGACGATTATTGCTACCCATGGTGAACGATATTTCTCGTGTACTGCCGCCATTTTTT
>Ga0272449_1004958_pt1 | contig 10585 bp, 9 predicted proteins | sample YNPCB0241_FD_198679 | JGI IMG/M metagenome (GOLD analysis project Ga0272449, IMG submission 198679) | Hot spring sediment microbial communities from Yellowstone National Park, WY, United States - YNP-CB-024-1 | ecosystem: Environmental > Aquatic > Thermal springs > Hot (42-90C) > Sediment...
ATAGACTTGTACATGTGTTTGGCACAGGTGGCCACTCTGCTATGGGTGCTGAGGAAATGTTTTATAGAGCTGGGGGGCTAGTTCCCATAAATCCCATTCTAGACCCTGGTATAGTGCTACATTTTGGCGGCCCTAGATCAACAGATATTGAAAGGTTGCCTGGTTACTGTGCAAAGGTTCTTCACCATTACAACTTAAAAGAGGGGGATCCAATGATAATAGCTAGTGCTTATGGCATTAATGCATGTACCATTGATGCTGCTTTAGAGGCTAGGAAGATGGGCCTTACAGTTATAGCTATAACATCGCCAGAGTTCTCTAAAGGTATACCACCAGATCATCCAGCTAGACACCCAACAAAGAAAAATCTATTTGAGGTAGCGGATATCGTTATAGATTGCAAAATGCCTTTTGGCGATGCTGTTGTTGAGATTGAAGGTTTGCAGCAAAAAGTTGCACCGGTATCTACAATGCTAAATGCGTTTATCCTTAATGCATTAGTTGCTAAAACAGTTGAAAAACTAGTTAAGGAGGGAGTTACACCACCGATATGGATGAGCTCAAATATTCCAGGAGGAGATGAATTCAATAGAAAATGGCTAGAAAAATATAGAAACAGAATTAAACTAATTCTTTAAATCTAAGTTAGGTGTGTCTAGTATGTCGAGAGTTAATCTAGCTTGGCTTTACGCTATAACAAGATATGGCTATCCTCCACCAATAGACAACATGTTTAGAGTTGTTGATGATGCTGTAAGGCTGGGTTTTAAGGCTATTGAGTTAGAGGTTGTTGGTGAGAGGAATCTTAGGGAGATTGAAGAGCATAGAAAGGAGCTAAAAGACTATATTGTTGATAAAGGTCTTGCTGTTGTTAATGTAGCAGCAATTTTTAGAGAGCTTCTTTCACCTGATGAAAATATTAGAAGTAAAGCTTTAGAATGGTTTGCGAAGACAGCTAACCTAGCTCTCTACTTCAATGCTCCAATGGTTCAAATAGATACATTTACACCCCCAATAGATTTTATCGGTGCAAAACCATATTCAACGGCTATAGTTTTTGGCGAGAAGTATAGAGTTAGAATACCGCCTAACTTCTCATGGAGAAGCTTCTGGAGAATGCTAGTAGAAGTTGTTAAGAGGTGTTCATTTGTAGCTAGAGACCATGGACTTCTACTCTCTATTGAACCTAGAATTGGTGAAACTATCAGCAATTCAGATGCTATGCTAAGGCTTTTAGATGAAGTTAATGAGGATAATCTTGGAGCTGTTCTAGATACTGGTCATCTACATGCAGCTAAGGAATTGATACCTCTGTCAATTGAGAAGCTAGGTGAGAAAATACTCTATGTACATATATCTGATAACGATGGGAGAGACAACTACCACTGGTCACCAGGAAAAGGAACAATAGACTGGGAATCGGTATTCGAAGGGCTGAAGAGACATAGATTCAAAGGCTATATAGCTATAGATGTTGGTGGCCAGGATATAAAGGATAGACTAGATGAGGAAGTAATAGAGGCAAAGAAATTTGTTGAGGAAATGGGGAAGAAGTATAGTCTATGGTGAAGCTATTTAGATAAGGGAATATTTAATGGGTGTTACAGTTCTTGAGAACGGTTGTATAGTTACCCCTTACAGAATTATAGAGAATGGTGTAGTAGCTATAGAGAATGGTAAGATCAGAGACGTTGGCAAGAAGAATGAGGTGAAGATCCCTGGAGATTCTTGGAGAATTGATGTTAAGGGGAATTATGTTGTTCCAGGGTTTATAGATATCCATCTGCATGGTGGTGGCGGAGCAGATACCATGGATGCTACATATGAGGCTCTTAACACAATATCGCTAGCTCATGCAGAAGGGGGAACAACAGCTTTTATACCCACAACAGTTTCTGCACCACTAAAAAACATAATCAATGCTATAAATGCTGTGAGGAAAGCTATGAGGATAGGTACCAAAGGTGCTAAGATCCTAGGAATACATATTGAAGGACCTTATATATCAGTTGAGCAAAAGGGAGCCCATGACGAAAAATTTATTAGAGATCCCTCTAAGGAGGAGATAGATGAATTGTTGAATCATGTCGATGTAATTAAAACTATTACAGCAGCACCAGAGGTAGAGGGAGCACTAGAGCTAGGCTATATAATGAGTTCTAGAGGGGTGCTTATGTCTATAGGACACTCTAATGCAACAATATATGAGGTTCTTAAGGCTGTTGAAGCCGGCTATAGACATGTAACACATATATATTCTGGCTGTTCTATGACTAGAAGGATTAGGGCATATAGATATCCAGGTGTTGTAGAAGCTGCATATCTTATTGACGATTTAACTGTTGAGATGATAGCTGATGGAAAGCATCTACCGTCCCATTTAATAAAACTCATATTAAAGAATAAAACTATTGGCAAAGTCTGCATAGTTACGGATGCTATGATGGCAGCAGGTCTACCACCAGGCAAATATAAGCTAGGATCCATAGAAGCTATAGTTGATGAAGGTGTTGCCTGGTTACCTGATAGATCAGCATTTGCAGGTAGCATAGCTAAGATGAATACCATGATAAAATTTCTTGTAAATGATGTAGGGCTTACCTTACAAGATGCAGTAATGTTAGCCTCTACAAATCCAGCTAAGATAATTGGTATAAGTCATTCAAAAGGTAGTTTAAGTAGAGGAAAAGATGCAGATATTGTAGCAATTGATAGAGAGATAAATGTTTTAATGACCATTGCAGAAGGTAAGATTATATATCGCAGTAAAGAATTCAACATAGATTAACATAGAAACAAAATTAGCCGTATCTATATAGATCATTTAATTATAGAAGCAATAAAAACCAAAAAGAATATTCTATTGAAAAATCTATGCATCGAATTTAAATCTGCTTATAGACTTGCTAGAGTTTAAGAGGATAAGGTTTAAGTGAGAGACAAGATAAAATGCTAATAGATGGGGGTAGCTATGAAACATGCCTTACTAAAATGGATAAATTTAATTAGCTTTGTAATTGTTGTCACAATGAATACTATTGTAGGGGCAACTAGCTTAATAGGAGGTAAAACTACTGCTCAAGTCTCTGATGCATATCCAACTCTTGTAACACCTGCAGGCTATGTTTTCACTATTTGGAGTGTGATATACATCCTACTCGGAGTCTTTGTAATTGTTCAAGCTCTATCTAGGGGTAGAGCAGAGGTTTTCAGAGAGAGGATAGGGTTGCTCTTCACCATGAGCTGTGTTTTTAACATTGTATGGCTTTTTCTATGGCAGTTTGAACTACTCTTAGCTTCGGTAATTGTAATGTTTATGTTTCTAGCAACCCTTATTTTAATCTATCTACGTCTAGGAATAGGCAAATCAGCTGTGGGGTTTTGGGAAAAGATAGTGTTCCACTTACCCTTTAGCGTTTACTTGGGCTGGATCACAATAGCATCTATAGCTAATGTAGCTGTCTTGCTTGTCTCACTAAACTGGAATGGCTTTGGGATAAGCCAAGAGACGTGGGCGGTTGTAATAATTATTATAGCTTTGCTTATAGCCTCTCTAGTTGTGTTAACTAGGAAAGACGTTGCATATGGGCTAGTCGTGATATGGGCGTTGCTTGGTATAGCTGTGAAGCAGAGTATGTATCCCACTGTAGTTGTCGCTGCACAGGTAAGTGTAATAGTGATAGGTGTGATTATAATGGTTGTAGCACTTTATTCTAAACTGAAAAGCAGATCTATTGGATAAATTTATTGAACTGCTTTCAGCGGGGTCAGCTGATTTGAAAAGCTTTAGCAGGGTTATTCACTAGAATCTTATAAATTATTTTTTGGTCAAAGCCATTTTCCTTCATTAAAGGAACAAAAACTTCAATTAAATATTCATAACCTCTAATTTTGCCGCCGCGAGGCTGGCCAACATTATACCATCCTGCATCTTGAGACAGAAGAATTTGATCTTCAAAACCTTGATCCACCATGAATCTAAGCAGCCTTAGTGTTTTCTCAGATGTGTTTGGACTCAAACCATCATATTCAACCCATGCACCTTGTCTAGCTATCTCTAAATGATATTCAATATTTTCTATAGCATCGCTATGAACAACTATTAATCTACCTGAATCTAAACCTTCCTCCTTTATAATTTTAAGTAAATGCATTGCCGCTGGGCCATCAGCTGTATGACAAGCGATAACAGCTCCTGTTGCAAGACTGCAACGAGCAGCAGCTCTTACAATTTTTTGTTGTATAGGCACTATAGAACCAGGATTTACCGCAATTTTTATGAATCCTGCCTTAATAGAGGTATCTTCAATTCCTTCAACAATTTCCTTGATAAACAGCTCTGCAAGTTGATCAGCTGTATATTCAAAAGCAAATTTTGGAAGATGAGGCTCCTTATAGAGACCTGTGTTAGTTAGGATATGAAGGCTTAAAGCTTTGGAAAATCTTACCAGAAGCCTAGGATCTCTACCCATATATGCAGGGGTGCACTCAACAAAGCCCTTTACACCCAGATCTTTTATTTTAGCTAAATAGGGAAACATAACTTGAAAAACTTCTTCTGGATCATACCTATCACTACTAAACTTTTCAGCTTCAATAAAATCCACAAGTATATGTTCATGAACTAACGCTGGACCAAACTCATCTGGAGAGATATCGCCTAAGACAGTTCTAATTTTAGCCATGGTATAACACCCAAATATATAATTTAGATCTTGAAATAAGCCAATATATCTTTTTTGCAAATCCGCTACTTAGCATACCCTCGCCAAGCACTATAAATATCTATAGACATCTCTAAATACTTGTTAAACGACTCATACTTCTCCCAAACCACTCACAACAGAGTCTTGTAGCTAGATGCGTTTCCCGCTAACGGTACTTAGTGGTGTTTGTGGATATTTTTATTTTTGTTAGCGGGGTTGCACCTCGGTGTGGGTTCACTAGCGTCACCCACACCCCATGGGCCCCTGTAGAGCCCAGTGCCACAAGGCCCCATCTAATTCTCCATATCACCACAGAGCAGATCATCTAAGAAATTGTGGTGGGTTTAGAGCTTTTAACTTTGCACTCTACTAGCAAATATCTACAGCTATTTACAACTATTAAAACCTATCACCAGCTCTGTAACTGCCTGCATAACCAAAGGTAGTTCTTCAAGTTTATTTATAAAAAGTTTTTGATGTAGAGTTAAAATTATCTTCCTCTTCTACTTCCAGCCCAATATATTGCCCCAGCTATTATCCAGCAAATTACAGTGCTTATTGGCGTAAATGAGCAGTGTGCATAATAGCCTAGAAGCGATGGCTTACTTGCGGGTGCTGGTATCAAGGTAGTTACCCCTAGGACAACAAAGGCTACAACACCAACCCGGTAAAACCATTTCAACTAGCTCTACCTCCCAATACATCAATTTTTCAAAGCTAATAAGTTTTATCGATAAAGAGAATAACCTGTCGTGATATATAGACTCACAGTTTATGTTTTAAGCGTGATAATGGAATAGAGATCTATATTATAGACCTTTGAAATGCTTCACATAGATGAGGAGCAGGTTACAGCTGAAAACCCACCCTTTCAGAAGGGGCAGAGGTTCAGATGGGTTCATGAATAAATATTTTAGAGGGTAATAGTATCTGATTATTATATAGTTGATATTTTAGAATTCAAAATTGTTAAAAAAATTATTTTTTCTGGGTTTTGTAGGCCCATATGGATATAATTGTGGCAAACACTATTATGACAATTACATCATAGGGCATTGGAAATACATTGAGTGGTGATATTGGTAGGAAGTTGTTGTATTCAAACATTGGGTCACCGAGTAGCGATATCAGCGTTAATCCAATTAGATATACTATATACCATGTATTTTTCTTTAACTCTGATAAATATGTTGAGCTTTTCACGAAGGCTGAGTATAGTACAAGGCTTGCTATAGCTATAGCAGTTCCTGTTAATGTCCATGGCCAGCAGGCCCAATATATATAGAGAGATGATACGACAAAGCCTATATATCCTATCAATATCCACTTAGGCCTGCGTTTAAGTACTGCAAGGCTTAGAGCTGAAACTCCATATGGTATAAACTCAGTGATCATTGAGATCAGTATTACGTTGGGAAAGCTTGGGATCAGTATCATGATTATTGCTGTTAGAATTGATGAGAATATTAAGGCTCTTGAGGGCGTTGCATAACGTGGGTGAACGTATGCTAAGGGTTTCCAAAACCTTTCCTCACGTGCAAGAGCAAATGCTACACGTCCTTGTAGTAATACCCATGCACTAAAGCATCCAGCTGAAGATATTATTGCTCCAACAGTCATCAACTCTGCAATCCCTGGAAATCCAAATGTTCTACTTACATCAGCTAAAGGTGCAGATAATTCGCTTAAAGATCCCCAGTCTTTTTCTGCAAGTCCTAGAGCACCCCAATTTACTGAACCTATAAATGATACCATAAGTAGCATGTAAATCAATGAGACAATAGCTATTGTTGCAATGGCAGCTTTCATTATAGTTTCCTTAGGCTCTTTAACTTCTTCACCAACTAGTACAATGCTTTCAAATCCAAGGAACATCCAGAAACCAAATGCTACAGCAAGTCCTATTCCTCCAAAGCCAAAGGGTGCAAATGGTTCAAGATTATTTGTATTAAATCTTGTAAACGCTATAGCGATAAATACTAGTATGGGAGCTATTCTCAGTATTGTTAATATAAAGTTTAATCCTGCACCATGTTTAACACCTATAATATTGATTAGTGTAACTATAGCTAAAATAATCAATGCAATTATTATACCTAGAGGTGTAAGAGTTAGTCCAACAGCTACTCCTGGTACATAGTATGAGAGGTATAATAGAAATGAGTAGATGATAGCTGTTGTACCAACGAAACAGGTAACATAGTAACTAAACCCTGTTATGAAACCTGCAAGGTCACCTAATACCTCCTTAGGGAAGTAGTAGATGCCTCCTGCTTTGGGATATGCCACGCCTAGTTCTGCTAAGATGTACATTATAAAGAATGTTATAATACTCATAAAAACTATGGCTAGTAGTGCGAGAGGTCCTGAAACCGAGGCTATTAGCCCAGGATTGGTATATATGCCTGAACCTATGATACTGCCTATACCTAAACTGGTTAGTAGAACTACACCAAGTTCTCTTTTTAGCTCCCTTCCTGAAGAGCTACTCATAATCTTACACCTGAGGTAATTTTTCTATTCCATACCTTTTAGCAATTTCAAGCATTGTATTATCTAGAGCTTTCTCGATGTCTGGCGGTAACGGCTCTACAACATGTTCCTTCAATATCTTCTCAACATACTCTTTAGCAACTGTTGTAAGGTCTTTGGAACCGCTTTTCTTCCACATATCAGTAGTCTTCTTATCTAGGAGTGTGGGTAGGAAGTGCTCTTTCCTCCACCACTCACGTGAATGTTTATACTTTAGAAATAGCCCACCTGGGCCAACCTCTTCAATTATTTTTTCAGCTAATGTTTCAACATCTACAAGAACACCTCTACCAAACCTTAAAGCTAGCCCAGCTATGTCATTGTCTATCACAAGCTTAACCAAACTAATACCATTTTCCTCTAATAGCATACCAGCTCCTATCGCTATGTTTGTGCCGGAGAGCACGGCTATTAAAGCACCAAATGCACTTTCTAAAGATGCTTGTGAATCAGCAGTCTTTGCATCGCTAACCATGATATACCCTGCACTAGGTATACCGTAGAACCTGGCAAGCTGCGTAAATGTCGCACACATTAACCCAACCTCAATCGACCCTAAACAGGCAGTTCCATATCTCTGGTCAAAGACTGTTGGAGAAACACCGTAAATCACAGGTGTGCCGGGTCTTGTGAACTGTGCTATCACTAAACCTGCTAGAATCTCTGCGTTTACTTGGACATTGGTTCCTGCAATTGTTGCAGGTGATGTTGCACTAGTTTGTGGTGCGGATACTATATGTACCGGTACACGGTATTTGGCACAGTCCATTAGGTTTTGGGTAGTTAGATCACTCCACATAAGTGGTGATGATGGGCAGGCTGCAAACATCATAATTGGTTTTTTACTAACATTGTCCTCACCTAGGATAGAGGCCATAATCTTTACAGCATCCGGTATCCCCTCAAGTGTGAAAGCTCCTGTGTCAATAGGTTTGGTACAGTTCTTTAAATCTACATACATTCTCCACCTATCTGCTATTATATCGGGTACATCTGATGGTACAAGAGCTGTTGACATTAAATGAATATTTGGAAGCGCATTTGTAACTCTTGCTACTTCAGCTAGATCTCTTGTCAAAGCTCTTCTAACTTCACCTGTTCTCCAGTCAATATAGTATAACCCTGCAGAACCAACATCGAAATATGTACTCCATCTCATTAACTCAATGAATTGCTTTCCATCACGATGGTATAGTCTTATAGAAGAAGGTGTTTTCGCAAGAGCCTCTTTAACAATATGCTCTGGTATCTTAGCAATTTTCCTATTAAAGTCCACCTCAGCTCCAATACTATGAAGTAGTTTCAGAGCCTCTGCATGATCTACTTTTACACCAACTCTACTTAAGACGCTAAGGGTTCTCCAATGAATCTCTAGAACCTCATTCTTATCTAAAACCTCGATTCTAGGTCTAGCCAACTACACCACCATACCTACCCCTTTATACCAAGCAGTCTCTTAACTAATCCAACAGCACTAAAGGCATCTGGTGCCCATCCATCAGCACCTATCTCTCTAGCCCATTCCTCAGTTGTTGGAGCACCACCGATAACAATTTTCACTTTATCTCTTAAACCAGCCTGCTTTATTGCCTCTATAGTTTCTTTTTGTTTAAGCATTGAAGTGGTTAACAATGCACTCATACCAACAACGTCAGGATTATAGCTCTTTATAGCCTCTACAAACCTCTGTGGAGAAACGTCAACACCTAGGTCAATAACCTCAAAACCTGAGGCCTCCCAAAGAGTAGCAACAATGCTTTTGCCAATGTCATGTATATCACCCTCAACAGTACCTATAACAATTCTACCAAGATATTTAACGCTTTTACCTTTCTTAGCAATATCGTTTTTAAGAATTGAGAGACCAGCCTTCATAGCATCTGCAGCAGCTACCACATCAGCTATAAAAGCCTCTCCCCTAACCCACATATCTCCTAGCTCAAGAACACCAGCAACAAGAGCTTTTTCAACAGCTTCAAGAGGATCTATACCAGCTTCAATAATCTTTCTAGCTATTTTTGAAACCTCTTCAGGATCCCCACTAACAACAGCCTCTTTTAACCTTTTAATCAACTCCTCCTTTACAGACATTTTTCCCACATCAATACAAGTCCCATGAATTATATATAAAAACTTTACTCTATTATATGGATAGCCCAGCCATATAAGATACAAAATATATTCACAACTATAAACAACTCACCCATATAATCCACATATTCCCAGCACCAATATATCTATATAGATACTACTTTATTATGGATTCAAAAAATGCATGATAGCTTTAAATGTCATTATATATCTCTAAATGATAGATAGAGATATTGAAAACACCACAAGATCATAGCTAAGAACATCTACCATAGAACCCAACAGGAATACAGATTATGAGATTGTATCATGTTATAATGTTGAAGACTGTTGGAAAAGATTTTATCGGAGGAGGATAAGGAGAGATTTTAAGAAGCTTGAGATATATCTTAAAAGATGTAGAGTTTGTGAAGAGTATTGATCAAAATGCCAAGATCTATCTACCTAGAAGTGTTACTGGGGAAACATCTGTTTTTAGAATAGATATTCTGATGCGTTAAATGTTGACCTGGATAAAGCTTTTGCAAGACTATGGCTAAAAGAGATTAAAAGCATTTGAAACACATGTTGCACGCGCTCCTCCCTCTGCACCATACCTTACCCACAACAAGCTAAGACCTTCAGAAGAGGTTTGTTGTGTGTTTGCAAAATTGATTGTTTGGCTCATTGTCATTATGAAGATAAGTATTGCTATAGCAATAAGTCTTTTTGAAAAGAGTGCTGGCTTGTCTCTATTCTTGTGTAATGTTGCATACCTTGATTCTTCATCAAATGCTTTCTTCAAGTGTTGCACTATAGCACCCACAGTATATGGGTATTGTTTTCATATATTTAAATTTTATTGAAGAGATCATTAGTTTTACAGAGGTTCTATTCAAGCAAGTTACTGTTTTTAACAGCTCTAAGAGAAGAACATATTTCAAAAGGCTATGTAGAGAAGGCCTGCGGTATTGGTCTAGCTTACTCAATACAATTCATAATTATTTTTGCAGAGTCGTGATTTGCTGAACTATGTTTCTCAAGAGGTTCTCCAAATAATATCTACTTTCTCTGCTACCTTAGCAATACTTTAACATTTTTAGCTTTGATGTTTAAAACCCTAAGACCTGTACCTTTTGATAGCTTTTTAACAGCTTCTCTGTGTAGTGGTGTTTGCCATGCTACATGTCTTCCAATGCCTATTTCAGGGTCTTTTTCTGGAGGTGGCTCATCTATCCACAGCTCTGGGTTTCTGTCTCTAAGGGAGTACACTATTA
>Ga0272449_1004959_pt1 | contig 10585 bp, 6 predicted proteins | sample YNPCB0241_FD_198679 | JGI IMG/M metagenome (GOLD analysis project Ga0272449, IMG submission 198679) | Hot spring sediment microbial communities from Yellowstone National Park, WY, United States - YNP-CB-024-1 | ecosystem: Environmental > Aquatic > Thermal springs > Hot (42-90C) > Sediment...
TAGAGGGAGCAGGTTATCGCCTAGAAGAATTTGCAGTTATAGATGGCGGCGTGGCTCGTCTCAGAAATGTTAATGGATGGTGCTATTTCTACAGTTCCGCTAAAAAGAAATGCCGAGTCTATGGAAAAAGACCCTTAGGATGCTATCTTTATCCAGTCGTGCATATGGACGGCGAGGGCGCTGTGGTTGATGAATTATGCCCAATGGCACATACTGTTTTAGAACAAGAATTGAAAATGAAAACAAAAATCCTTAACAAACTCTTGGAAAAAATTGATAAAGAACGTTTGCTACGCGAAAAATCCATTTGAGCTTATACAAACACTCATGAAAGGCGTCCCATTTTAACGGAAGGTTTTTTGGAAAGGATGCGGTTGATATTTGAGGGGTAAAGTGACGAAATATGAGTAGAGAACAGGATTACCGTAGAAAAGCCAAAGAAAGCACTCGCCGTGACAAAGCGAGGGGGCATCAAACTAGAAGAGCGCGTGGAGGAAAGAAACAGAAGAGAAGATAATTTTCTCGAAACATTTGCCAAAAAATAAATTAGTTTATTGAGTTCCAATTTTATGGTTATGAGCGGGATTTCTAATTTGAAGAAGATTATTAATGTTACAAAGGTTGCTTATAAAATAATTCAGATAGAATATTTTAAGAGAAAATTACCAATATTTGGTTCCGCTGACATTACAAATTTTTGCAATCTGAAATGTAAACACTGTTACTGGTGGCTGAATAGGACACCGCATAAAGAATTAAGCGCAGATGAATGGAGAAACATCGTAAGGGAGAAATTCATAAAAAACGATGTGGTATCCATCAGTCTAACGGGCGGCGAACCCCTTCTAAGACCAGACGTTATTGAGGCTATTCTCAGCGAGATGAAATGGCGCTACGTCACCATTGTAACAAATGGAACACTGCCCCTAATCGATTTTGATGTAGGCTATTTCATTTCAGTAGATGGAACAGAAAGCATTCACGACGCAATCAGAGGCAAAGGAGCATATAAGAAGGTGAAGCAAAATGTTCTTACCCATCCGGAAGTTGATGTTGTCATTAACATGACGATAAACAGTCTAAACTATAAATACGTTGAAGATATTGTCAATGAATGGTATAGCGTTGCTCGAGCCATCACATTTCAATTTCATACACCTTTTTCTTATGAGGACAAATTATGGCTGCCATATGGAAAACTGCGAAACAACACAATAGATAGGTTGCTAGAAATAAAGGAGAAATATCCAGATTTTATTGCTAACACGTCGAAACAATTAAACTTGTTTAGAGACGGAAAATGGACTGCGAACTGTCCATCCTGGTTTTTTATAAATCTGGATAGTAGTGGCAAACCAAAACAACCCTGCGTCATATCCAACACAAACGAGAATGGGGTCAAACCCATATGCGAAAGATGCGGAATAGCGTGTTATGCTGGAGCATACTCAGGATTATTCCTATCTGACACTGAATGGTTTAGAATGTTTAAAGTTGCAAAAAGAATTACACCTTTTAAGAATAAGGTTGAAGAGCTATAAGCCATGAGGTGAAGCTATTTGAAGTCCCATCCGAACAATGCCAAGTCAAAATCGGTGACTAATCCCCTTAGTTTATTTTTGGCGTTTACGACTGGAATCCGTCTAAGATGTTTGTTCTTCATTAGTTTTACAACGTCAAGAACCGTGCAACTGAGATCACAAGTCACCAAATCCTTGGTCATTATGTCTTCAACTTTAAGCTTCCTCACATCAACCTGCGAATAGATAACCTTAGTCACTATATCTCTGAAGGTGAGCAAGCCACGCAAGACTCCTTCTGAATCAACGACGGGAAGACATTCAACATCAAGGTCAACCATTTTCTTCACAGCTTCTTCTACCATAGTGCCAAGGAAAACAGTAATCAGGTTTTTAGTCATAACTTTGCCAACTTTCACATCAGCCATTGTCAACTTTTTCATCATAAAACCTGACGTTTCAATAGAGCACAAAGATATTTAAACTTTATAAACGCATATCATTTAGTGCATACCGAGAATTTAAACTGGATGTAAACCCTATTCTTCGAAGCTATCACATTTGATTTCCTTACAAGTTTTAGCATTCTCCTCATTTTGTAGGAACCTTAAATTCTCGTTTTACATGTCCTGCTGAAAGGCATTATTGGTTAAGGCGAATATTAAGATAAAGTTTAAATCCTTGCGCCTTGTTTGAACGAAAAGGATTAAAGGCTCTGCATAGGGTGGCATGGTAAAACGCTTATTTTTGGGAAGCATTGGCCGTTTTAGTAGAAATGGTCTTTGCATTCATTCTAGTGTTAGCATCTGCTACCAGAGTTCTAATACAATAAGGATTATATTCATGATAACTACAGCCACCGTGAGTTTTACTATTATACTCTCTACTCGGTGAATCATGCCTAGATCTTGTAATCTAAGCACTCCATCTAGAGCTTTATCTATGGAATCGATAAAAGCTAGTTCTTGAGATATAGTGCTTACTGCATCCTCTAGGCTGAGTATCGATTTATTGCAGAGTTTAATGTTTGGGATTAGGCCGTCCTTTAAATTGGTTATCATTTCTCTTTCAGACCACAATAGTCGATGAAATGCTGCTGTTTCCTTTTTAATCGCAAACACCTTTCGTGTAATTGCTTTTTCAGTTGGTTTTTCGAACGCTTCTTCTTCTATTTTCTCAACATTCTCCCTAAAACTCATAATGGCTTCCAGATTTCCGTTTATAACCTCATAAAAAACTTCGCATAGAGCAAAAGAAGGGCCTATACCATCAAGCTCTGAGGGACATTCTGCTGTTAAAATACAGTCATTTATTTTTAAAATAGCCTTTTCAACAGGAGAAGCGGAATCTTGACTTCTGAGCGTTAGAAGCACTTTCCCTTTAATAGCAATATAGATTTGATAAGTTTCCAGTTCCTCTTTGATCGCAACTGCTGAAATTGATAAAAGGATGCAATCGCCGAATCGCTTGTAAGTTAAAATTGGTTTACCCTTTTTTATTTCTTCAATAACCTCTGGTTCAGCGTTTAGAAATTGTGCGATAAGTTCGTATTCTTTTGGGCTTGGCTCTAAACAGTCTACCCAAAGCCAATCAGACTTTTTGGCAAGCGTGTTCAGTTCTTCAAGGTTGCTAAGCTCGGTGGAATGCACCTTATTTGCTTTTATACAATATACCTTAATCATTGAGGATTCTCCAATAAAGCCTAAATCATTAGTTTTCGGTACTTAAGGATTGAAAAATGTGCATCTACAATGTATTCAGCTGTTAACTTCACAAGCACTAACATGTATACTCCTCTTGCTACCCTTCGTTAGGTAAGGCTATTTCTTTTTAACTTTTCGCTTGGACAAGTAGGTTAATAAAACATTGAGTTTATTTAACTTGAGTGTATGCAGTTTTTCGAAATGACCATGCTACTTTATGAAGCATAGTTTAGAAACCATTTATTATCACGTTAAATTTATAAATTAAGCCACAGATTTGAGACTGTTAAAGTTAAACACACATAAGGATAGAATATGTATGGAATGGTTCCAAATAACCCCAATAGCTGGCTTGGCTTCCATTGCATTAGCTGGATATCTATACCGTTACGTGACAAGTCAGGAAAGTGGCACTGAGAGAATGCGGGAAATTGCAGGCGCCATAAAGGAGGGTGCAAAGGCTTACTTAAGAAGGCAGAATTTAACATTAGCGGTATTTGTCATTGTAATGGCGGCGGTCCTCGGGGTGCTTTTTGCTTTTCTTAAAAGTGTTCCCCATGGCATAAGCATTGCAATAGCCTATGTTTTTGGTTCCGTGTGTTCGACAGTGGCTGCTTATGTGGGAATGATGGCTGCTGTTGAAGCAAACGTTAGAACCGCTAACGCGGCGAAACAAGGCCTAAAGAAGGCTTTTCCAGTAGCCTTTTACGGCGGAGCAGTTATGGGATTGTCGATTGTTGGCATAGCTTTACTAGGAATAAGCTTGCTCTACTACATTTACAATATTGTTCTAGGATGGAGTTCTGTTGACGCATCTAACATTGTGTTAGGCTTCAGCTTTGGAGCCAGTGCTTTGGCGCTTTTCGCAAAAGCTGGCGGCGGAATATACACAAAAACGGCTGACATAAGCGCAGATCTTGTTGGAAAAGTGGAGTTGGGAATTCCCGAAGATGATCCGCGGAACCCTGCAGTTATAGCAGATAACGTAGGAGACAATGTGGGCGATGTCGCTGGAATGGGCGCTGACCTCGTAGACTCTTATATTGCAAGCATTGTAGCTACCATGATTATTGGTGCAGAGATAGGCGAATCTGCTTTGATAGCTTTGCCCATGATAATAGCAGCCATGGGACTTTTCGCTTCAATAATAGGCGCCCTGGTTGTTAAACAAAGCATAAAGGGTAATCCCGGTGCAGCGCTTAACAGAGGATCATTTTCTACATGGATCCTTTTTGCTATTTTCCTCTTTGTCGCCGCGTACTTTTCAGGATTAGAAGGAAACAAGTGGCTTGGGGTTCTTTTACCCACTGTTGCAGGGTTAGTTGCAGGAGTAATTATCGGCATAACCTCTGACTATTTCACATCTATAGATAGGGGACCAGCGCAGAAGGTAGCTGAAGCCTCAACAACCGGTGCTGCCATAAACATACTGACTGGCTTTTCCTATGGAATAGTTAGCATAGTCCCGCCTGTGATTGGTATTTGTGCTGCCACTTTGGCTGCTTGGTATCTCGCTGAAGCTTTTGATGTAAATCCCTTTTACGGAATTGCCATATCAGCCGTTGGAATGCTTGCAACAGTTGGCATGACAATATCAGCGGACGCTTATGGACCTGTATCTGACAATGCAAAAGGCATAGCTGAACAGTCCGGTTTAGGCGAAGAAGTTATTGAGGTTGCAGATAAGCTGGATGCTGCAGGTAACACCACGAAAGCTATAACTAAAGGCTTCGCCATAGGCGCCGCGGCACTAACTGTTCTTGCGCTTTTTGCAGCCTACGCCCATGTCGTCGACATCGAAATATTAGACTTAATGAGTCCCGAAGTAGTTGCAGGTGTCTTCCTCGGCGGCATGATGCCACCGTTGCTTTCCGCACTACTAATATTGGCTGTTGGAAGAAATGCTGAGAGAATGGTTGAAGAAGTAAGACGCCAGTTCAAAGAAATTCCAGGGTTGATGGAAGGCAAAGCGAAGCCAGACTACGCCAGATGCGTGGATATTGCAACAAGGGGCGCCATTAAAGAGCTTATTCTGCCATGCTCCTTAGCAATAATAGTCCCCATATTAACCATGATATTTCTAGGAAAAGAAGCGTTGGCAGGCTTCCTAGCTGGAAGCATTGTTACAGGCATAATCTTTGCTTTGTTCATGGCTAACGCTGGCGGACTTTGGGACAACGCCAAAAAATACATTGAAGCCGGAGCCCATGGAGGCAAAGGTTCAGAGGCTCATAAGGCTGCGGTTACAGGCGACACCGTCGGCGATCCGTTCAAGGACACGGCTGGCCCGTCGCTAAACACTATGATTACTGTGATGTCTCTGGTGGCTGAAGTGTTTGCTCCCTTGATAATATTGTTAACTCTTTAACCATTTCCCCTAATTTTTTGTTAAACAATGCCACATATTTTACGCGCAATAGAGAATTTTATAAATGGGTTATTATATGTGTGTTAATCTATAAATTGCGCGATGAGGAGTTGGAGATGGCAAAGCCTTGGCACGCAATGGAAACGGATGAAGTTTTAAAGGAACTAAGCGTCAGCCGTGAAGGCTTATCGTCGCAGGAAGCCCGTGAAAGACTTGCCAAATACGGGTATAACGAGATTAAAAAGGTGAAGCGTAGAACTGCCCTTCACATGTTTTTAGACGAGTTTAAAGACATATTTATCTTGTTGCTTATTGCTGCAACCATTTTTTCAGCTGTTATCGGCTATTGGGAGATGCTTCATGGCGGAGAATTTATGGAAGCCTACGCCGACACCATAACAATTGGCGCGATAGTTGTTTTATGTGCAGTTACAGGTTTTGTTCAAGAATATAGGGCGGAAAAGGCCATAGAAGCTTTGAAAAAATTGGCTGCTCCCAAAGCCCGTGTAATCCGCGACGGCAAAGAAGTAATAATCCCCGCAAGCGAGGTTGTTCCAGGCGACATCCTTGCCCTAGAAGAAGGCGACCATGTTCCAGCTGATGCACGCCTGATAGAGGTTGTTGAGCTTAAAGCTAATGAGGCTGTTTTAACTGGTGAATCTACTCCAGTTAATAAAGAGTTAACCATCTTGGCTGAGGGCACTCCAATTTCTGAAAGGCGAAACATGGTTTTCTCAGCAACCCACATAGTTTACGGTAGAGGGAAAGCCGTTGTAACAGCCACTGGCATGAACACAGAATTTGGAAAAATAGCTGAAATGGTTCAAACAGCAGAGGAGGAGGAAACTCCTCTTCAGAAGAAGCTGGACAGGTTTGCTGGCAAAATAGCTAAAGTTGTGATAGCAGTTTGTGTTTTGATATTTGCCCTTGAAGCCTTTGAAGTAGTTATGCAGATGCATTTTGAAATAGAAGGCTTTATTCAAGCCTTTATGTCATCCATAGCCTTGGCAATATCCGCCGTCCCAGAAGGGCTTCCAGCAATAGTGACAATTGCGCTTGCTCTTGGCGCAAGAGAATTCGCAAAACGCAACGCCATTGTGCGGAGGCTGTCATCAGCGGAAAGCCTTGGAGCAGTGACCGTAATCTGCTCAGATAAAACTGGAACTATAACTAAGGGAGAGATGACTGTCCGCCAAGTATACGTTGACGGAAAAATCGTTGAAGTTACCGGTGTCGGCTACGAACCAAAAGGGGAATTTCGCCAAGGCGAAGACGCTGTAAAACCTGAAGGAGACCTTAAACTTCTGCTGCAAATAGGCGCCTTATGCAACAATGCAAGTCTAAGAAGAAACGACCAAAATAACACGTGGGAAATTTTTGGAGACCCAACAGAAGGCGCACTAATTGTGGCTGCTGCCAAGGCTGGACTTGAAAAGGAAGCTTTAGAAAAAACTTACCCACGCGTTGGGGAAATCCCATTCACATCAGAAAGAAAACGCATGACCACGATCCACAAAACTCCAGAAGGCGAAATCCACGCCTACATGAAGGGAGCACCAGAAACAGTATTGGAAAGATGCACTCACATAATTGAGGACGGCAAAGAAAAGAAGTTAACAGATGAAAAAAGGAAGAAGATTCTTGAAGTTAATGAACAATTGGCTGGGAATGCCCTACGCGTTCTAGCCATGGCATACAAGAAACTTCCAACAAAAATGACAAAATACGACGATAAAACAGCTGAAAGCGGAATGGTTTTTGTCGGATTGGAGGGCATGATAGACCCGCCACGGGAAGAGGCAATAGAAGCTAATAAGCTATGCCAGAAAGCTGGAATAAAAACGGTGATGATAACAGGCGACCATAAGCTTACAGCCATAGCAGTGGCAAAAGATGTTGGGATCTTCAAAGAGGGAGACATGGTTTTAACAGGCGCCGAAATGGACAAGCTAAGTGATAAAGAATTTGAGGAAATTGTTGAAAAAGTGACGGTTTATGCAAGAGTTTCGCCGGAGCATAAACTGAAAATTGTTAATGCTTTAAAGAAGAAAGGCCACATTGTAGCTATGACTGGCGACGGCGTTAATGATGCACCAGCTGTGAAGGCAGCCGACATTGGCGTTGCCATGGGCATAAGTGGAACAGACGTCACAAGAGAAGCCTCAGACCTCGTTTTAACCGATGATAACTTCGCAACAATAGTTAAGGCTGTTGCGCAAGGCAGAGTAATATATGATAACATACGGAAATATGCGCGGTTCTTGTTGGCTTGCAACTTCGATGAACTGCTAGTTATAGGAACCTTCGCAATCCTAGGGGGAATATTTGGAGCTGAACTGTTTCCGCTTCCGCTTTTGCCGGCAATGATACTTTGGATAAACCTAGTGACAGACGGCGCACCAGCAGTGGCCCTCGCAACCGATCCTCCGGATGAAGGTGTTATGGAGAGACCGCCACGCAAACCTGAAGAAGGAATAATGCATGGAATGGGAGCATTTATACTAACATCATTTATACTGCAAGCAACAGGCACCATCCTTGTATTCTGTTTAGAATATTATGTTTGGCCTTCTCACCCATGGAACTTCCCATGGGGAATAGACGAAGAGGCTAGAAAGCTAACGTATATTGAGGCTACCACAACAGCATTCGTGCAAGCAGCCATGTTCGAGCTCTTCGTTGTGTGGAACTGCCGCTCAGAAAAGCAAAGCGTTTGGAGAATGGGCAAAAAAGCCTTCCAAAACAAGTTCTTCGTCATAGCAGACATTGCCTCTATAGCTCTAACCCTTGGGATAACATATATACCGATAACGCAGCAACTGTTCCATCTAACAGGCTTAAGCTTGACAGACCTTGCGTATGTTATAGGTGTAGCCAGCTGGGGACTTTTCATATTTCCAGAAATTTTAATGGGTAAAAAAGTCTGGAAGTGGCATTAAACCGAGAAACCCGAAAACCAGTTCCTTTCAGCAAATTAAGCAGTTAGAGCTTGGACAACACGGTGAGCTCTTCGGTGCGGCTCCACCAATTTCTCCATGATTTTCTACAGCAAAAGAATAACGAAAAGAACTGAAGCGTTTCAAAAAGCTTTTATAGCTTTGAAAACAAGTGTCATGAAATTCACCACAAATCCAACGGAAGCATAATAATGGGTGAAAAATCAGCTAATCCGGCGCCGCTGGGGCTTTTAGGCTTTGGAATGACAACGGTTCTTCTAAACTTTGTTCATAACGCAAGACTAGGCTCTATCGACGCTATGATAATTGGAATGGGAATATTTTACGGCGGACTAGCCCAGATTATAGCGGGGATTCTTGAATATAAGAGGGGCAACACGTTTGCAACAACAGCCTTCACTTCTTACGGGCTTTTTTGGCTTTCATTTGTAACATTAAACTTGCTTGGAACAGCGAATGTTGCATGGCGTGTAAGCCAAGAATCCTTAGCTGCATACTTCTTTATGTGGGGAATCTTCACCCTCGCCATGTTCTTTGGAACATTAAAAACAAATAGAACGTTACAATTTGTCTTTATGAGCCTAGCAATACTGTTCTTTTTGCTTACAGCAAAATCAGCAGTTCTAGCCTATACAACACTAACATCAGCAGATTTGGAACTTTTCACCATCATGATAGGAGTTGAAGGAGTAATCTGCGGACTAGGCGCTGTCTATCTCGCATTAGCCGAAGTGGTGAACGAAGTTCACGGGAGAACGGTTTTGCCGACATAAAACTCCCTTTCGGCCATTTATAACCCAAAAAGTATATAAATGGAAACTAGAATTCGCTCAATTCTAAAATGGTGAGATAATATGGCTCAAAGCGTAGAGGCTTATAAAGAGTTCTTTGAAGGTGATATAATTCCGCCAAGCTGGAAAGACAAGGTCTGGGACAAAAGCGATTTCAAACAGTTCCACAATAGTACGGTGGCGAGCAAGGAAGCCGTGGAAAAATGGTGGGAAAAATGGGCTAACGAGCTTTTCTGGTTCAAGAAATGGAGCAAAGTGTTAGATGATAGTAATCCTCCATTTTATAGATGGTTTGTAGGCGGAGAAACCAACTTGGCTTACTTGGCCGCAGACTGGCAGCTTGAAAAAGGCAGAAAAAACAAGCTGGCTTTGATATGGGAAGGGGAGTCATGGGATGAAACATTAAAGCAGCCTAAGGAAGTTAAAAAGTTCACCTATTACGATTTATTTAGAGAGTCAAATGTCATCAGCTACGCTTTAAAGGAAAAGTTGAAAGTTAAGAAAGGAGAAATTTTAACATTTTATTTGCCCATGATTCCGGAACTGCCCTTTTACATGCTTGCCGTTCAGAGGTTAGGCGCGGAGCACAGCGTGGTTTTCAGCGGTTTCAGTGCCGAAGCCTTAGCGAGCAGAGTCTTGGACAGTGGTTCAAGGATAATAGTCACCGCTGATGGCTTTTACAGAAGAGGTAAAGTGGTAAGCATAAAACCCATTGTCGACGAAGCCGTAAAAATATGTGAGAAAGAGGGGCTTAAGATAGAAAAGGTTGTGGTTGTTAAAAGGGCTGGAACCGAGATTCCGTGGAACCCAGAGAAAGATGTGTGGCATCACGAGTTAATTGCCGACGTACCATCAAATGTGTATGTTCCAGTTGAAAGGAAAAGAGAGGAAGACGCCTCCTTCATTCTTTACACTTCTGGCACAACGGGAACCCCCAAGGCGGTTCAGCATTCTGTAGGCGGCTATGCTGTTGGCTTATACGCCACAATGAAAATGCTATTCGATGCTCGCGACGACGACATAATGTGGTGCACAGCGGATGTAGGCTGGATAACAGGGCACTCTTACGTTGTGTACGGCCCCCTTATAGCAGGCGTAACGACAGTGCTTTACGAAGGATCTCCGGATTATCCTGAACCTGACAGGTGGTGGAGCATAATAGAAAGATATGGAGTAACATTGTTTTACACTGCGCCCACTGCCATAAGAATGTTGATGAGGTTCCCGGAAGAATACGTCAAAAAGC
>Ga0272449_1004960_pt1 | contig 10580 bp, 6 predicted proteins | sample YNPCB0241_FD_198679 | JGI IMG/M metagenome (GOLD analysis project Ga0272449, IMG submission 198679) | Hot spring sediment microbial communities from Yellowstone National Park, WY, United States - YNP-CB-024-1 | ecosystem: Environmental > Aquatic > Thermal springs > Hot (42-90C) > Sediment...
CTTTCATTATGTATAATAGCAAAAGACGAAGAAATGTTTATTGAAGAATGTATCAAAAGTGTCTATGATTTGATTGATGAAATAGTTTTAGTTGATACAGGTTCACAAGATAGGACGGTAGAGATTGCTTTAAAGTATGGAGCAAAAGTTTATAGTATTGAGTGGGAGAATGATTTTAGTAAGGCTAAAAATTATGCAATTGAAAACTCAACAGGAGATTGGATTATATTTCTTGATGCTGATGAAAGACTTCATCCAGACGATAAAGAAAAATTGGTAAATGCAATAACATCATGTTCGGAAGAAACAGAAGCAGTATTAACAAAGATATTAAATTTTGTAGATTTTTTTCAATCACAAATAGGCGAGGTGCATTACAATTATAGGATTTTTAGGAACAAAAATGAGTTAAGATTTATATATCCTATTCATGAGAATTTATGGAATATAAAAGAGGAAAGGTCGCCATATGCTTTTATTAGTGATATTAGGATTCTTCACTTTGGATATATAGATGCAATATACAACAAAAAAAAGAAGAATGAACGTAATTTATCAATACTAAAAGAATATCTCAAAAAAGATCCAAATAATTTTTTTCATAATTTGAATATTGCGGTTGAATATTATAATTTAGGCAGATTTGAAGAAGCTCTAGAGTATTTATTGGCAGTAAAAGGTAATTTTTCTGTTGAAAGTGTATTAGCAACAAGATATTTAAGGTATTTGATATTTACATATATACAACTTGGAAAGTTTACAGAAGCTTATAAAATTATTTTTGATTCTAAAAGATTATTTTTAGAAATGGGAAATTTAGACTTTCTATATTTTGAGGTAGTGTGGTATTATAGTCAAAGTTTAATACAATTTTGTATAAAAAAGCTACAAGAACTTGTCGAAAAATTTTCGAATCTTGATAACCAAAATATTGTTTTCAATTTAAGTAATATTGGATTGAGTGTCATTGATTACAAACTTTTTTTAGCACACTGTTACGAAAAACTTGGTAATTATCAAGAATGTGTAAGAATATACAAGGAGATTTTGAGTGAAGAAAATGTTTCTTATAGACTGTATGTAAATGCATTGGTTTTTTTAATTAAAGTAATGAACATAAAAGAGTTGGAAGAGTTATTTTTAATTAAAAGAATGCATGATTTAGAAAAAGTTTTGTGTTTGAATACTTATTTTGATTTGAGAGAAGACAATACGATTTCATTTCTTATAGAACATATTGGTGATGATGCTTTAAGGAATTATTTTAAAAATGTTTTGTTTCTTAGAAATGGAGCCTTTAATTTAGTGGAAATAATTACTTCGAAAGAATTTGCATGGAAAGATGAATTGGATTTAATTTATTATATAGCAGATCTAAAACTAAACAAAAGTTTTAAGCAAAATTCTTTAAAACAAAGCAGACTGGTTAAAATTTTAAATAGTTTTATTTACGGTAACTACGAAGAGAAGTATAATATTAGTGATATAAAATATACTCTACAGTTGTTAAAGCGATTTAAACAATATGATCTAATAGAGAAGGTCTGTAAAAATATGCTAAATTTTAATGACAGCAAAATGAAACTAAATGTAGGAATTTATTTATATGAAAACAATCTAAAAGAATTTGCTCTTCCACTTTTGGTTAATGCAGCATTAGAAGGCGAGATGAATTATAAAGCACTTTATTATCTAGCGAAGAAATTTTTTGAAGATGGAGAGTTATATGACGCATTAAATGTAGCGGAATCTTCTTTTGAGTTGAATAATTCCTTCATTCCTGTTTACAAGCTTCTTTATAAAATATATAATATTTTGGGATACCACGCTAAAATTGATAAACTTATAGAAATATTTTCTTCCAATTTCCTTGGTTTAGACTTTAGTTTGTGTATTCAATGAAAGGAAAAACTATTTAACGAAATATTTAACAGAATATTCAATTTTGAAAAAGTTATTTATTTAAAGCAAATTTTTAGATGATGATTTTAAAAGTTTGTGTGGTGAGAATTAAAATGATAAAAGTAATTACCTATGGAACGTTCGATTTATTTCATTATGGGCATTTATTGTTTCTCAAGCGTGCCAAATCATTAGGAGATTATTTAATCGTTGGGTTATCAACTGATGAGTTTAATGAAGTAAAGGGTAAAAAGTCTTATTTTAAATTTGAACAAAGAAAAGAATTTTTGCAAGCAATAAAATATGTGGATTTAATTATTCCAGAAAACTCATGGGAGCAAAAAGTTGACGATATTATCAAATATAAAATCGATATATTTGTTATTGGCGAAGACTGGATGGGAAAATTTGACTATTTATCTGAATATTGCAAAGTAGTATATTTGCCACGCACACCTATTATTTCATCAACAGTTTTAAAAAATTTAATCGATAATTGTTAGTATTAAATAGCCGTTTGCAAAAAGTATGATGTATATAGGCATAAGATGGTAGAGCAACAATTAAGTACAAATGAAAAGTGGGAAGAAGAGAGAAAAGTTAATACAATTAATACCAACAACCACAACAATAGCTAAACTGAATTAATAGGAATTATTAACAGTGCTTAAAAAGACAATACCACTCCATACCCTCTAAATAAGCTTCTTTTAGAGGGCTTGAAACAAATAACTATAATATTGAGTGAAGGAACACGAGAGTGAATCAAGGATAAAATTTAAAGTTTTAAGCGATAAGTTTTTTGAGTTTATTAAGCTTATTAATAGTAAGCTTAGAACAATGAAGTTGAATATTATGAGAGAGAATAAACAGCAAGAAGAAAGGTACAGCAGACAAAAGGAAATCAGAAGACAGTGAAATATGGTCGTGGATTGGTAGAATATCAGGGCCCATTTAGGACTTAAGGTGAGCGATAGTTTGTTCAATGACAACACGTTTTTTGTAGAGGTTTAAGAATTCTTGAGAGTTTCTATCGATGCCATGGAAAGAGTGAAGACTATCGGGGTATGTATAAAACATTCTGCCTGATTTAGAAGAAGTACAAGGTTGAGGGCATGAGCAGACACGTTTGCCGTCTTTGTAGGAAGACATAGGGCAGCCCCATTTAAAACGCAGGGAGTGATTTTTATCCTGGCATTTACCTTCTGGTTTAAATGGCAGATTGGATTTTTGACATATAGGGATACTATCTTCAGAGATAATGATATTGGGGTCAGAGGTAGTAGAGTTTTTGTTAGCTCTTTTGTTTAAAGAGATAACGATTTTAGAGAAATTAAAAGAGTATTTTAAGGTGGAATAAAGGTTAGCAGAATCCAAGGCGCTATCAGCGATGAAAATATAGAAGTTATTAGGGATGTATGAAAAAAGTTTTTCAAGGCAAGGTAGCAGAGCTTTTGAATCGGAGACAGCTTTGTCTTCAATAGGGGCAGAGTTTGATGGATTTATATTGAACAGAGGCTGGATAGCTAAAGGAAGACCGAGAGCATTTGTGATGACAGCGAATTTGAGAGCATAACAAAAATGTCCGTTTATGAACATAAGGCGAATATTAGAGTTAGCGGCGGATGTTTTAGACAAAGAAGAATAGACAAGAGAGTACACCTGGTTAGTTTCGAGCTCAGGGTTAGCTTTTGAAGTTTTTCGAAGTAGAGATTGAAAAAATTTAGGGTTATTTTCACGGACTTTAGGCTCAAGGCCGGTAGTATCGAATATTAAGGTGGAAGCAGCTTCTGGGCAATGCTCAAAAGCTATATTATTAGCGTAGGCTGCGATGTTATTGAACAATTTTTCGATTTCGAGAGCGAAAAGTTTTCTAAATCTTGAGAAGGTAAAGATAGAGGGCACTTTTTCGAAGTTGCAGAAGATGCGGAGTTCGTATGATTTAAAGAGGGGGCGCGAAGCTGGGTGATGGTATTGAGTTTGAGAATTTTTTGGATGAAGAAAGCTTAAGAAGCATGGATTCTAAAGAGAAGTCTCTGTGTTTGCCGAAGTATTTGTAGTAGGCTTTGTAGCAGGAGTCAGGGATGAGTTGAGACAGGTCGATTAATTTTTCGAATAAGCCCAAAAGGCTCTCTGGCGAGTAAAGAGCCGAGGCCTTTATGTGGGAATAGAGGTCTAAGAAAGAGAGTTGTTTAGGTTTGTTGTTGAACATTTTTGGACCCTCCCCATAGTGGTGTATTTGTTTAATATACTCATATTTTACTACAGCTATAAGGAGGGTGACCAGACTTTTTTAGGTGCTTGAGGTGGTTGATAACGTTCATATTGAGCGTTTTTGCAAAAGGCTATAATTGTTAGTATAAAAAGTAAAGAGGTGTTTATGGTGTTAGAAAAAAAAGGTATTTTGTTTGTCTTTAGTGAAGAAATGACAAATAAATATTTTGTGGACATTATTGAAGAGATTAAAGTGCTCATACAGATGCTAATGAATAATAGGTTCAAAGTTTATTTATACGGAAAAGACAAGATTGGGAAAAATATTGCAGAAGGAATTTGTCGTTATTTTAACAGCAGTGAGATAGCTATAATTAGTGAAGAAAGCTTTTCAAAGAGAGAGATTGTAATTGCTGTCTGTTTTGATGAAGATGTAGTTGATTCACTAATAGTATATAACATTACTGTTTTTTTGCTTGATATAGATAATTCTCAAATTAACAAATATACATATAAAGATAAAGTAAAGGTTCTTGATTTTTCTAATTTTTCAAGCATCAAAATTATAGAAAATATAAAGGAATTTTTATCAAAGCCAATATCGGAGTATAATTTTGGAAAACATGTAGATATCAAAGAGTTTGAAAACTTAAAGAATGAAATAATAGCAAAAGTTGAGCAAAGAATTTTGGAAGGAAGATTAAACGAAGCAAAACAGATTGTTTCTGAATTGGAAGGAATTTTGCCTGCTTCAGAGATTCATAATTTAAAAGGTATAATAGCATTTTATGAGAAAAAATATGATGTAGCCGAAAGTGAATTTAAAAAGGGATTGCTATATGATAATTTGAATAGCGATATATATTATAATTTAGGCTGTGTTTATGAGAAAAAAGGTATTATAAGTGAAGCAGCTCTGTATTATGCTTTGGCCGAGAAATTTTCAGAAAATATTGAGATTAGTAATGGAGAAAAAAATAAATTTCATCAATATCCAGTAATTAGTAGATTGCAAGAAGATGTAAAAAAGATTAAGCCGAAAAACTACATAATACTTTCTTCATGTGGATGGGGTAGTATGTTACAAAGACCTCACCACATAGCAAAGGCATTAACAAAAATAGGTAATAATGTTTACTTTATTTCACCACCAATAAGTATTGAAGTTAAAGGAGAATTTCTTTACGGGAATATTTTGAAAAATATTTTATCCAAAAGTATATGTGTCGATGGAGTAAATATATATCAACCTGTAAATATATATAAAGGAGGTAAAGTTGTTTATAGCACTTATGTTGATCTGATTCAATTTTTACTGTCGCATATAGCTAAAGAGCATGAAGGCGAAATAGTAATTGTTGCTTATTTGCCGTTTCATGTTAATGTAGTTAAAAATTTAAAAGGTAATTTTAAAGTAGTTTATGAATGTGTAGATGATCATACTGATTTAGAAAATTCATTTTGGGTGAGTGAAGAGGATATCCAATTTGAACAGGAACTTTTAAATCTTGCTGATTATATTACTACTTCATCGACAGCACTATTTTTGCAGAGAGTTTCTATTGAAGGAAGGGAAAATGTATTTTTAGTAAAAAATGCAGTTAATGAAGTTGACTTTGGAATATCAAATTACTATGAACCAGAGGAGTTGAAAAATATTCCGCACCCCAGAATTGTTTATTGTGGTGCAATTTATGAAAGATTTGATACGGATTTATTCTATCAGATAGTTGAGTCAAATCCTGATAAATCATTTATAGTCGTTGGACCAGATTTAGGAAATAGATTAACACGAATACTGCCAAATTTGTATTTGTTAGGCGTTATAGAACATGAAAGATTAAAATATTATCTCAATGCAATGGATATAGGAATAATACCATTTAAAGAAGATGCTCAAATGGTTATAAGTTGTGATCCCATCAAATATTATGAATATGTAGCTAGTGGATTGCCTGTTATTGGTACTTTTGTTCCTGAATTACTTATTGACAAAATATACTCGTTTTGTGCAAAAACAGTTGAAGAATTTAATGCTTGCATTAGTAAAGCTTTAGAATTACCTATTGACAAAAAAATGATTAAAGAGTTTTTGTGGAAAAATTCGTGGATAGAAAGGGCTCTTACTATTCATAAGATCGTGGAAGACGGGATATCAAAAGAAGATTTAGCAGTTACCATGGAAGTACTTAAAGAAGAACTAGAGAATTTAATTGATAGATATAGACATCCAAATTTATTAGTGTTGTATGGGATGTTGAACAGAAATTCAAATCAGGGTTTATATTTAAAGTATTTGAAGGAAGCATTTGAGAGATCAAATTCACTTTTTATTAAGAAGCAATATTTGGTAGCCTTAGAGAGTAGTCAAGCAAACGAGATTGAAGTAAAGCAAGTTTTATTGTCTATATATAAGGACAGAGAAGTAGCATTTATAATCAATACACCTTTCCAATATTATTTATACGTTAACGTAATCAATGAACTAATCAAGAAGGGTATAAAGCCTACCGTAATTATATACGACATAATCAAAAACAACAATGAATGGAAAAAGATGTTTGAAATAAATGTGAATTTTATTAATAAAAAGTTAGCTGATAAAGTGAGAATTGAGTATTTTACTTCATTTTTGCACGACAAGAAAAAATATAGATGTTTAATAACAAATACATATTTTGGTGACAATATTTGGGGCAAAGCCGATTATCATATAAGGATGTTTTACGGTTTTGCAAAGGAGGTCTACACTTGTGGATGGTGGAATATCTATTACGATACAATATTATGTGCTGGCAAATATGATTATTCTAAATTGAATATATATAATACTTGCAAAGTAATTGGTTATCCTAAGTTTGATGATTGGTTTAAGAAAAGAAATATATTAGAAAAAGAAGCTAAAAAGGACTTCGATTTAGATTTGTCTAAGAAAGTTATATTATATGTACCAACATATGGTGCTTTATCTTCAATAGAGGAATGGGGAAAAACTCTTACACAATTGAAAAACAAGTACAATATAATTGTTAAGCTCCATCATCACACTGCTTATTTAGATTCAGAAAAGAGGCGAAGAGAATTTATTTTTAATAATTTTAATTATGTAGTTGATGATAGATATGATTTACTGAAAGTTCTTTCTATAACAGATTATATGCTTTTTGATAATAGTGGTGTATTTTTTGATGGTATATTAGCAGATGTAAACATGATTAAACTAGAATTTGATTTTAAAGAAGAAAGTGTGAGTTGGTTAACAAATAGAAATAGTATTGAACAAAAAATAAAAAAATTGATTGTTAGTGTAACTGATGAGAAATCATTGTTTGAAGTTCTTGAAAATAAAGATGTATTTGTAAGACAAAAAGAGATAAGAAAAAATTTATGTGATGAATTTTTTAGTTATAAAGATGGTAAATCTGCTGAAAGAGCAGCTAAAATAATTTGTAATCATATTGAAGGAAAGGTTAATAAAGAAGATAATTTTTACAGATTAAACTTATTAGATAAGATTAAAGATAAACGGTAAGGTATATCTAGAAGGTTTTAAAAATTCGAGAATCTCAATTACAATATCAAATGCGACACTTTTTTTAAAAGGAACTGGAAATTGGAATTTGAGTATGATAGCAACTGTGCATGATATTAGTTACAATATATTCCAACTTTCCTGGAGACTACAAATTTTGTATAAGTATAAAGACCTCCTCCTTGGTAAGAATCAGAATTGGCCTTTTGCAGAAACGCTCAATATGAGCGTTATCAAGCTTTATAAAGATTCAAAAAAGTCTGGTCTCCCTCCTTATAGTTGTTGTAAAATATAATTATATAAAACAAATTTAACACTATGAGGAGGGTTCCAACATGTTAAACAACAAACCTAAGCAACTTTCTTTCTTAGACCTATTCTCCCACCTAAAGGCTTCGGCTCTTCACAAGCCTGAAAGCCTTTTGGGCTTATTTAATAAGTTTATCGACTTATTCAACTACATACCTTCTTCTTTCTACAACGCTTACTACAAATACTTTGGTAAGCAGAGACAATTCTCCTTAGAATCTATGCTTCTGTGCTTCTTTGTCCAAAAATTACTCAAACTCAATACTCTTGACTTTTCTTCGGGCTGTTCTCCTTATACTGCCATGAACTTCGTTCTTTCTGTAACCTAAATGGCAATGTTCCATCTATTTCAACCTTCTCTCGCATCAAGATAATCTTCAACAACGAAATCCAAAAACTTTTTCAAAATATCTCTATCCATGCACACAATATTTCTATTAGACAGTCCCCTGAACTTGCTTCAATCTTAATCTTCGATACAACCGGTATTGTCCCAAAGGTCCGTGAAAATAACCCTAAATTCATTCAATCTCTCTTGAAAAATACCTCAAAAGCTAACCCGCAGCTCTCTTCTGACAAAATCTATTCTCTTGTCTATTCTTCTTTGTCTAAAACATCCGCCGCTAACTCTAATATTCGCCTTATGTTCATAAACGGACATTTTTGTTATGCTCTCAAATTCGCTGTCATTACCAATGCTCTCGGTATCCCTTTGGCTTTAGTTCCTCTGTTTGACTCTGATTCTACTTCTACTGACCCTCAAGAAGCAAAGGCTATCTCTGACTTCTTTTGCTTTATTTCCCTCGCTTGAAACTCTATTCTCTTATATTCCTCAAAATTTCTCCACTTTCATCGCTGACAGCGCCTAGGATTCACATAACATCTATTCAACTTTAAAAAATACCTTCAACTTCTCCAAAATCATTATCCCTCTAAATCCAAGAGCCTCTAAAAATACTATACCTACATCAAGCCCAAATATCGTTATTTCTGAAGATGGTGTCCCTATCTGCAAAAAGTTCAATCAACCTTTTAAACCTGAAGGCAAATATCAGGGCAAAAATCGTTCTGTCCGTCTTAAATGGACTTGCCCTATGTCTTCTTACAAAGATGGCAAACGTATTTGCTCTTGCCCTTAAGCATTGTTACTTTCTCTAAATCTGACGGCAATACTCTACACTTACCCTGACGATTTTCGCTCTTTCCCAGGTCTGAGCAGAAATTCTCAAGAGTTTTTAGACCTCTACAATAAACGTGTCGTTTGTTGAGCAGACTATTTATCACCTAAAATCCTATATGGGCTCCGATGTCATCTGTACTTATGACCATATTTCTATCTTCTCTGATTTTTTTTTACTTTCTGCAATTACTTACTCACTTTTGTTTATTCTTGCTCACAATATCAAACTCTAATGCTTTACATTAACTATCAAAAAGCTTAACAAACTCAAAAAACTTGTCGCTTAAAACTACAATTTTTCTTAAATTATTAATCTACCAAAAATTTGTGACTTTGTTTTTTACTTAACCTTCTAAAGCCAAGAAGCTAGAAGGCTTAGGATACTATTGTCTTTTTTGATATTGTTAATTTTTGTCATATGTTTGTTGCTGATTATTTTTGTTTGCATTGATAATATTTAGTTGTCATTTTGCTTTTCTTTTTGTATCTTGATTGTATTTCATGTTAGTATTGGCATCTCTTACCTTCAATCACCACCCATTTTGCAAACGGCTAAAGAATCAGAATATGAACAAAAATATCCAAGAAGACAAACGGTATAATGTCAAGGGGGTTTTTTAAAAAAATTTTTTAGATAATTAGGACGAGGTTGTTGAATAAAAGAAATAACCATATAGGGTAAACATAGTAACAAATGAAAAAAGCCCCTTGTGTTATAATTTAATTCAAGAGAAAACCGCAGCAAAACGCAAGGGGAAAAGATATACTCATGAATATTAAAGCACGAAATAAGAAATTTTTAAAGCTACTTTTTGTAGTGAAAAAGGTTGCTGAAGCTCTGACAAGGAGAATAAAGCACCATAGAAGAGGACGACCAAGGAAATTTAATTTGTTTCAAATAATAGCTTGTCTGGTTTACAAAGTTAAGAAGGGGATAAAGAGTTTCAGAGAATTAGAATATCGAATAAATCAAGACACAGAGTTTAAGCAAGTAGTAGGTATAGAAGAAAGTCCGGACTATTCATATTTTGCAAAGTTGTCAAGGAAGATAAAGAAGAATACATGCAAGATATAAGAGAGATACTAATAGCTGAAATAGAACCTGATATTGGTATAGCGATAGTAGATTCTACACCTTTGAGAAGTGCCAAAAATGATTCAGAAGCAAAAATTAGGTATACATATTACAATAGGATTTTTCAGGGGATACAAATTACATCTTTTGCGTACAGGTAAAGAAGAAGTAATACCACTTTTCTGGATTTTAACAGGGGCAAATGAACATGACTCAAGACAAGAAGAGCTTTTGGCAAGAAGCATGGGGCTTTGGCTGTGAGATTGTATTAGCAGATGCGGGATACGATTGTAGCAGATGGTTTAATATAGCAAATGAGCTTAAAGTTAAATTTGTTGCTGGGATAAACAAAAGAAACATGAAAGACA
>Ga0272449_1004961_pt1 | contig 10579 bp, 9 predicted proteins | sample YNPCB0241_FD_198679 | JGI IMG/M metagenome (GOLD analysis project Ga0272449, IMG submission 198679) | Hot spring sediment microbial communities from Yellowstone National Park, WY, United States - YNP-CB-024-1 | ecosystem: Environmental > Aquatic > Thermal springs > Hot (42-90C) > Sediment...
TATTCGGTCTCGATGCCGGGTGGGACGACGGTCACGCGAGGTGAGCACCCCATCTGCGCGCAATATGACGCAACCTCGTCTGCCCCATGCTTCGTCAGCGTGACAATCGTGTCGCGCTCGCCGATGTCAAGCGCAAACAGTTCTCCGAAATCAGGTCGCTTCCGCAGCGCGAAGTTGAGGTCGCTGCCGTGAAAAACAATGACGCGCGCCGTGTCGAGCCATGCCCGCCCCACGGCTATTGGAAGAGGAAAGAGGTGATGGACGATGCACCCGACGGGCGCGTAACCGAGGTGGCTCCGCGCGCCCGCGAGAGCCTCTTCGATCCGTTCAAGGTAACCATTCAGCTCGAAATCTGTGAGGCGAGAAAATTCCACGACCGTTTCGTATCCTTCGTACGTGTCGTACACGTAGACAGGGAGGAAACCGCGCAGATCAGGCCTGACATGAATTGTTTTCCCCGAAAGAGGCGTTTCTCTCTCAAAGAGATTCTCAAGAAGTCCGTTGTGGACCTCGTACGCACGCGCGATGAAATCGAACTCCTCGGGGCGCGATTCCTGCGAAAACAGCACGACATCGATGCCTTCGGCGTTCAGAGCGCGACAGAGATCACGCACGTAAATCGCGCTGCCCGTCCCGCGAAGAACGTAGCCGTAAACCATATAGACCGCTCGCTTCATCCGCTCTCCTTGCTACCTCTGAGTTTTCGCGCCCATACGGGCACTACCGCTTCTCGTGGCACGCTGCTCGAAGCCATCAGTATAGGGCTACCAGAATACACGGACTGCTTTAAGACACACTTTGTTCGCCGCGGCACGCGCACATTGAATTACGTGCCATACTCTGCGCGCCTGCTTGGCTTTTAGCGCGTCTCCAATTTCATCAAACATTCATTCGCTTTTACGTTCTTTTTCACGCTACCGCTCTAGATTGACACCCAACAACCTTTACGGAGGCTGGCACGCAAGAACCTTTTTGGAGGCAACACAATGGAACGAGAAACAGTGACCATACAAAACGACGCGTGCGAACGCAGGGCCCGCTTTCGCGTTCGAGCGCTGAACTCGATGTTCGTGTTCTTCTCAGGAACCATCCTCGCGCTCTCGAGCATCGCGCTTTACCTTGCTCCGTCCTGCGGCGTCGCCCGCAGTTATGGCTGGACCTTCTTGAACCTGACAAAGGACGACTGGACAAACCTTCATGTACTTGTCGGGTTCGCGATGTTCATCCCTCTCCTCTATCACGTGTACCTGAACTGCAAATCGATTCTCGCATACATCCGGCGCCGCATTGGCGATGCCCTCGAAAACCGCCTCGAAGCCGGCATTGCGTTCGTGGTCGCGATCGCGATCGTCGCTCTCATCATCTGGTTCCCCGAGCAATCATCGATCCTCGCCTCGTACGGGAAGGAGCTTGCCGTTCGCAATCTTGCAGCGCAGTGGCCGCAGGGCTGGTAGAAAGGTAAAGGAGGCGCCCCGCTCGCCGCAGGCGAGCGGGGCGCCTCCTTTTCTCCCCCCTTTCAGCTACAATAAACCCGAAAGGGGGCGAGTGTCATGGCGTACGTATCACACGACGTGCTCCTCGAACTTGCCGCTGCCACCCCGGATCCTGGGGTCTCGATCTATCTCTGCGCTGGTCCACGCTCATGCATCGATCGCGAGCCTCGCGTGCGTTTAAAGAACCTCGTCAAGGAGGCCTATGCTCGGCTTCTCGAGCGGGGCATGAGGGCAGCTGATGCGCGCAACCTGCTCGAGCCCGCCCGGGAGCTTGAACGAGACCCGGCATTCTGGCGTGAACCGCCCGCTGGCGTTGCTCTCTTTCTTTCCCGTGGGGGGAGACGTATCGTTAACCTTGCGCGCAGCGTTGCTGATTGCGTGTTCGTCGACGAATCGTATCTCATTACCCCGTTGTTATGCGAACTGAACAGTACGGTCCGGTTCTACCTCCTCACCCTCAGCCAGAACCGCGTCGGGTTGTACGTCGGAGACGACGAAGGATTAAGTCCAATTCATGTACAGAATCTTCCAAAGAACGCCGAAGAGGCGTTGCGCTACGATCAGTTCGAACGGCAATTGCAATTTCATTTCGGGGGCGGCAAACAGAGGCGCGGCAAATCGATCCCCGTCTACCACGGCATGGGCGCCGGGGAAGATGGCAAGAAGACACCGATAGAACGGTTTGTCCAGGTAATTGCTGGCATTATCGATGAACACTTAGTGCGCCTGCCTCGCCAGGAACCTCATCAGGAGTCTCGTCAGGTTTCTCGTAAGGAGACTCCTCGAGAGCCTCTGATACTTGCGGGAGTAGACTATCTCTGCTCCCTGTACCGCTCGACGTCTCGCTACGAGCACATCCCTGCTCGCACCATCTCTGGAAATCCGGAAATACGAAAGCCCGACGAGCTGCACCGCAACGCTTTAGAGATCGCGAGAGAGTGGTACGAGGAACAAACCGCGCCGGCGCGCGAGCGGTTCCTCGCTGATATCGCTACGGGTAGGGCTATTTTGAAAGAGGAAGAAATAGATGCTGCCTTTCGAGACGCCACTATCGAGGACATCGCAATTGCATCATCTTGCTGCCTCCTTGGAAACGAAGGCCAGGCTGCTTCGATATACGATCTTGTGCCAGTTAACGTGATTGCTATTCACGCACTTGAGCAGAAAATTCCGATACATATACTGCGAAGCGAGGACCTACCGCATGGGATCCTCGTCGCTGCGCGAAGGCGTGCGTATACACGCGAACACTCTGGCACCTAAATGCCTCCCTGAGGCTTTCCGTCGAGTCATCGATCTAATAATTGCGGTCTCTTCGGTTCTCGTGGGTTTCGGAAATCAATGCGCCTGACGCTTCCAGGTATCTTGACGTCTCTCAGGCCCGGTATCAGTGTGTAGTGAGTGCTGGCGGTAGAGGACTCCCAGGGTGTGGCGCGAAGTGAATACGGCATGACATGCGCCCCATCCGGGCTCCGCAAGGATCCCGGATGGGGGCGCTTTTCTACAACGCCTCTTCCCCTCTCTCCCCGGTTCGAATCCGGATCGTCTCCTCGACAGGGACGACGAAAATCCTGCCATCGCCCGGTTTGCCCGTTCGGGCGTTTTCAACAATGAGCGCGAGAATTCTCTCGAGGTCCGCGTCTCTGACAACTACTTCGACCATCGTCTTTGGAAGAAACGAGGCTTCGATTTCCTGCCCTCGATACACTTCTCGATACCCCCTCTGCCGGCCAAATCCCATGCAGTGTGCCACCGTCATCCCGCCGACGCCGGCGTCCACAAGTGCTTTCTTGACGCTTTCGAGCCGATCCTGCCTGATTATGCACTTGATGAGTTTCACTATCTTTCACCTCTCATTCCTGAATGTCCTGACATCGTATGCCTCTTCAAGCACGGCGCAACCGCGTGGCTCCCAACTGAATGTCCTGACGTCGTATGCCGCTCCGTGCCCGGCGCAACCGTGTGGCTTCCAACGACCATCGCAGCGCAGAAACCCCAGCTCGACCCTCGAACAGGCTTCCAGTTCCTCGCCGCGACACAAACGACACACGCGCTCCCTCACGAAGGCTCGCATCATGGGCGAGCTAATCAAAAGCATACGCCCGTTCTCCGTGCTCGCTGATATCGAGCCCCACATCTTCCGCTTCGGTGTCTACGCGAATCCCGACGAGCGCTCTCGTCACAAGTGTCAGAACAACCGTCATCACGATTGAAAACGCAATGACGGCCCCCGTGCTCACGAGCTGAGCGCCCATGAGATCGAAGGTGCCTTTCAACAGCCCGTTTGCTCCGGCTTCGTTCACCGCCTTCGTCGCGAATACGCCGGTTGCGAGCGAACCGACCACGCCCGCAACGCCGTGGCATCCGAACGCGTCGAGAGCGTCATCGTAGCCGAGACGGTTCTTGAGCCATACGATCGCTCCATAGCTCGCAAGCCCGCCGGCAAGCCCGATGACAAAGGCCGCCCAGGGCTCGACGAATCCGCAGGCAGGAGTAATGGCGACAAGACCCGCGAGCACGCCCGTCGCTGAACCGAGAAACGTGGGGCGACCCCGCAAGAGCTCGATACTAAGCCAGGTTGCCCCGCCCGCAATCGAACCGAAGAGCGTGTTCACGAGCGCCAGCAACGCCACGCTGTCGAGCGCGAGCGCGCTTCCTCCATTGAATCCAAACCAGCCAACCCACAACATCGCGAGCCCGACAAGCACCGCCGGCAGGTTTCCAGGTCGAATCGCGGTTGAACCGTAGTCGCGTCGCTTGCCGAGGATCAACGCAACGACGAGCGCGCTCATGCCCGAACTGATGTGAACAACAAGTCCTCCCGCAAAATCAAGCGCTCCGAGCTTCGACAGAAATCCGCCACCCCACACCCAGTGCGCGATCGGTGCGTATACCGCAACCAGCCATGCGGTGGTGAGAAACAGATGTGCCCGAAAACGCATGCGTTCCGCGTAAGCGCCCACGATGAGCCCGGCGGTAAGCACGGCAAACATCGTCTGAAACAGAAAGAAGATAGCCTGCGGCACACCTGTCCCGGTTGCTGGCTCTGAGAGGTTCGAAAACCCCTTCAGCATCATCGCTCCCGCGTCTCCGAGAAAAGCACCATCTCCGCTGAAGGCGAGGCTGTACCCAACGAGCGACCAGACTATTCCGCCGACAAGCATAATTCCCATGATCTGGGTCGCCACTGAAAGAACGTTTCTCGATCGCACAAGCCCGCCATAAAAGAGAGCAAGCCCCGGGATCATGAGAAATACAAGCACGGTCGAAACAAGAACGAAAAGGGTGTTGATCGTATTCATTTTCGTGCCTCCTTCCAGAGTAACTGTCAGTCAGCGTCGACAGAATCCTCGTCGTCGAGGCACGTGACAATGAAAAAAGCCCTGCGCGCCACTCGCGCAAGGCTTCTCTGCCACTGTAATGACTTCGTTGTCAAGCCAACTGTATCACGATGGGCTCGTCTTCGTCAAGACGCGCCGAGAGCTCTCGCCAGTTCGTCCTCGTTCTCTGTCGTCGTTAACGCGATGACCTCGTCTCCGGGCATGAGCACGGTATCCCCAACCGGAACGACAATCTCATCCCCGCGGGCGATCCCGACAAGAAGCGAGCCATGGGGAATGTCGAGGTCCCGCACCATTTTCCCGGCGATTGGCGAACCCTCCGCGACGGTAAGCTCCACGAGCGCAATCTTTCCCTTGCGCAACGTAAGAAGCGTTACGAGATGTCCCAGCTCGACCTCCTCTTTCAAGATCTCCGCAATGATGTGCGTGGCTGAAACAGCAACCTCGACGCCCCACTCCTTCGTATAGAGCCACTGGTTTGCGGGGTGGTTTACGCGCGCGATCACCCTCTTGACCCCGAAATAGTCCTTGAGAAGCTGGCAGATTACCAGATTGTCCTCGTCGTGCCCGGTGGTGACGACCGCGGCGTCAGCGGTTCGGATTCCCGCTTCCTCGAGTTGACGCGGGTCGCACGCATTTGCCCACCGCGCGTCGAAACCGTCCTCCTGTAGTCGTTCGACGACGTCCTTTTCCTTGTCAACGACAACGACCGACCTGCCTTCCTCGCTCGCGAGCTCGTGGGCGAGAAATGTCCCGGTTCGCCCTCCGCCAATGATGTAGATAACCATCGCACCTACCCCCTCATCATTTCCTCGAACCGCTCCACGTAATCCGATTTCACGGCGACAAAAAGGAAGTCCCCTGTTTCCAGCACCATGCCTGACGTCGCCAGAGACGCGCGGCCACGCCTGATGACGCTCACCACCTTGACTTCCTGTGGCACTTCGAGCTCGCCGACGGACCGCCCAACGAGCTTCGGGGGACACTCGACCTCATAGAGTCTGACTTCAGCCTGTCCGAGCGTCATGATCTCGCGCGATTGCGCATACGAAAGGTACGCGAGAATCTGGTTCGTCCCCCAGGTGACAGGAGCGATCGTCAAAATCCCCATCGACCAGTAGAGGCGCGCGCGCTCGGGGTCGTAAATTCGCGCGACCACGCGAGGCACGCGAAACACGTTCCGTGCGACAAGCGCGGAGACGATATTGTGGTTGTCCCCACGAGCAACGGCCACGAAGGCATCCGCGAGCTCGATGCCGCTCTTGAGCAACGTCTCTCGATCGAAGCCCAATCCCGTGATCTTTACTCCGGAGAATCCGGCTCCGAGTCTGCGAAAGGCGTCGGGATCGACGTCTATGACGGAGACCTCGTTCCCCTGCCGATCGAGTGCGTTTGCTACCTGTGAACCGAGGCGCCCGCATCCGAGAATGACAACGCGCATCTTACTCACCAGCCTTTGCTGTCGATTCCGCGCTCGCTGACATCATAGTCCGATTGTGCTCACGATGTCTGGCGAGTGCCTTTCTCGCTTCATCAGCAAGGAGAATGATGGGCGTCCAGAGAAAGAGGAACGCCCAGTCCACAACTCCGAGCGGTCTATGCCCGAACAGCCGCTGGAAGAAGGGCAGATACACGAACAGGCTTATGAGCGTCAGCTCTGAGAGGATTCCGATGAGGTACAGTCGATTGGTGAAAAACCCTTTCGTGAATATCGATTCTCTCGTTGCTCGACAGGCAAAACCATTCCCGATCTGAGTCGTCACCACGCCCGCAAGGCACATCGTTCTGGCCTTCTCGTACACCGCGCCCGCGCCGGCCAGTGCGGCTCCCGGCACCCATCCGGCCCGCCAGTACGCGAAGAAATACCCGCTCATACAGGCGATCGCCTCGATGATACCAAGAAAGCCGTATGCCCGGGCGAGAACCGGCCAGCTCAAGAGCCTGTCCGTGCGCCGTCGCGGAGGGCGCCTCATCACGTCACGCTCTGGCAGCTCGGCGCCGAGCGCAAGGGCGGGAACCATATCGGTGCCGAGGTCGACAGCAAGAATCTGCAGCACTGTGAGTGGCAACGGTATCGCTCCCCCCGAAAGCACAAAAACGAGGTACGGTACGATTTCAGGAATGTTCGAGGCAAATATGTAGGTAATGAAGCGCCGGATGTTGTCGAAAACCGCCCTTCCCTCCTCGATCGCGTTGACAATTGTGGCGAAGTTGTCGTCGAGCAGAATCATGTCGGCGGCTTCTTTCGCGACGTCAGTCCCCTTGAGCCCCATGGCGACCCCGATGTCGGCTTTCTTGAGCGCCGGGGCATCGTTGACGCCATCGCCCGTTACTGCCACGACCTCTCCTGATTCTTTCAGCACACTCACGATTCGAAGCTTGTCTTCAGGGGATACCCGGGCAAAGATCACGTCTGAGTGCGTGTGCGTCAATTCGCTCAGGATCTCCTCGTCGGTCATCCGGGCAAGGTCGGCGCCAGTGAAAATGCGCGCGCGCTCCCTGACCATGCCAACCTTTCTTCCGATAGCTTCGGCTGTCAGACCATGATCGCCCGTGATCATGATGATGCGAATACCCGCCTCGTGGCACTCTTCGACTGCCTTGAGAACCTCGGGCCGCGGCGGGTCGAGAAGCGCCGCAAGGCCGAGAAACACGAGGTCCTTTTCCACGTCTTCGATATCGAGCGCAAAGAGATCCGTATCGGGCGGAAGCTCCCGGCAGGCGAGCGCAAGAACCCGAAATGCCTCTTCAGCGAACGCCCGATTGCGAGCCTCGATTTCTTCGATGTCACGCGCGGAAAGATCACGAACGGCGCCGTTTTCCATACGGTAGCGACTCCGCTTCACAACCTCGTCCGGAGCGCCCTTCACCAACGCGACGAGGCGCTCGCCATCTGTCGCAATCACCGTCATGCGCTTCCGGCGCGAATCGAACGGCAGCTCGCGGAGCCGTCGCCAGCGCCGCGCTTCTTCGTCGCTGAAGCCTCCTTTTCGCGCAAGGACGAGAAGCGCGCCTTCCGTGGGGTCGCCGATGATCTTCCACCCCTCGTTTTCGCGAGGCTCGACGAGACGCGCGTTGTTGCAGAGAGCGGCGGCTTTGAGAAGATCCTGCACGTCCGGCGGAAGGCTGTCATAAGCGAGCTCTTTTCCCTCGCGCACGAGAGCGCCTCGCGGCTCGTAGCCTGTGCCTGTCACGTCGTACTCCGCAAAAGCCCAGACGCGCGTGGCGGTCATTTCGTTCTGCGTCAGCGTGCCGGTCTTGTCGGTGCAGATCACGGTACAGGACCCGAGCGTTTCGACCGAAGAGAGCTTCTTGACGAGGGCGTTGCGCGCAGCCATCCGCTGAACCGCCATCGCCAGCGAAAGAGTGACTGTTGGAAGCAAGCCCTCGGGGACGTTCGCGACGATGATCCCGATGGCGAAAATGAATCCTTCATACTGCTTGAGACCCGCGAAGGCGGTACCGAGAACAAAGAAGAGGACACCCATGCCGATTGCGAGAGCGGCGATAACCCGCGTCACGAACACCATTTCTTTCTGCAGCGGGCTCAGGTCTTCCTGCACCGATTGTGCGAGGCCGGCGATCTTGCCGAATTCCATCCGCATCCCCGTGGCAAACACGACTCCCTTGCCGCTTCCTGAAACAATGGTCGTTCCACCAAAGCAGATGTTTGGCATTTCCCGCCAGGCGAGGCCGTCGGCAGCGAACGGAGCGCTTGTTTTCCGCACCGGCCGCGACTCGCCGGTGAGGATCGAATTGTCAACCTGAAGATCGAAGCTTTCCACGAGGCGCATGTCAGCTGGAACGCGGTCGCCCTCCGCGAGCAGCACGACGTCGCCCGGCACAATCGAGCGCGCTTCGACTTCGACAACCTGGCCCGCGCGCAACACCTTGACAACGTACGGGAGAAGTTTTCTCAGGGCTTCAGCCGAGCGTTCAGCTTTGTATTCCTGCCAGAAGCTGAAGGTGCCATTGATACCTATGACGAAGAAGATTGCCCACGCGAGCTCGGGCATCCCCGCGACAAACGAGAGAATGAAGGCGACCCAGAGAAGGGCCGCGAAAAAGTGTGTGAACTGCGAAAGGAATTTCCGGTACAGAGGCTCGCCGCGAATGGTTGCGATTTCATTCTCGCCGTACGCAGCGAGGCGTACGACAGCTTCGTCCTGGCTGAGGCCATCGGGAGACGAAGCGAGAAGGTCATAGACTGCTTCTGGTGCGGCCGATGTAACGTCAGCTTGCGCTACTTCGAGGCCTGCTTCGCCTGGCTCGCTCACCCGCCACCATCACCCTGAGAAGGATTCTACTCTCATGGAACGGGATGGCAATTGCATTCTTCTTCGTAGATGAATCTGGCTGCCTTTCAGGCACGCGTTTCATGGGTTGGCTTCCCATGGAGTCCACTTCCGAAGCTTCGGGATGAATAGTGCGCATGCTACCTTTCTGTGGTTGGATTATAAAGAATTGCTTTCTCGCCTTCGCTACCTATCAACAAGTTTTATAGCACAATGACAAGTGTCACGGCGCATATCACTTGTGAAAAGATTGACATATTCTTCTTCGATGCTTCTCTCTGACGAATATACCTCTCTTGGCGGTAGGAATATTAAGGCGCTTTCCATGGCGGCGGCTTCTCGTCTTCTTTCTCGCCCCTGAGGATCCGGGATTTCGATAATTTATCACGATCACTGAGGCAATTCCTGTCACGTCTTTACTTGACAACCTGATTCTCGGTTCTTACCATGACGCAAATTTGTGAAGCATATCTTTTGCGCGAATATGAACAGAAAGGAGGTGAAGTATGGTGAAGGCAACCTCTGCGAGGGGACATTCAAGATCGCGAGGTGATATTGTGAAGAAGTTCATCGCTTTTGTGCTTGTCGGAATTCTTGCGGTCGCTGTGTGCGGAACAAGCAGCTTCGCCGCTCCGGCGCCGAGTCCGACTGTTAGCATTACGGCGCCCACGAATGGCGCAACAGTCTCAGGAACGCAGGTGCTGATTTCCGCCAACTGCACGAGCGGCGGGAGCAGCACCACTATCACCAAGGTAACATACAGAATCGACAACGGATCAGAAGTCACCATGTCAGGCCCATCGAACGCGACGAGCGGAACCTGGACCGCCTATTGGGATTCGACAAAGGTCGCGAATGGGAACCACACGATAACCGTCAAGGTTACAAACTCTGCCAATAAGACCGCGTCCCAGTCGATTACCGTCAATGTTCAGAACGGCGGCGGAGGGACGAACCCGCATGCCAATTTGAACTGGGCGGACTATCCGGGCAACTGCTACTCCTGCCATGCCGCCAAGTTCACAGAGGTTTACCAGTCGCTTCATTATCAGTGGCAGTCGACCGCACCGGACAACACCAACAAGACCGGAACGCTTCAGGGCAAGTTTACCAATGCTATGAACGCGTACTGCATCAACATTCTGGGTAACTGGGTAACATGCGGTAGGTGCCACGCTGGTCGTGGGGCGCAGCCGGTGTATACTCAGAACCCGACACAGACGCAGCTTCTTAACATCGACTGTCTCGTTTGTCATAACGAAGCGTACGCGCTCGCCCGCGTCCGCTTGAGCGATGGCTCGATGGGACCTCCGGCGGGAACAAATCAGGCCACCCTCGATAGCTACGTTCGCAACATCGCGAAGCCGACGCGTGGCAACTGCCTCAAGTGCCATGCGTATGCAGGTGGCGGAGACGCCGTCAAGCGCGGTGATATTGCGTGGGCTCTCTA
>Ga0272449_1004962_pt1 | contig 10579 bp, 11 predicted proteins | sample YNPCB0241_FD_198679 | JGI IMG/M metagenome (GOLD analysis project Ga0272449, IMG submission 198679) | Hot spring sediment microbial communities from Yellowstone National Park, WY, United States - YNP-CB-024-1 | ecosystem: Environmental > Aquatic > Thermal springs > Hot (42-90C) > Sediment...
TAAAACGATATATTGAGAGAAAAGGAGAATATAAAAGTACCGTCAATCCAGAAAGAACAATTATTAATTTTGAAATTAATTTAGAAAGTTTAAAAGAAATTAATGAAAAATTAAAAGAATTTTATAAAACAAGATAATAATTTTTGAAAAACAAACTTTGTTTATCATCCTTAATCACTTTTTATAAGGCAAAGGAAATTTTTTTATTTAAATTTATTAAAATATTTCAAAACTCACAATTTTTTCTTTATTTTTTCAACATCTCAAAATTAGATTTAATAACTTGATATTAAGGAAATTTTTTTATATAATTTTAAAAATGGAAAAAATTTTAGTAGATATAGGCTCATCAACGGTCAAAGTTTATAAATATTCCAAAGAAAAATTAAATTTAATATTGCAAAGAAGTTTATATTTTAAAGAAGATTTTGATCCTGAAGGCGGAATTTCTCAAGAAAACAAAAAAGAACTTTTCGAACTTTTAGAAGCAATAAAAGAAGAGAACAAAAATACGCCTATAAGACTTTATGCTACGGGAATTTTTAGAAAATTAGCACCAGAAACTAAAATTAATTTTATTGACGAAGTCTTTTTAAGAACTGGTTTTTATTTCAATATTATTGATCAAGATTTAGAGAACTTTTATTTAGAAATGGCTCTTGTTGGAAAATGCAATTTAAATGAACCTTTACTTTTAATTAATATTGGCGGAGGCTCGACAGAACTTGTAGTAATGTATGGCAAAGAAGCAATCGAAAGAGTAAATTTAGATTTTGGAGTTGGTAAAATTCTTACTGATTTCCCTCAAATTAATGATGAATTTTCAAAAGTAAAATTAGAAGAAATTGTAAATTATGTAAAAAATTTACTGCCTCCAATTCAAAATAAGCCAAAGATTGCTTTTTATACAGGAGGAGAACTAACTTATATGGAGCTTGCTAATTATCCATTAAAGAAAAATAATTTGTTTGAAGACGAAGACCACCCATTTTTAATCGAATTAGAAGATTTTAAAAATAAAAATAAAGAAATTTTTGAAAAGATAACCTTAAAAGAATTAGAAAACTTAATGCCTGAAAATCCTAAATGGATGCATGGAGCAAGACCTTGTTCCGCTATAGCCCAAGCAATTTGTGAAAAATACTATATTGAAAAAATTATTCCTTCTGATTCAAATATTATCAATGGGATTGTAAGGCAAGAATTCAATTAAATCTAACATTTTAAAAATTGATAAATTTTATGCTATAATTACTTAAAACTTAAAAATGGAATTTAAGCCGGAAAGTAAAAAACCAAGAAAGAAGATAGAATTTGTAGAGTATTGGGAAACACAGAAATTACCAAGTTTTCAAAAACCTCCGGTGAATTTTTAGTCTGGTTAAAAGATACAACCAAAAAGACTACAACTTTGTACCTTTGGTTATTCTGTAGAAGTTAATTTAGAATTTTCTGAAAGTCCATTAATAAAACTTGGTGTTAGTAAAAGAAGAGTTATCGTTAGAGATCTTCAAAATAAATGAAAATAGTAAAATTTAATAATTTAAACAAGAAAGAAAAAGAAATTTTTTATTATCTCGATAAAATAATAGATAACTCATATAATCCTTATTCTAAATTTTATGTAGCCTCTGCTGTTCTTACTACTAATAATAAGATTTTTTACGGGGTTAATATAGAAACTTGTGCTTATACTTCTATTTGTGCTGAAAGGATAGCAATCGGAAACGCAGTTACAAGTGGATATTATAAATTTAACAAAATTTTTATTTTAGCAAAAAGTGATTATTTTAAAGTAAAAATACTTAGCGGTCCTTGTGGTATATGTAGACAAATAATTTATGAATTTTCAGAACTTATAAAAAGAGACATCCAAATATTAATAGCTGACAGTGAACTAAAAAGAGTTTTAAAAACTTCAATAAGAAAATTACACCCATACTCTTTTGGGCCTCGACTTTGTAAAGGTGATTATAAGAAATATTTAAGAAATCAAAAATAATTTTAAATTCTTTCTACAATCTTCAGGCACTTTCTATAGGAAGAAGTAAATTTTTAGTTCAAATTTTTTAAATTGTAAATAATTTCTCAAAACATTTCCAAATCTAAGTTTTCCCTAAATTTTTTTAATATCTCAAAATTAAATTTAATATCTTGGTTTTGCTCATTCTTTAGGGAAAAGAATAATTTTTACCGAAAAACCGGAAGAATTTATTTTAAACAACTTACCTTTTGAAGTTGGTTTACTAATTTGAATTTTATTTACAACTCTCTATATCACCAAATCTTACTTCGCTCTTTTCTCTTTCTAAGATAAATGTTATAATTAACTTATGATCACCAAAGAACAAATTTTACATTTGGCTGAACTAGCAAGACTCAAGCTTAGAGATGATGAGATTGAGAAATTGACTCAAGATTTAAATAAAATTTTAAGTTATGTTGAAAAAATTCAAGAGTTGAATTTAAAAGATATTGAACCATTGACAAATATTCTTGAAAGATTGGCTTTAAGAGAAGATGAAATTTTAAGTGAAGAAGAAAGAAAAATAATCGAAGAGATAAGGGAAAAAATAATTAAAAATTTTCCTCAAAAAGAAGGAAGTTATCTTAAAGTTCCAAAAATTTTGGAAAAATAATGCTCATTAAAAAACCGCCAATAGTTGTTGTTTTAGGCCATATTGATCATGGCAAAACAACTTTACTTGATTATATTAGAAAGACAAATGTTGCTTTGAAAGAAGCAGGAGGCATCACTCAAAAAATCGGTGCCTATGAAATTGAATTTGATAAAGAAAAAATAACTTTTATTGACACTCCCGGCCATTCTGCTTTTAATAATTTAAGACAAAGAGGAGTGAAAGTTGCTGATATTGGTATTTTAGTTGTGGCTGCTGATGATGGAGTCAAAGAACAAACAAAAGAAAGTTTAGAATATTTAAAATCAGCCAATCTTCCTTTTATTGTTGCTTTAAATAAGATTGACAAAAAAGAAGCTGATCCACAAAAAGTTATCTCTCAATTAGTTGAATTAGATGTTATTCCTGAAAAATGGGGAGGTCAAGTTCCTTTAGTGGAGATTTCAGCAAAAACAGGGCAGGGAGTTGATGAACTTTTAGAAACAATAATTTTATTAAGAGATATTTATGATTTGAAAGTTGAAATTGAAAAACCTGGTTCTGGTTTTATTTTAGAATCAATCAAAGATCCAAAAAGAGGAATTTTAGCCTCAGCCATTTTAACTGAAGGAAAAATAAATTATGGAGATATTTTAATTACACCAACAACTTTTGCAAAGATAAAAATTTTTGAAGATGATTTAGGTCAAAAAATTGAATCTGCTTTTCCTTCAAAACCATTTTTGGTTGGCAATTTTGAAACTTTGCCATTCGTTGGCGAAGAATTTCAAATTGGCACTGAAGAAAAAATAAAAGAAATTCAAAAAGAATTAAAAGAAAAAGAAACTGAAATTTTAAAAAGAGTTGTCATTTCTGCTTTACCCGAAAAAGAAACTTATGATTATCTTTTAATTATAAAAGCTGATCATATTGGCAGTTTAGAAGCTTTAGAAAGTATTTTTTCAAAATTAGCCAAAGAAAATAATCTGAATTTAAAAATAATCAAAGCTGATTTAGGACCTATAAGTTTTGAAGATGTAAAGTTAGCTAAAGATTTTGACGCTTTTTTAATTAGTTTTAATCTTAAAAATCAAAGAAATATTCTAGAGGAAATTAAAAATTTCAATATAAAATTTATGGAAGCAAATATTATTTATGAAATTGAAGAAAAATTCTTAAAATATCTTGAAGGTGGAAAAGAAGAAATTATTAAAGGAGAATTAGAAGTTTTAGCTACATTTTCTAAAACAAGAGAAAAAAAGACAATTGGAGGAAGAGTTATTAAAGGAAAAATTAGACTTGGTCAAAGAGTTATAATTATAAGAGGAGAGGAAATTGTTGGTCAGGGCAAAATTATTAGTTTAGAAAAAAATAAAGTTCCTACTGAAGAAGTTAGCGAAGGAGAACTTTGCGGTTTAATTATTGAAACAACAAAAGATATACAAGAAAACGACATTGTTAGAGTTTAGAATTAACGAATTAGATTACCCGAATAGTTCTTACTCCTTACTTACTGGCAGGCAGGGTATACCTTCGTAATTTAAAATTGTGAATAATTTTTAAGATATTCTCAAAACCCACGATTTTTCTTATTTTTTAAATTAAATTTAATATCTTGACATTAAGGAAATTTTTTTTTGTATAATTTTAGTGGAAGTCTAAACTAAAAAGAAAGGAGGTGAGGAAAGTGGGTCACCTTAGCGAGCACGGCAAAGAGGGAACCTGGATGGAAGGACGCGCTAGTGAGCCGCACCGCCATTCAGATGGCACCTATGGTCGCGATATCTATGTGGCCAGGGTTGAGTATCGTCATGGCCAAAAGGTCAGCGAGAAAGCTGACTACAAAAACTGGGGCAAGGTCCACGAGACAAGTGGCGGCAAGTGATCATCCTGGTTCCCAGGGGCATGCGAGGTCGTTAGCATGCCCCTTTCTTTTTATTACGAAACTCAAATTAATGTGTTATATAATATATTAAAACTTGAGCCAAAATATATATTATTCATTTTTACTTATATGGATAGTAAAAAAGAAAAAATTCAGTTTAAAGGTGCTAATTGGGAGGCATATACTCATTTTGAATTTTCTTGGGCCGACATTCTTCTTGAACAGAATGTTTTGAGCCGCGAAGCACTAATTTATTTAGCAAAAAAATTTAACCTCAGCTTTCTTAAAAAAAATTGGGAGCAAACATTATCCTTGAAAGACATAGGTATTCCTCTTTTATGCGATGTTCCCAAAGAAAAACTTTTGCCTGCTCTTCAAGAGGTTTTAGATAAGTTCCACCCTGATTTATTATCCTTTAAAGAAGCACAAAAAATATATGAAGATCTATCAAGGTTGGACATTAAAATCTTAGCAGAATTTTGTAAATCCATTTCCTTAAATAAAGACTTAGTAAGAATAATAGACGAAAATCTTGAGGGAAATATTTTTGATTTTAGAAAAGAAGATATACTGTTTTTTATTTTAGAAAGTTTATATAAAATTCCTAAAGAAATTGCAAAAGAAAAGGTTAATAATTTATTAAATACGTTGTAAAGATACATGTACTTCGTCCAAGGTAAGTACTGTTATCTAGAAGAACTTACTACTGAAAATGATAAAGAATTATTTGAATTAATGAAGAACAATAAAGAAGAATATAGATTATTGGTTAGCGACGAACCAGTTCCTGAAACTTATGAAGAATTTCAAAATAGACTAAATATTTGGTTTACTCATGGAAGAAATTATCAATTTTTAGTTAAAAAGAAAGATAAAACAGTAGGAACAATTTTCTTTTATGGCTTAGATTCTGAGAATAAATCAGTAAAACTTTCTGCTTATTTCATACCAGAAGTTAGAAAAACGCCTTTAATTGGAGAAGCCCTAGGTTTAATTTTAAATTTTGCTTTAGAAATTTTAAAAGTAGAAAAAGTAGAATTTTCAGTCTATAAAGAAAATAAAGAGATGTTAAGAATTTTAGAGAAGGGGAAAATAAAGAGATACATTAAGGAAAGAGGTGAATCTAAAAGTACGGTCAATCCAGAAAGAACAATTATTAATTTTGAAATTAATCTAGAAAGCCTAAAAGAAATTGATGAAAGACTAAAAGAATTTTATAAACCAAGATAATATAAATTTTATTTATTAAATAAAAAAACAAAGAATTTCTAAAATGCCAATATTTCCACCCGAAGATAAGACAAAATACAATAAAGTAAGAGAATTTTTGAATTCTTATAATTTTTATTCTGATTTAGAAAATGGAACTTTAACCGAAGACAAAATAAAATCCATCCTTGATGAAGCTATAAAACAATATTTAGATAAAAAGATTGATCTAGATTTTTTAACTCTCTTAGCAGTAGAAATATTTGATCATAATCTTTCAGGAAATGTTAAAGATCCAAAATTATCACAAGTATTATGTGGTCCTTCTGATATATATTTTGATTTAGAACCAAAAGAAGCTATTGATGAAATTTTAGAGATATGGTTTAAAGATGATTGATTATTTTAATTTCTTTTAAAATCTCTTCCCAAGATTTGCTTAATCCCATATTCATTAATTTAAAAAATTTTCTTTTTTAAAAATTCTAAAATCCCAACGAGTTTTAATGTTCATTAAATAAATTATAACCATTTCTTTAAGTTATAATTAAATAGGGTGGGTATTTAAGTTAGCGGTAATGAACAGAGAAGAAGCAAAAGAAAGAATTGAAAAATTAAAAGAGATTATTAATGAAGCTCGTTATGCTTATCATGTTTTGAATAAAGATCTTTACCCTCCAGAAGTTTTAGATTCTTTAAAAAAAGAACTTTTTGATTTAGAACAAAAGTTTCCAGAATTTATTACTCCAGACTCTCCTACTCAAAGAATTGGTGGCGAGCCTTTAAAAGAATTCCCTAAAGTAAGACATAAAGTGCCGATGCTTTCTTTTAATGATGCTTTTTCAGAAGAAGATTTAAAAAACTGGGAAGAAAGAAATTTGAAAATGATTTATCCGCGTGAATCCGCGTTAGATCCGCGTAAATCCGTGGTGGAATATTTTTGCGAACTTAAAATTGATGGCTTAGCTATTAAATTAGTTTATAAAAATGGTATTTTAGAAACTGGAGCAACAAGAGGTGATGGTTATTTAGGAGAAGATGTCACTCAAAATGTCAAAACAATTGAAGCTATTCCTCTTTCGCTTTTGCCAATTCCTAAAATCATTGAAAACTTAAAAAATGAAGGCTTAAATGAGACAATAAAATATTTTGAAAAAGGTTATCCTGAAGAAATTGAAGTTCGTGGCGAAGTTTTTATGCATCTTAAAGATTTTGAAGCCTTAAATAAAGAGAGAGAAAAAAAAGGTGAGCCACTTTTTGCTAATCCAAGAAATGCTGCTGCTGGATCTTTACGTCAGCTTGATCCAAAAATCACCGCGCAAAGAAAATTAGATTCTTTTGCTTATGCTTTAATTACTAATTTAGGGCAAAAAACTCACGAAGAAGAACATAAAATTTTAAAATGTTTAGGCTTTAAAACTAATCCTAATACTAAACTTTGTAAAAATTTAAAAGAAGTTGTTGAATTTAGAAATTATTGGGAGAAAAATAGAGAAAAATTGACTTATGAAATTGATGGTATTGTGGTGACGATTAATCAAAACAATATTTTTAAGGAATTGGGAATTGTTGGTAAAGCACCAAGAGGAGCCATAGCTTTTAAATTTTCACCTAAAGAAGGAACAACAATTATTGAAGATGTTATTTTTCAAACAGGAAGAACAGGGATTGTGACGCCAGTGGCAGTTTTAAGACCAGTTGAAGTTGGTGGTGTGACAGTTTCTCGGGCCTCGCTTCATAATGAAGATGAAATTAAAAGATTGGGAGTAAAAATTGGTGATACTGTTGTGGTTGTTCGTGCTGGAGATGTTATTCCTCAAGTTGATAGAGTTATTAAAGAATTAAGAACAGGAAAAGAAAAAAATATCGTTTTTCCAGAAAAATGCCAGAATTGTGAGACAAAGCTTATTAAAGATGGAGCTTATTGGCGCTGTCCTAATAAAAAATGCTATGCTTTACAAAAAGAAAAAATTATTCATTTTGTCTCCAAATCTGCTTTTGATATTTTAGGTTTAGGTGAAAAAATTATCGAAAAATTGCTTGACAATAATTTAATTCAAGACCCAGCTGATTTATTTAAATTAAAAGTTGGAGATTTGAGAAAACTTCCTGGCTTTGATGTTTTATCAGAAAAAAATATTTTAGAAAGCATTAATTCAAGAAAGAAAATTACTTTGCCAAGATTTATTTATGCTTTGGGAATTCTACACATTGGCGAGGAAAATGCTAAACTTTTAGCTCACTTTTTGAGCCAGAAAAAGAAAATAACTAAACCAAGTGATTTAATTGAAGCAACTCAAAATTTAAAAGCTATTCATTATTCATCTATCCCTGGTTTTGGTGAAAAAGTAAGTCAATCAGTGGCTGAATGGTTCGCCAGTGAAGAAAATAAAAATTATCTTAAAAAATTAACTGAAGTTGGTATTGAAATTATTGAAGAAGAAAAGAAAGAAGGAAAATTAAAAGGTCAAGTTTTTGCTTTTACTGGAGAATTAGAAAAATATTCAAGAGAGGAAGCAAAAAGAATTGTTGAGGGTTTAGGAGCAGAAACAACTGATACTGTTTCAAAAAGATTGACTATTTTAGTTGTTGGCAAAAATCCTGGCTCAAAATTAGAAAAAGCAAAAAAATTAGGAATCAAAACAATGAGCGAGGAAGAATTTTACGAATTAATAAAATGAATTATTTTAAAGAAGTTTTATTTAAAAATAAATCGCCTAAACAAATAGTTCTTAAAAATACTTTTTGGCTTTCTTTAGGACAATTTTTTACTCGTTTATTTAAGTTTCTTTTAGTTATTTTTGCTGCAAGAATTTTAGGACCAGAAAGTTGGGGCTCTTTTCAATATGTTTTGTCTATTGCCTCTTTCTTTTTTATTTTTAGCGATTGGGGTGTTGGCAATTTACTTATTCGGGATTATCAACAAAAAGAAGATTTTAAAGAAAGAATCCGTACCGGAAGTTTGATTAGAGAAAGTTTGGCTTTTTTATCTTTAATTATTGCTTTGATTGCTTCTTTAATTTTTGAAAATACAAATTTTAGAAAAACATTCATTATTCTTGCCTTCTTTTTATTTTTTGGCAATTTACGAGATTATATTCTTAATTTTTTTCAAGCCCTTCAGAAAATGGAAAAACAATTTATTGTTACTTTTATTGAAAGTTTGCTGACCTTAATTTTTGGTATTATTTTTCTTTTAACTTTAAGAAATTTTGTCTCCTTTGCTTTTGCATATCTCTTTGGTATATTTTTTTCTTTTATTTTAGCTATGCTTTTAGCTAAAAATTTTTTGATTTACCTAAAGCCCAAAATAAACTATGAATTTATTAAATATTATCTTATCAACGGTTTACCCTTAGCCCTTTTTGGAATGTTAGGTTTTGTCTTCTTTACTACTGACCAAATAATTCTTGGCAAGTTAAAAGGAGTAGAAGCAGTTGGTTATTATTCAATTGCTACAAGAATTATCTTAATTTTAGTAACTTTTCCATCTTTATTTTTAGCTTCACTTTTTCCTCAATTAGCTTTAAGTGTAAGCAATAAAGAAAGATTAAAAAATATTTTTAAAAAATCAATTCCTTTTATTTTGCTAATGAGCTTTTTGCTTTTTACTTTGATTTTAATTTTTGCTGATTTCCTTCCTCTGCTTTTTGGCCAAAGATATATTCCTTCAATTCAACCACTCAAATTTTTATCTATAATTTTACTAATCTTTCCATTAACCAATTTATTTGATAATTTTCTTTTTTCAATTAACAAACAATGGCAAGATTTTTCTATTACTTTATTTTGTGCTCTTTTAAATCTTGCTTTAAATTTTCTTTTAATTCCTCAATACTCAATCTTCGGCGCTATTTATGCTACTTTAATTTCTCAATCTATCAATTTAATTTTAACCTCTTTACTTTCTTATAGATATTTTTCGCGATTAAATTCTTAAGCAGTGTATAATTAATATATAAAACTTGAAAATTATCCTGTTGAAAAATTAAAAGAAGAAATTTTAAAAATTTTAAGCAAATATTTAGATATTTCTCAATATAAGGTTTTCTTTTTTGGCTCAAGGGTTAAAGGAAATGCTGATGAAAGAGCTGATATAGATATTGGTATTGAAGGCCCAGAAATACCAGCTCACATAAAACTTGAAATTGAAGAAGAATTAGAAAATTTACCAACTTTATATAAAATTGATTTTGTCGATTTTAATAATGTTGATGAAGATTTTAAGAAAATAGCAAAAAAATATGTTGAATATATAAATTAAATCACAATGTTTGAAGAATTGTTTAAAAATTTTGAAAGAGCTCTGAAAAGATTTGAAGAAATTTTGCAAAAAGAAAAAAATGAAGTTGTTCGTGATTCAGCCATAAAAAGATTTGAAATTTTTTTTGATTTAGCCTGGAAAACATTGAAAGCTTATTTATCTGAATATCAAAAAGTAGAATGTCATTCTCCTAAATCTTGTTTTAAGTTAGCTTATCAAGAAAAAATTATTGATTATGACGATTATTGGATAAAAATTGTTGATTTTCGAAATCAAACCACACATCTTTATAGTGAAGCCCTGGTTGATAAAATTTATGAGGAGCTTTCAAAAGTTTTAGAATATCTAAAAATTTTATATAACGCTCTAAAATCCGAAAAATAAAATTTTTATTAACTTATGACGAAATTTTTTAAACTTGACTTTCAAAATTCTCGGGTTAAAATATCAATTTGGTTATAATCAAAAAAACTTATTTTAAAAACACGATCGTGTTTTATGTGTAAGTTTGATTTCCAAGGTCGTATAAACAGCGATAATTTCGTGTTTGTTAATTAATAATACACGAATTTCTTGCGAATGATATCGAATTATTCACGAATA